>Ga0209700_100777_pt1 | contig 63803 bp, 25 predicted proteins | sample SiratroredBW_FD_187528 | JGI IMG/M metagenome (GOLD analysis project Ga0209700, IMG submission 187528) | Root nodule microbial communities of legume samples collected from California, USA - Siratro red BW (SPAdes) (version 2) | ecosystem: Host-associated > Plants > Roots > Nodule | place: USA...
ATAACTAATAATATTAGAAATAATAATAAAAAATAATATTAGCAATAATAATAATAATAATAATAATAATAATAATAATAATAATGATAAATATAATATTAATGATAATATTATTAATAATACCAATGATAATAATAATATTAATAATAGTAATACAAATTTAATAACAATAATAATAATAGTAATAAAAGTGTTAAAAATACCAATAATATTAGTTATAATATTAATAATATCAATAAAAATATTAATATTGTTAATACTATTTATCTTTACTAATATTATTATTAATAAATCAATATGAACATTATTAATAAGAGATAATAATAGTTTTATCCATAAAATATAAGTTCTTAAGTATTATCCAGGATATACCCATGGACATAGATATGTAGGTATTACTTACGAAAATAGTTCGTGGATAATACCTACAGACCAATATCCGTGGGTAATACCTACGGATCTATGTCCGTGGCTAATATCTACGAAACTATGTCCGTGGATAATACTTACGGACTTAAATATGTGGGTAATACCTACAAATACAGATCTGTAGGTAATAATCCGTATGTAATGCTGAATTTACCCACATATACATATCCGTAAATAATAATCCGTGGATAATAATCCGTGGATATACTTTAAGTGCTTTAATCCCATTCTTTAATTTTTTAATTTAATGGTTGAGAAAAGTATTTTTATTCTCAAATCATTTTCATACTATACATTATATTATCTTATATATTATAATATTTAGAAAAACAAATCAAAGGTAAAGTTTTCATTAAATGAAACCTGCGGCACACATTTTCTTAATTCTTTATTTTAAGGTGTCCTAAGATCTATAAATATATTATATTATATCACATAAAATTCTCAAATTTTTGTTTCACTTGCTAAAATGATATACTTAACAATTTTAATAAAAGCTTATTAATTTGACGTTGAAAAATCTTTCTTGAAGTACATCTTGTCTTAACTTTTAATAAACAACTGAAGTTTTATATCCTCATATAATTAACTCTGTTTTTAAAACTAAGTCTCCTTTTATATGGAAAACACAACACTTATTTACAGTAAAACATTTTATATTTTAATTTTAACAACAAACTAACAATTGAAATAGAAAAGATGTATTAAAATACATTAATAAATGAACTTCAGATTCAGTGTAGTCACAACAAGTTCATTCATTAAAAAGGTAATTAAAATATATACATAAAGAAAATTTGTCAATGTTGTATAGAAAATTGACACTTACTACATATCAACATTAAATTCAAAGAAAAAAACACTCACTTTTCGTATACGACAGGTTTTTAGGATACCTTTCGACTTTTGCCATTTCTCACAATATTTGTGTCGATTCTATATATACATGATAACATATCAACCATCTAAAAGATACTTCTGTTTGAAAGCTCAAAAATTAGAAAGTTACATTAATAAATATGTTCACATACGACAAGTCAAGTGAAAAGACTTACTACGAGGGAATAATAATAGTAAATCTTAACTATAATAAATTAAAATAAAAAAATAAAGTTCTGGGAATTTTTAAGTACTTATAATAAATTTTAATCTTAACTACTTTATGTGAATGTACAATTTAAATTATTCTTCATTTAACTTGTGTAACTCTTTCTTAAATACATTTTATATCTTACTTTCTTTAATTAAATTTAGAGAAATAATTTTATGTGTCTTATCGTAAAAATTCTATATTAACTCTCTTTTTTATTAACAATTTTAATGTATATAAACTTTGTGATATTTATACTTGTTTTGAGTCCAAGGTTATGCAACCTAAACAAAGTTCAATACACTTATTAGTTATATAATTGATTAAAAGTTGGTCCACTTATCAAAGACTCCTAACATGAAAAGCAAAGTAACAATGATTTGACATTGACAATGAAAATGAAGGTAAAAACAAATATACACTAAACCATTCATTCTCAAAATATAATAGTTTCTTCCCGCTAATTTCGAAAAACAAAATTCTCATATTTTTAGGGAATTGTATGTAAAATATGAAATAAAAATTTAATTATTTTTGAATAACTGAATAATATAGAAAATTAAAATAAAATCTTAAAATTACATGATTCTTATATATACTAAAGGAAGAGTTGTATTTTTCTCTACAAAAGATTACCTTTTGGTAATCTAGAGATTCGATCTCATGGATAACTTCGACCATTTTCTATGGTTTTCCAAATCCAATTAGACAAAAGAAAATCTAAGGTTTCACTTCCTTTGACTTACTATTCTGCAATCTTACCTAAACTATTTAAGGTAGAGAACATATATACTTGTCAAGAAGAGGACCTTCTCTATGCATTGATGGTTTATATAGATATAAGCATATTATTCTGCTAGGCCCAACAAATAGCAGTCATTATCAAGAAACTCTTCTTCACTATCCCAAATACTATTTTATCCTTCATTATTAATTTAATTACTTATTAGTCCCTTTAAATAACAAGTCACTTGACTCTAACATGAGACATAAAACCTTACATTCTCCGTCAGATATCACAACATTTGTGTTAATATGTTTATGACACTCCTTATTTTTGAACTCCCTTTTTCATGACAAAGTATTTCAACTCCATATGCTTAGTACTTTTAGAGTACTTTTCATTCTTAGAGAAGAACACTTATAGGGAGTTATCACAATACATTTTCAGTGGCCTAGTAATACCATTGACAATTTTAAGCCCTGAAATCAAGTTTCGCGGCCAATTAGCCTAAATTGTAGCCTCAAAACTGTTATAAATTCAACTTCTATAGTGGATGTAGCAACAACAGACTATCTTGCACTTCTCCAATATATTGCTCCTCCAACTTAAAGAAATACATAGCCAAGAGTGGACTTCCTAGTATCCACACATCCAACAAAATTGAAGTCTGAATATTCAATCACTTCAAGATTATCATATGTAAGCATGTGATCCTTTCTTTCCCGTAATATCTCAGAACTTTCTTAGCAACTTTCAATGTTCCATTCCTGAATTACTTTAACATCATCCTAACCTTTCTACTAAAAAGCTTATGTATGGTTGAGTATAAATTTGAGCATATATAATACTCTCAACAACAAATGTATACAAAATTACTTCCATCTATTTTTTGTTCTAATTCATTCTTAAGACATTGAGTAAGACTAAATTTGTCTCCTTTCTAAATTGGAACAGATGATGCTTAACTCTCCGTCTTAAACCTGTCTAGTACCTTATTGATATAAGATTTTTGGGATAAGCATATTATTCCTTTCACATAACTCGCCTCACTCATATATTTCATTTCAAAGCTATCGGAGAAAAACTTCTAAGTATCATGAAGAAAACCAAGATTATTAGTTGCTAACAAGATATCATCAACATAGAAAATAAAAAAGTAACTACTCCCACTGATCTTTAGATATATAAATAGATCAATAGTATTTTTTCTTAAATAAAAAAGATTTAATAGTATTTTTAAACTTCAAATAGCATTGGCAGAAAGCTTGCCTAAGTCCTTATATTGATTTCCTTAAACACCATATGTTTGTTTCCTTCAATTGAGAACCCAATTGGTTGTTCCATAAACATTCTTATCCAAATATCCATTAAGAAAAATAGTTTTCACATCCATTAAGGCTTGTAGCTTTAAGTCAAAATGGGCTACCAATGCCATGATAATCTTGAAGGGATCTTTTTGTGAGACAAGCAAAAATGTCTTTTAATAGCATTTCTCCATGGACTTCAACTATTCCTTCATAACATTCAACCATTTCCCAAAATTATCACAATTTACAACTTGTGAAAGTAAAACTAAATAATTATCATTAATGCTTAAGTAACTTTTTGACTCGTGTAAATATATCACATTCATTCGAAATATCTTATCTATTTACACGTTGAGACCTCCTTAATGCTACTTCTTGTGGTTCTTTTACAATAGGGTCATTTTTAATTATCGGGTCATCATTGTGTTGCTCTTCTTCATTGTCATATCATAATAATTAGACGAACATTCACTTTATTGTCACATGGACAAGTTAAAGGAATTTGTATTCTATCTTCTTTAATTTCCACTTGTCATGGAATTGAACTCTTACTGATTTCACCATTTTCAATGAACCTTGCATTTCCAATTTCAACAACTCACATAAAATGATCAGGATAATAAAGCATATAACCTTTGATTTTTCTAGATAACCAAAGAATTATCCATTGATTATTCTTGCATCCAGTTTTTTTCTTGCAGATTATAAACCCTTATTTCTGCTCGACAATCCCAAAAAAATTGGCTACTTTGGTCACTGGCAAATTCATCACACATCTAATTTCAAACACATATAATATATGCAGATACCATATGTAAGGATTCAAAAGATCATTTTAACAAAAATCACTCTCTCTCTCTAGGCAACAAAACCCTCCACAGTTCTCTATGCTCTCTCTCTCTCTCTCACAATCTGGTTTTCTTCTTACTTCAGATTGAAGATCAAAAGCTATCATTCAATTCCTGGTGTAGGTAGAGCAAGCTTAGTGACTCACCATTTTGGTTTAGGTAAGTACCCATTTCTCTCTATTCTTGAGTGATTTAAGATTTTCGTAAAAAGAAAATTTGCGTGCACTTTCTTGCACGTAGTCTTAGAGATATCAAGAATGATCCTTATTCATTTCAGATCCTAAGGGTAGGTTCAGATCATTGATCAGAACTGTATGTTACAGGTTGACTTATCCTTGCAAGTGGTAGCTTCATATCTTTTATATTAGACAGGTAAGGGAAGATGACTCTTATATCACTCTATAGAACCCAAATTATGAGACCTAAATGTGTTTGTATTACATATTTATCTATAATTTCTTATATAGTTAGGAGTTATTGAGGTGTTGAGTTTTATGTTCAATTTGAGTATGTAGGTTTTGAGAAGTGAATGTGTTTGTGTTGGAGACATTGTGTGTTATTTTAATTGGCAGGTTTGGACTGATTTTGAACATGGAATGAGTTAGATATTTTATTTTAATTTAGCCTTAATTTGGTAATAGAGGAATTCTCCGATATTGTTAGTTTGGGTAGCTTGATTTTGATAATTCTTTTAATTTATTGAAACATGTATGGTGTGTGATAGGATGACGAAACCTGATGTTTGATATGTATTAATACTCTGAATTTGGTTATTGAACTGAGTTTGAATTATTTTGACGGTGCACTTTAGTTTTATTATGAATAATGTTCGGTATTATATTGAGATGTATGGTTTGTAATCGAGACATAATATCTTCAAGAAAGGAGATACCCATGTTGAGATTGTTAGGATATGCATTGTTTGAGGATTTGTTGAGAAGGAGGTATCTAGACCCTTCTAATATATTGAAATAATATAGATGAAGATTACTAGGTGGTGAGAGTTGATAGAGGTTCGAACTGAGTGACTGCAGTTTAAATATAAATGGTTAGAAAAGTCTTAGGGGAACTAACCTTGTCGTACAAGATTGATGATTCATTGATTTGTGGTTGTGTAGATTCATAGTTTAGAGTTGTATGATAGGTGCAAACCTCTGAGTCTAACTCAATGGACGAATCTTCGGTAAGTAGAGTCAAGTGTTTTTGTATATGAGTCAATGTATGTATAACATGTGTTATTGTATAGAAAGGAAAATGGTAGTGTGATGTATAAGATGATTAATGAGTGTCTGAGTTGTATTATTTTGGTTAATATAGAAGATTTAAACTTTATGATTCTACATTTTAAAATCTTTAGCTTACCTTTTTCTTTGGTATGTTGTTTGTTTTGTTTTTAAATATGTGATGATCGTGTGTTACACGTGAACAAAGAGGATTTGACAGGTAGTGTGACTTCTCAGTGAGCAGACAGAGGAGTTTAATTTCTTTTATTTTATTTTATAATTGTATGAAGATAATTTTATTAAATCTCACGTGGAGAAGTATATTTTGAAATACTCTTATGAATGTATGGAGATTTTTATTTAGACTTATCATAAAATTTCTATGCGATAAAGTTCCTAATTATGTGAAAAAATATAGGATGTTATACTTTAACCATGCATAACAGTTTCATTTTCTTATTCCAATTTAGACATTTGCTTCATCTCTTTGTCTTGTATAAAAAAAAATAACATTTTCATTATAACATTAATTTTATACTCACAAAAACATTTTTAAACAATTTTGAGTGAAAACATCAATATTTTATGTGTATAACCAAAAAATACACAACTTTATCATCCAATAAAATAATACGTGCAACGAAAACTTCATAATATAGTATGAAAAATAATACTTTTTCATATTTAACATACGTAAAACCCTCATAAATTGAAAAATTCTAAACTTTATAATTAGAATTTATAAAATAGAGAGAAAACATACTAGAAGAATCACATAAGTTCATAACCATCCTCTAATACCACATGTAAACATGACATATAAACTTAACGATTTTCAAATAAATGTGTAATATAGAAAACTAAAATAGAATCTTAAAATTACACAGTTCTCACATATATTTAAAGAAAAGTATATATATTAAAGGAAAAGTATATGTACCTTTCTCCATAAGAGATTTTTCTTTAATAATCCAGAAATTCAATAAAATAGATAACTCTGATTTTTTGTCTATGGTTTTTCAATGTTATGGGATCCAATTAGATGAATAAGAAGATAAGGTTTCGTATCTTTGACTCACTATTCTACGATTTCTCTTATTTTATAGATTTAATATTGATAAACATATATACTTGTAAAGAAAAGAATCTTGTCTGTATATATAAGTATAAATCCTATTATTTTACTATGTCCATCAAATAGGAGTTATTATTAAAAAAAATATTCTTATTAGCTTAATTACTATTCTATCTTTTTATTATAATTTAATTACTTATTAGTCTTTTAAATAACAATGACATTACATTGTAACTAAAAGATGTGAAGAATTTTTAAATTTTTTTCAACATAGCTTTGTAATAGAAAGATGATTTTTAAAACTAATCGAGGAGATAAGGGAAACTAAACTAAATTGAAATGATTAAGCCAAACATTTTTTTTAATAACTTATAAAATTAAAATATTTATTTTAAAAATTACTCAAAATAATTTAGTTAATAAAATAAATAATAATGTTTTTTAAATATAACAAAATATACAATAATTTCCAACGATATATAGAAAACGTGGAAGCCGATCCTCACATGGCAAGAAAGGTTGGATCACTTATTGTGTAAAATAAAATTTTTATACAATAACTTAAGTGCTCTATATTTTTTTTTTATTATATTTAAAGTTCCCCTTTCTCAGTGCGAATAGTATTTTCTATCAAGCATGTTAAAAGCCATCAAACCTGAAGGGCCTTTTTCTCTTTTATAAATTATTATTATTATTATATTAGTTAAATTTTATTAAAAATTTGTAAAACTCATTAAATTACATACAAAAACTCTAAACTTCATATTTTTTTAATAAATTCAACTGATAAAAATAATAAAAAAATGCTAAAATATTTTACTGTCATATCTCTTTCTCTTTTATGGTTAAGGTGAAAGTATGAATTGATGTATGCGCATGACAACTTTTGAAGGAATTGTGTCGGTCAATATTCTTCCATCATCAGAAACAGTTGAAAGAAAAATACAAAAACCAGTAACTCATAATTAACCAACTAGAAAGCAAGGCATCTTCACCTATATAGAAGCAGTTCTTCACCACTTCAACAATTCATATATTAATCTCAACAAGGACATCTTGTCAAATCTCAAAAGAGAGAATATTACTATGAAGAAAAATAACTAAGAATATAACTTTTTTTTTCTTTATAATAATTAATAAATGCTTTTGTTTGCATGCTTAACAGCTTGAAATGTTTCTTACGTATGGTGTTAGTGTTCTGTCTCCAGTGTTAGCTTTCTTCCATGTGGCAAATTGCTACTAACCCTACTATCAAGAATCATACATCACCATATGCAAACAATGACGTTAACCCACACGAGAGGATAAAGTTTGCAAATTAATTAGAGAGAGAAATATAGGAAAACACCCATTTCATGGTTAATTGGATACAGCTTTGAAGCACAACAAGAACAGTATATATCAATAATGATAATAAGGACCACATATATAGTGGATGCATGAGAAACTAGCTAGTTGAAATATACGAGACCTATAAGCACTAAGAAAATAGCTGAATCCCACTTTCCTTCATAATGAGTAGCATAATACAAAGCTAAATACTAGCCTCAATGAATTGAAAAAGTGAATCTTTTTTACTAAATTTGTGATTTAAAAAATTATTATTATTTTCTTTTGCTAGTATGACATTGCTTGGCAATTAAGAGTCTATAATACAAACCTTTTTTTTTTATGAGTTTTGAGGTTTAAAAATGAAGGAACCCTCCTATGGGGGATGGGATACTACAATTTATAGGTAAGGGAACATGGTAAGTACCTTTGAACAAGGGCAAGAAGTAAACAAAAACATGTTTAATGGTGTGGTGGGTATGGATATAGACAACCTCTTTACAACTAAAAAGCTTGTAATGATAATCTTCACATGGACCTCACATGCTCTCTATGTATTTAATATAAGCACACTACACTACATTAGTAGGCCAAGTTAGTTTTTCAATTCGTACTCATTGTTGCCTTGTTGGATGGAGTTAAGAGTTAGAGATTACACAATTTTACACACATGGAAGATGGGAGTGGGAAGTGTCTCCCTTGCTTTTCGTCACTTCATTTTTCTTCTGTTTTCGCTTTTCTAGATATTTTAGTTTTTAACTGGGTCAAGAGTTTAAGTGAGATCGAACTTTAATTTTTCTAAAGAAATCTCAGGTTTGAGTTCTATAAAAGAAAATTCTGAACAAATTTTACATATTGAGATCATAAATAACAATTAGTGATCAAGTAGTTAACATTATTAAGTGGGATAAATTTTTTTTTTTCTCATTTCCGATTTTGTAATTTAAAGGTCCTAACACAATTTAATTTGTATAAAAATTAAGATTAATTAAATTTAGTAATATTGGGTCTATTTTAAAAAAAATTAAGAAAACAAAGTTTGTTTTTAATAAAATAATTATTTATTATAATTTTTGTAAAGACCTAGAAATAGTTTTAGTATAGAAGTAATTTAATTAAAATCTGAATATTTTATTATTAAAGTGAAAAATGCTTAAATAAGAAATAATCAGTTGTTTATATTTCATTTTGAAGTTAACCACTATTTTTCTAGAAATATCTTTCCTTTCCTCTCATGACTTCTCTCTAGATTTCTAATAAGCGTTGATTTTTTGATTTTATTTTCTTTTATTATTGACTATGCAATTTAATTCGTTTTATTGTGGAAAGAGAAAATTTTGTTGAGGATTAGGTTAAATCTCAAGGGAGAGAGAATAGAGGCGCCGAAATTGAGGAAAGGAGCAGAAAAAGAGCATAAGTGACTTTTCGCTTAAGCTAAAGACACAGTCTGGGCTAAAACTCACTCAAAGTCCATCATAAGTGAAGCCCTAAATTAAAGATGTCAAAGTTACTGAAGGTGTGACTTACGAAATAACGGCCGCACTTTGACCTAATTCAAGAGGCGAAAGTTATAAAAGGGAGGCTAGGGTCAAACGTAGGGCATCATCATCACTACTCACTCATCACTTCGTGGAGATCCCTTGGAGGCCGCTTTCATCAAGCTCCATTCTTTTCTTTTTCTTTTGTATTTTCATGGCTACCATGCGTAGCTAACTTCCTTTATCTTGGGATTGAATGTAATTTCTCATTTCAAATGCATTCTTAATTCTATTTTTATATCATTGAATCCAAAAACCTTTGTTTTACATTTTACTATATCTTGCTTTATTTTAGATTTCTCATTGTGACTGGAAAACACTCTTTGGAATTGGAACTAAACGTAAATGCATTATATGTATAAGTTCAGGGATAGATTATAGTGTAATGACTGCTTATAGCAACAGATCTTAATGCTGATTAGGTTATTCTAGCGACTAGGGATAAAAGCTAGGTAATTTAGTTTATAAAATTCAATGCTAGAGGAATCAGGTTGAAAAGGCTTTTATTTACGCAGATTGATAATTAGAAAAGATGACATTGAATTAGGTTAACAGTGTATGCGAAGGAGAATATTACGATTCAATCCCAAGGCTTTTTACTATTAAATTCACATTTTTATCATTCATTTCTTTGTTATAACAATTATCAATTCATTCAATCATTAATTATTGTTTATTCATTCATAATACAATTAGTTGTATTTCAATTTACAATTCCCGTTTCCTGTGGATACAATACTTTTCTTACTACTATATTACTTGTGGACTCAGTACACTTGCTGAAAATCCGTTAACAAATTCTGACCCTACCTTTCATTATATTGAAGATCAAAGACCATGTATAAACTCGTGACAGTGAGTTTAACAAAGTGGTCCGATCAAAAGTTTAAATAAAATTCTATTTCTACCCTTTTCTTTAAAGTTAGCTTTCAAAATTTTCTTTGTACTTAGATAGATGTGTTTGCATATGGTATTTTATGCTTTAGGATTGATTTTTGTTAGTTCAGAGCTTTAGTGATGTGTCCGTACTAGAACTCTGTGGTGCTGGTTAAGATATCCTTGATGTCCTGAGAAATTGAGGCTCTTTTTTGTAGGTATTGCTGCTCCTAAATAGGTAGGGGAAGCTCACTTTAGATTTCAATAGAATTCTAAGTTAGAAGATCTAGATGTGGAGGTGACATGGTCATTAAGTTTTAAATTTCTCTTGTAAGGCTTGTGATTGAATTACTTGAAATTGTTTGTTGAAAATTGATTCCTATATAGATAATAATTGTGATGAATTGAAGAATTTTATGTTGATATGATGTTGATAAAGTCATTGAATGTGATAGTATGTTAAAATGTGATGTTTGACGTAGTGAGTATTCTATGAAGTTGATAGTATGATAGATAATAGTTAGTTTTGAAGTTTGGCAAATTTTGAAAGAGCTGGAAATAATGCAGAGGCGTCGGACGTGACATCAATTGCACTGGGTGCGAGCTAGAGGGTTTGCTCTTGAATTTGAATTGCACCGAGAACCACTCCTTTGGTACCGAGCGCAACCCAGTTGTGAATTCTCAATGTCTTTGTTGATTATATAGAAAATTATGTTGTTTTTTTTTCACTCTTAAAGACTTATATTCCTATATAGATATTTCATTTAATTATTTGATTTACTACGAGATGAAATTTTGAAGATAATGTGAATGTTTGAGTCTTCAATTGTATTGGTATGAAAGGAATGATGTATGATGAGAATATTTGGATTGAATTCAAGACATAGTATCTTCTGACATAAAACTGTATAAAACCCTATGCACTAGTTCTTTTTCCTCACTTTCTTCTTTGCAAAAATGACGATTTGTGTTCTCTCTCTAATAAAGATTGGGGCAAGTGTCTTCTTAGCTCCTTTGGCGACCCAAAGCATATTTTTCTTTGGTCTCTGTGAGTGGTTTGGAGTGATGGATATTTCTATCCGATTGGATTGTAATAACGTTCTTCATTGGAGTTAGTGGTTTAAATCTTCATTTTATTTTTGAAATTGTTAATGTGGTTGTTTTTTGGGATCTCAATCACGACAATGCATGAATGTTTCAATTGAATTGTTGTTGTTCATGCTTCACATTGAAACCATGTTATTTAGATGTTTAAATTTAAAAGATTGAATATTGAAATTAGTTGTTAAAATTGATTCAATACAATAGATGAATGTTAATTAGATGTTTAAATTTACATTTAAAATTTAGGAATGGTAAAAATGACATGACTAATTAATTATTTTACTTTATTCTGACTAACATATGTCTTTACTTGAATTAGAATTATGATGACACAAATATTTTAATTGAAAAGGATTGAAAAAGGTTACTACAATTCATGTATCCAAAGATTAGACATCTTTTATTATAATATATACAATATTTATTTTATGTACAAGTATAAAATTAATTTTGTCACTTCTTTTTCATTTTAGTATAACAAGCAAATACATTCAATGTGACTACTAAAACAAGTACTGCATTGTCCTAGGATGACATCCATTATCCTACGACATCCGATAATTAAGACAACAATGAACAACTTTCTTTTTCCAATATAGATGTGGTAGTTTTATTTTCTTTTTCAAAAATTTTTTAGGTAAGATTAGATAATTTTTATAAAACTTTTTGTTGAAATGGTCAGCTTATAATGTATGTAATGATTATTAGAAATTTTCTATATTTTCGTTTTGGTTTGAACCCAAAAACCAAATAATTCAAGAGAAAAAAGATGTCCAATACTAGTCTATCTAAATTTTGGACATTTTTTTTTATGTTACATGTTTACGTTTTATACATTAATGTCAACATAAATACAAACTTTTTATGTCGGAGATTAAGTTAGACAAAAATTTACGTCACTCATAATCATGTGAAACCATTAATTAATATAAATAACCTTAAATATGCGACGCAAAAAATCTCTTTTGCATACTAGTGTTTATATATATAATAAAACCTAATATGCAGTTAAAGAAAATGAGATATTTTGAATTTGTGGAAGGCATATGGTATAAAGTGAAATTGAGATTTGTTATTCTTCTAATAAAATAAGATTGGTCATAATAACATATGTGTGCGTGTGTGCATTTTTTTTCATAATAAAACAAAAGAGAAGAAAAAAATCTCTAATGATACCATTTCTATTATTTTTAAATATCCACCGGTACTACATATAAAGGTACAACTTATAACAAATTTTGAAAGAGATGGAAAGCAGTAAAATAATCTTTTCCCACCAAAAAAAATTCCACAATTGCTTTAAGTTTCTCATTAAAAAAGTATGTTGCAAAATCTCTTATTCGTACAAACTTTTACAATTGAAGAGGCTAACTTGAGCTTTTATTTCTCCACTCAGCTGGATAATAATTTGAGTAATTTTAAATTTGAAACTCAAAATTTTAATTATATGAGCATGTTTTGCACTTAACAATTATATTAAACAGATGAATTCAGGTGATATAGATATCCTTAAAAAGTTAGAACAAGAGAAAATTTTAATGTTCGAGACGATAACAATACATAGAAGAAATCATATATGTTATAAGACACCAATTAAAAATACGACACTTGTATTAGTTTATCATTTTTGTAATGTAGTTTATTTACTCAACTTGACATTTAAGATTGGCTAAAAACTAATACTAACAAATAAAAGCCAACATTAATAATTTAATAGTATCTTATTTGTGTCTTATATAATCTACTTGAATTTGAAGTTATACGTCAAGATAAAATAGCATATTAACTAATTTGTAAGATGTGTTAAGTGTTTTAAATATTGCTCGGGAGAATTCTGAGGGGGAAAATTTTGGGGAGACAAACAAGAATGAGAAATGAGCTAACCCACGTAAGGGAATAACATCACCAACCCAAAACCTTAAGACATTAGGTCTATGGGTCTTCTTTCATATATATTGCTCAACTGTCTCATTCTTACCCAATGACTCACACTTGAATATCTAACAATCTCCCTCTCAAGTGAGAGTCCTCCTCTACATTGATACACTACCTGTCTCTCGAGCGGAAGCAACCGACCCCTTACTTGTACCGCCGTTTACACACTTATATAAGACACGCTTGCCTAAAACCTCTATTAGGAAGACTTTCGATACAGGGTCACCCAAGCTGCGAACCATCGACTCTGATACCACTTGTTGGGAGAATCCGAGGGAACAACCTTGGGGATATCTCACAAGAATGAGAACTGAGCCAAACACATATAAGAAATGATGTCACCTTCAACCCAAGACCTTAAGGCATTAGATTTGTGGGTCTTCTTTCTTATATATTGCTAAACTTTCTCATTTTTACTTAATATAGGACTTAGACTCACACTTAAACATCTAACAATACAATGATTTTCCCAACAAATATACTTTAAAATACTTTTTAAAATATTTTATACTTCACACTAAATATAATATAGTTATGATAACAAACTAACATGTTCAAGTACAATATATTGATACGTGACTTCCTTTTTAGCTTTCCATCTTGTATAAAAAAAATATGATAAGAAACATTTGAATATGATGACATTTATGTAGAAAATAAATAAAGAAAATCCTAAACTTTCATTTATACTAAGCTAATGTAAGCTATGAATATATATATATATATATATATATATATATATATATATATATATAATATTAAGATTTACATTATTTAAGTTAACTCTAATGAAAAACATATTAAAAATTATATTAAAATTTATTCGATTGACATTAAATTAAATAAATATTAGTAATAAATTAATTAATATCAATTTAACAAACGCTAACATATGGAAATATAATATCACCGACAGCTAAGTTTCCATTAATTTTAAATTAAAATAAATTATATTAATGTCGACTACTCTATTTAAATAATTTTTTTTAAATTAAGTAATATTAATTAAACTAACATTAACTTAAATAATATGAATAATTAAATTAAATTAGTATCAACTTAATCAATATTAACTTTAATAAATATTTAAAGTAAATGAAAATTATTTTTATTTACAATAACTTAAAATAAAATTTGAAAATAAATTATATACTGTAAATTAAATTGACGTTCTCATAATTAAATAAAAATGAATATGAATTAAATTCTAACTTCAACATATTAAATTTTATTAATTTTTTAATTTGATTTCAAATTAAAGTGAGTTTAACTGACTCCATTTACATTCACCATGTAACACTGTTATTTAACATCTAATTAATAATATTAGTAATATTCTTATTGTTCTTAGAACACATTTTATTGTAAAAAAAGGTTAAATTGGTTAGGATTGAGGTATAACAAATTACCATTAATATAAGAAAAAAATATTAATAAGTTTTTCATTATTAATATTTCAATTAAAAAAAAGCAAGACAATCATCTTAATTTAATATATTAAAAATTGAAATTAAAAAAATATTTTTTTACTCAAAATATTTTGAGTCTAAACAAACACATTTGTTTAAGAGTGTTTGTAAAGAGCTTTTTACGTAATTTACAATAAAAAATATACTTACATGTTAAAAGAATGTTAAAAATCACTTTTGATAAGAAAAGTAATTTTTTGATAAACAAATACATATAGGAATCACTTAAAAATAAATCAAATTTTAATAATTACATTCTTTTTTGCACAAATGAATTCTTTTTTTGCACAAATGAAAACACCCATTAATTTCATCAAATCGTCTTACTAACTAATCTCTCATAAAAATGATGATTTATCGTATGTTTGAACACGCATTCAGCATCTATACTTATAAAATTGCGTCAAGTAGATTTTGATTATAAAAAAACTAGTAATTGATGTCTCTAGTTAAATGTATGTAAAATACACAAATAAATTTCTCTTATTACTGTATTTTGTTTGCTGTTAGGAATTTCGGATTCATCTTCACGTGAAAAAATAAAAATTATTCGAAGTAGTTTTATATTATATATAAGTTATGAATCTATATCTTACTTGATGGGATGACAAAAAAATTATTTATTATACCAATTGATTCTTCAACTGTTGAAAAAAAAAAACATATATTTGATAAAATGTCTTGCAAGAGGACTAGTTCGTTCTCAATAATCTTACCCTTGACTCAAAAGTATATATATATATTTTTTATGTATTTTACATACACACACTCATGCTTGTGAATACATAAAAGGCTTTCTTTGAAACAAGTGGAAACAAGAGATGCACATAGTCATTAGAAAAACTAAAATTCTTGCCTTAGTGTCTTTGTCTCAATGGCATATAAATTTACCATCTTCTGTTTAGGTTTTCAATTTCATGCTGTGTCAAGTTGAAAATGACACTGCCAGAATATAGCAAGTGAGAATGAGAATTCTTCTCGCAAGTATTAATAGCAATGTGTGGTGTTGATTGGACATGGCATACACACTAGGCAATTCCAAAACCCTATTTATGCATCACGTTTGCCAATACAATGTGCAATTGTCTAGAGCTATGTAGGCAGAAGCACATGACATGAGAAGCAGTGAGAATGGTCCCTTCAAGTAGTTATCAAAATTGAAAACTCTTCAAAATTTTAATGGCATGAGAAACTAAAATTGGCCATGGGGTCCTATTAGTAGTACATTGTGGGGGAATGCTAGATACTATAGTTGGTCCATTTGAGTACAATGGTGAAGATAGCTACCCACGCATGCCATGCTGTTAACCCTTTTGCTAAAACATATTAGATCAGTACCCTCAAGCACAAGATCCATTTATGAAAAACTGAGAACCAAAAATCATCTTTTGATCACATTTTGTTTTGTGTTTGAACTTCTTTTTGTAACCATAAAAATTTGCACTCAATTTGACCTAAAATGCATGCAAATAACCTTGTAGAAAGAAGCATGTAAAATAATAGTATAGTTTTGAAGTTACAACAAGGGTTTTTCCTCTATATTTCTTAACTTTATTATTCTTTATTTCTCTCTAACAAACATTTTACATAGGTTAAACTGAGGACAAATAATATGTACTACAAATGGCTTAGGTCCACGTTATGTTGAGTGAGATCTTTCTAGTGCAGGCAGAGATATAGTGTCTTCGTCTTTGCCTAAGGTACAATGGATGAGTTATGACCAGAAAGGATGTGAGATATTTTGTGGTTTTTTGTCTTTCTTCTGTGGTAGTGCAACTATGCAATCATGTGGTGTACCTTGGTGGTCTTGTCTTCCTTATGTGTCAATCATTTTTGAAACTAAAGAAATGTTATCAAGTAATGTACCTACCCTTGATTTTAATTAAAGTGTCTTTCAAAATTCATTCCACCCACCTTAACTTAACAAAAAATAGATTTTCACTTTCTCACTTCACACTTCTTATTTTAAAAATGGAGTTTATTCATTGACTCCTCTAAAAAGATCATTGAAAAAATTGAATTGTTTTGCTAGTTGATAATAAAATTAACAAATGATATTTAATAAATACATTATTTATTATGTGAATAATATATCAATTATTACCTTTTCGTTAACAATTAAAAATATTTGCATTTAGAGAAGCAGGTTCCATGATATATAAGTTAAAAAAATAGTCACTCAATATTTTTGTGGTAAACTTTAATTCAAGGCATAAAAAAAAAAAACTGTCAGCAAATTAATAATACTGTAAATTTCATCCCACAAGTGTTTGTCCTCTTCACGACATTTTCCTCGCACAAAATTTTAGACCAAAAGACCATTTCAATTTATTTCACTTATTGGTATTCATTTTTAATTTCTTTTTGGAAGAACGTTTTTAGATTCCTAGACAGATAGTAAGCCAGAGTTGATTATGGCCACAAATAACCCCTTCAAGACAATTGCTTCCTGCATCCCCTTAATTTGAACCTACACTCCATAAAATTCGAAATACCAAATTTGTCCTTGAAAGATTTATTTGAAATGAAACATGGAAGAAACCTTGGTGGTGCTTGCTGAAGGTGGGTTGTGGAGGCTCGGGATTGTTCAGGTAAGGTGTGGTGGACGTGGTGGTGGTGTTCAAAAGTAAGGGGAGGTGATTTGAAGTATGAATGATTGGCTTTCTTTTTTTTTTTTTTTTTGCAATAATAGCTAAATGTAGAAGATGCAGTTTGTGGGAATCGGAGTCTAGAAGAGACTTCCCAAATATGTATTGTGGAAGGTATTTTTCGATAGTGAATGGTTTTTAAAACATGTTTTCTAGAATTGTGATCTCGAAAACACAATCTGAAAGTGTATTCTTTTTAAAAGATCAATGATTACTATTCAAGAATAGTAAATTTTTTTTATTCTAAAAATCATATTTTAGAATACGAAATTACAATTCTAGAAATATAATTATGGAATTGTAATTTTTTACTCTGAATATAATTTCTGGAATGAAAATTTTGACTTAAGGAATTATATTTCTGAAATTATAATTTTGTATTCTAAATTTCAAATTTTGAAAGTCAATTTTTCTTTTAATTTTAGAATGCATTTTGTTGTGAATTTTTATGTCTAACTTGAATTGAATTATTCTTAAAAATGTCCTGCATTCAAGATTTTGCACTCGAGGTATGGGACTGACGTATGGGAGGTGTTAGATAATGTTGATATCAACTGACCAATATCTTGTAATGTATTAGAAAATAAATATAGGGATATGAATATACAAATGTGTTTATGAGAGATGAGGTATAGGTTAATGCCACAAAAGTGTTTACATATTGCCTATCTGGTAAACATATTTGGTGAATGAAATATAAGTTGTTATAATTTTTTTTTAGATTTTACCTTGTGAAGTAGATAAGATTGTCTATGAGTTTGGTTTTGTTATTATTACATTAGAGTTAGATACATCGAATGGTTAACAAGAAAGAAAGACATACATATTATTAGGTTATGAGAAATGAGATAAATATATATGATATAAAAATGACTTAGGGGTTACTAAAGGTGGAAGTAAAAAATCTGACTTTTCTTTTAGTTCTGAGGGAAAACGATAAAAAGTGATGAAAAATGGATTGTAAAATTACTTCATGCCTCCCATAATCACGACTTGATAGATACACCAATAGGTCATCGATATGTTAGTCGCTTAACACCTAATAAGAAGTCAATACTTTTTTTTATATGATAAAGAATTCAACGAAGTTTAAAAATATTTTGCTAATAATAAAAGACCATAATGTTAAGAATGTGACCACCATAAAGCAAGTTTATAATGTCATTATTATATATCAATGATCAGAACGAGGTCATGGAACTAAAATGCAACAATTGATGATGTTACTTCAGAGAGATGTATATCTTTATTGATGTAGGTTTGATCGAAGCCGTATCTAGTCGAATAAATGCAGTTAAATGCAGTACTAGGAAGTGACTCCTAGGTCGTCTCCCAAGAACCTAGTTCCTATCAAAGGATTAAACACACAAAGAGAAAGAGGGTTTTCGTGAAATATTTAATAAAATAAAAACCAACAACTGAATTAGATTTCCTTAACCGAATTAAATTACTCTCTTGATTAGATTGCAGTGCTTATCACAGGATACAAAAATTCATGCTCAACTTATTGAACCCTAATTCCAACCCGAATCTAAGCGAGAATTAACACAAGTTTTCCTTATGCAAATTAAGCATTCACATACATCATTCATTCCATCCCAACAACTCATAACACACTCCATTAAGCATAAACAAAGACACAATTCATATTAACTGAAACATTAAGCATGAAAGTAAAAGCATTAAGCACAGAAATAAAATGATGAAGTGTTAAGAGACGAAGAGAACAAAAATAACACAATAACAACTCAAAGCTTCATTGCAATTTGAATCAAAAGGATAACCTTATAAATTAGCCTTCCATTAAATTTGAATAAAGCAAACGAATATTAAGCACAAAATTGAATTAAAATAGAAAACAAAATTAAATTAAAAATAGAAGACGAAATTGAATTAAAATAGAAAACGAAATCGAATTGAAACAAAAACAAAACATAATTGCAGAGAAAAGAAAATGAATACAGAACCAATTTTTCCAGAGAAAGAATGAACTGAATCCCAAAAGCAGAAAATAAAGAACTGTATGCTTCTCTGTTCACTTCCTCTTTGTAACAGGCGGCTAGACCTAAATAAGTGTTCAACACTAAACCTAATGGGCCCAAATTTATTCAATTCTAGTCCAACGAATAAAAACTGAAAGTAAAAACTAAAAATAAAAACTGATAATGTGGCAGCTCCTCTTTCAATCTAGAATTAATTTCTAACCCCAATAAAATTCTAAAGTTGCCCTAAAAATAATAATAAAATTAGCTTAGAAAATCCAAATTAAAAAAAATTACGAATTTCTAGTAAATGAAGCCCAAACAGTGAAACAGAAAAAATAATAGGTAGTTAAACATAAATCACTAATAAAAATAAGTACATAAAGACAAGTAAATAGGGAAAATTAATGACTCATCAAGGTTTAATGTAGATACAAATGTGGTGCAAGATATATTTTGGACACACACTGATTTAGTGAAACTACTAAATTTGTTTAACATTGTGTTGATGATGGATATTACCTACAAAATGAATAGGTACAAGATCCCCTTACCTAAGGTTGTTGGTGTTGCTTCAATGGGGTTGACTTTCTCTACTACATTTGTTTTACTCGCTTCTGAACATGAAAATAACTTTATGTGAGCCCTTTAGAGACTTAAAGGGTTGTTAGGGTTGATTCCTAGGGTCGTAGTTATTAGTAGAGATATTTCTCTAATGAATGCAATAAATGTTGTGCTTCCTGAAGTGTATAACCTTTTATGCCACTTTTACATTGATAAAAATGTGAAAGCAAAGTGCAAAATGTTAGTGTATCCAAGAGAGACATGGGATCAAGTGATAAAAACTTGTTGATCTATTGTGAATTGTGATCAAGTAGAAGGATTTCAAAATTTTCCAAGCATTTGAAGTTGTTTGTTCTCTATGTCCCATATTTGTTGATTATGTGAATGCTACTTGGTTAAGTCCACAAAAAAAATGATAAGGCATGAATAAATAGGACGATGCACTTAGGTAGCACAAGTAATAGGTATGTACATCTAAATCGTACATTGTTGTGAAATTTATTTGGAAACCTTTCCTTTGTAGGGTTAAGGCTACACATTGGAATTTGAAGACGGTGCTTCATACCTCCATGGGAGACTTATGCTTTTTTTGGTATTCTATTAACAAAATTATTATCTTTCAACATAATGCAATTCAAGCTTCATTAGAGTTTTCATGTGGTGCATCATGTCTTTAACATGACAATGTATAAAAAATTGTTTGGCTGTGTTAAAATATGTTTTACAACATATTGGATAAGAGAATTATAGAGTTAAACGGATTGGATTAGATAAAGTTCCTTGTGATTGTACCTCTAAATCTACTCATGGTCTTCCTTGTACTTCTGAATTGGCTTCATTTGGATCATGTAGCATACCCCTAATTATTGCATGTCATATGAACATGATTAAGCTTTTCAAATAGTGATTGATATTACTGGTAAGGTTAACATTAAGAATAGATTGTACAAAATTGCATATCTAAATATAACATCATTGTGTGCACCAACGTGAAAGTAAAAACAAAAAGTGTGGAAAAGGATTTTGTTACTAAATTTGCAAAAATCAACTAAGTGAATCTCTCTTATTTGAGCATTTCAATGCCTTACATTCACAACATGATAGTTCATATACTTGGAAAGCTAGCAAGGGAGTTATAAAAGACACCCTGGAAACACAATCAATCCCTATGCTTGATCAATTTTCTGTATGGGTTCATCCCTATACTATTGATGGTTATTGTGGTTACCGTGTTGTTGTTACATTGTTGGTTATGGGAGAGGAGTCATAGGTTGTTGTTTGCAGGAACTTGCTTAAAGAACTTAGTCAGTGGCGTTATGAATATCCTAATTTGTTTGGAGGTGATCAACGATACGAATATTTGAAAAACTCACTCTTTTGTACAGCAGATGTTGAATTCAAATGACTTTAAGAGAACAAGAAGACAAGCAAAATGTATAGTCAAATTCAAGTTCAATTTCGAAGTGATTACAAGAGTGGGGGATAAAATTTTATTTATAAGCTTAGGAATTCTTAACACTCATTAGTCTAGGGAATGTAGGACTAGAATGTTCAAAGTATAGCTGCATTTGTAATTTTCGCACATACACACATGTCCCAAGTCTCATATTGCTTAAATCTTGTATTTTTCAAGTGTTTATAAGCTCCAAAACTTCCATAATGTGTGCATAGTCATGTAGGCTTGTGGTAGGTTATGTTTGACTCCATTTTGACCTCCTCAATTAATGTTTTGACTCTCCTAATGAGGAGGGTTGCACCTTGGGGTTCAAACCCTCAATTAGGCCCAAAACTTAGCCCACCTAAGCTTTTTTTTTATACAAAGAAAAAATTACTCTTATACAAAGGAAAAAATTACTACTATACAAAGCCCTTCTTCTTCCTCCATTCTTCTAACCATGACCCTTGTGAGTGGTTTTATGTGTGGTCTTCCAAGTGATCCTCCATCAAAGGTTGTTCGATCCATGAGCAAATATGTTGTGATCTATTCATTTTTATATGATCACCCAAGCTTGGTCATGTCAGATGCAAATTTTGATGTAGATAATAGCCATTAGACGATATTTGTAACTTTGTATTTAAATCTTTCTGACCTTAAGCCATGAGAATTTAAGTTTATTATGCATATAATTGTTTTTTTTATTATTTGTACCCACAAATTTAATTATCATGTACGGAATAATTAAATAATAAACAAACTCAAACAAATCTATATTAAATAAACAAGTTGTACGTGTTGAAAAGGCATATAAATACATAAGTGGAAAAAAATTGATCAACTATGTTTGTGTCGCGGCTCTTGCCATACACAACTCTTTCTTTTGTCACGTTTCTTGTTAGCATGAAGGCTATATGTGCTCTATCTGACACTAGTGTACCCTTAACAATGTGACCTTTATTAACTATCAATTCCAACATCGATTCAATTCTTCGACAAATACCTTAAGATCATAAAAAGTTGTATTTAAATCTATGAAGCTCTGACATGACGGTTAATAGCCGCTTTCCTGCATCCACCACGTTGTTGACACCGAAATGAGACGGAAGCGTGTATGACACCACATCGAACAAAGCTTCTTGGGCCGGACGCGGTCCTTGTTACTAGACGTGCGGAGAGGACACGTCGATGGATAGGAGAGGCGAAGAAGACACGACAGTGGAGCAAAAAAGTGAGAAAACACGATGGTGGAGCAAAGAAGCGGAAAAGATGGAAAAAACATTAAATATGAAATCAAAACAGATTAAATACAAAATCAAAATAGAAAAATCTTCAAAGTAAAAAATATTTGAAAAATGAATCAACTTACATACGAAATCAAAACAGACAAGTATCATTCATAACTTATAAATTTGGTTAAGAATACCTACAAAAATTGAAAAGAAAAGAAGCTTTAGCAGAAGACCAGGAAGGCAAGAAAAATAAGTTGTGGAAGAAGAATAAGGTAATGCTGTGGAAGAAAAATCGAAAAAGAAAGAATAAGCTTAATAAGGTGTGGAAGAACGCAAGTTGTGGAAGCAAAACAGAAAAGAAATAAGAAGAGGTGTATCTGTGTAGAAGTATATGGAAAGAAGTATATGCAAAAGGTAAATTTTTTTAATTTTTTTAATTATTTATTTATAATTAAATAATATTAAAATAATATATACATTTTAATTTTTTTATAATCATTATTAATATAATAATTTATATTTAAATTATATTAATAATTATATTAAAAATATATTAAATTTTTTTACAAAAGTTTCTCTTTTTATTTTTTCACATTATAAACTAGATTAGTAGATTTTAATAAATTCATAATCATATATATATATATATATATATATATATATATATATATATATATATATATATATATATATATATATTGTTGTCTTTCCGTGTTTTATAATTTTCAATTTAGTTGTATCCGCATGTATGTGCCGGTGTCATATCCATGTCTGCGTCCATATTTGTGTTTGTGTCCTTATTCGTGCTTCATAGATTTAAATCACATTGAACATGTAAATAATAAATGATGAGTTCTTACTACAACAAGATATTTTGTCTAATTGTCATCTGCATGTTTAACACCTGTATATGCTTATGCATCAGGCAGTATAACTGCAGGATAGTCATCCTCAACCACATCACTTCATATATCTTGAAACACCACCTCCAACATGAGGGACCACAACAACATCTTGCACAACATATTCAACGAAATGCAACCATCGCTGGTCCATTTCATTGTTGATGAATCACCATCTATGACGACAAATGGATGGTAGGGGATGATCTGCAATATCCATAATGGCGAAGGACACATCTCAATATGGGCAACCTTCGTAATGTATCTAATCTAATGTACTTTAAAAATAATGAGATCCATTTAAAGGGACGAGATTTCCTACACTCATCATATAGTGTAAATCAAACCGCAACTAACAAATGTTATGTAACTGCAATCGAACAACTGCAAGTATTGACAATCTCCTCACATCATACTGAATGCACTGAGAGTCGTCCTTTGTATAATTCAAACTCACCTCTCTTAGGCTTATAGTTGGAAATGCTAATAATCCATGCCTACAACAAATCATATTCAACACAATCAATGAATTATAAAATATGTTATGTACGTATAAAATTTGATAACATTAATTGAAACTAACCTGCAAGAGGCTCATATACCCAACTAGTTGCTTCGTATTTGCATAATTAACATCTGCAGTATCGTAGTTAGCACAAACCAAACCAACTAAACCCAACAACTCAACTGTAACTTTTATTCATTCATGTCATTTTTTCAACTTATTCATTTTTCTATCATGAGACACCAATCGTAATAAATATCATTTCGGAATCAGAGTCTAATAAATAACACATTAATTTCGATGCATGTATAACAACATTATTACTTACCACACCATTCCATAACTATCTAGTCACTTGGTCCTCATAACTAGGAAGCAGTGACTTATCCATTGGCCCTCCAAGATAGGCTTCATTCTTCACTACATAGACATCCTTAACTACCACATTTTTTCACCTCAGTCACCTTGAACAATATTACTAACACCACTCCGCTTTCTTTATCTAAAAGATGCACTCGAGTGTACGTGATTGATTTGATAACCTCCTTCTCTAATTCTCACCGTGTTGTTTTGCATATACGTGAATAAACTTAATATTTAATAGTTAAAAAAATCACAAAGAAAAAAAATCATATTTCCAAAATACACTTTTTAGATTTCTAGAATTTTTTTTCAGAAACATATTCTAAAAGGCTTATTCTATAAAGTTGTTTTAAAAAGTTTATTTTAAAAGTTGTATTCAGGAAACATATTCTGGAATTCTAGATCTAGAAGTCTTGAAATTTCAGACAGTTACTCCCTATTCTGAATCCAAATTTCAGAATTCTTCTAGACTCCCTTTCCATAAAAGGAGAAAAAAAAATGTGAAGCTATAACCTTTGGAATGACAAAAGCAGTGGCAATTGTGAACAAAACAAGTAATTATTTTAAATCTGCACTCATTATATTCCACATTGCATTTCTGGATCATGATACAAATTTATAGATACAAACTAAAACTGAAATAACAACCCACTGATTTCACGTAGGAGAGTGGGTTGAAATAATTGCATAATGAGCTGAAAAATAGCTCTATTCCTAAATATCAGGTCAATGGTCTATAATTGACCTTTTATTTTAACCCCTAGAAACTGCAATTTAAAAAAATCAAACAGTATAAATATCTAACATTCCCTCCCTTAAACTAAATGTTGAAAACATTTATTTTACTTCAGATGCTTCAATCACGCTTAACATGTTCGTGAGTTTTAGAAATTGCTCTAGCTTTAAAGGCTTGGTCATGATATCAACTATCTGATTCTGTGTGTTGCAGTGGCTTAGTTCAATGCTCCCATCTTTAACAAGATCCCTTAAAAAGTGAAATCTTATATCTATATGTTTACTTCTTCCATGAAAAATTGAATTTTTGGACAGTTGGATGGCTGAATTACTATCACATAAAACCAAAATTTTATTCTGATTTTTGAAGCCAAGAGTCTCCATAATTCTTTTAGTCCAAATACTTTGACAAGCACAAAAGGCAGTTGCAATATATTTAGCTTCAATGATAGATAAAGTTACCACTAGTTGTTTTTTGGATGACCAAGAAACAACTCCACACCCTAAGAGAAATACAAATCCAGATGTGCTCTTTCTATCATCAACATCTCCTGCAAAGTCACTATCTGTATAGCCTACTACGTTGATACTTTCCCCTTTCTTGTAGTACATTCTGAATTCTGCAATACCTTTTAAATATCTCAGTATTCTTCTAGAAGCTAGCCAATGATTCTCTGTAGGATTGGTCATAAATATGCTAATTAGACTTACTCCATGCATTAGATCTGGTCGTGTAGTAGTCAGGTATATGAGCCTTCCAATCACTTGTTTAAATAGAGTTGCATCCACTTTCGATCCAACATCATTGTTTGATAATTTTGTACTTGGTACAATAGGATTCTTCACTGCATTGCAATCTTTCATACCAAATCGTGACAATACATCTTGAACATACTTCCTTTGACACATAAAAATTCCATGTGTATGCTGTAAAATTTGTATCCCAAGGAAATATCTCATTCTTTCTAAATCTAACATCTCAAATTCTGACATCATAGAGCTTCTAAATCATCACACATACTTTCGTCATTTCTAGTGTATATTAAATCATCCACATATAAGCTTACAATTAAAATGTTACCTTCTCGTGATTTTGTAAACAATGTGTGTTCACAAAAACACCTTTCAAAGTACTCATGAAGTAAGTCTTTATCTTGTTGTACCAAGCTCTTGGTGCTTGTTTGAGTCCATATAGAGCCTCTCTCAGCTTGTACACCTTTTCTTCTTTACCTTTCTTTTCAAAACCAGTAGGCTACTACACAAATATTGCTTCCTTGAAATCCCATGCAAAAATGCACTCTTCACATCTAACTAGAAAATATTCCATCCATATTGAGCTGCAGTTGAAAGAATAATGCGTATGGTATACATCTTGGCTATTGGTGCAAACACTTCTGTGTAGTTCACTCTATATTGTTGTGCATACCCCTTGGCTACCAACCTAGCTTTGAACTTGTCAATTTCTCCATTTTCTTTGAGTTTGGTTTTGAATATCCATTTGACTCCATTTGGTTTAACTCCTGTTGGTAGATCTGTTAGTTCCCATGTTTTGTTCTTTTCTGTGACCTCCATCTCTCTCTCTCCATTGTGTATTGCCAATTTCTACTTTTGATAGCTTCTACAAATGTCACTGGATCATCTTCTATCGCCATCATTGCATTTTCATTATCTTCATATGATAGGCCTTCTCCCTTTTCATAATCAATCATCCAAACTGGCTCTCTTCTACATCTTTTAGCTCTCCCTTCAACTGAAGTATCAACATGGGGAAGATGAGATTCATTCTGCATTTGATTAGTATTAACTTCAGTATTTCCTTCATTCAGATTTTCTACGGCTTGTTGTCTTGAATTTTTTGCTCCATGTGGTTCAATCTGCTTCTCAGTATTATTGTCTTGTGTGTATCTTTACTCCAATCCAAAGCAGTGTGTTGACTGGTTTTGTTGTGCTGCTCCCAATCCCAGTTTTTTTCTTCTTTAAATATAACATCTCTACTAATGATGATCTTTTGACTGACTGTATCAAACAATCTATAAGCTTTGGATTCATCACTCACCCTAAGGAGAACACATCTTTTACTCTTGCCATCTAATTTGACACGCTGCTGATCTGGGGTATGTACATGAGTTATACACGCAAACACTAAAAAATAAGCAACAAAAGGTTTTATTCCACTCCAACCTTCCTCGGAGGTTTTTTCTTACACTTTAGTTGTGGGACTCCTATTAATAATATGAACACACCATCTAGTTGCCTCTGGCCAAAATATTTTAGGAATATGTCTTCCGATTAGCACTGACCAAACCATATTCATTATGGTTCCATTTTTCCTCTCAACCACTCTATTCTGCTGAGGAGTATAACTTGTTGACAATTGTCTTTATATGTCTTGGTTCTTGCAAAAATCATCAAAGCTCTTAGAATTGAATTCACCTCCTTTATCTGTCCGTAAGCATAAAATATTTTTTTTAGCTTCTTTTTCCACCAATGCTTTGAAACTTTTAAACAAAGAAAAAGTTTATGCCTTCTCTCTCAAAAAATACACTCACGTCTTACGGAAAATATTATCAATAAAACTTAAGAAGTATTTCTTATTGCTGCTGGAGGAAGGTTGAATAGGACCACACAAATTAGTATGGAGAAACTGTAATTTTTCTTATGCTCTCCATAAGCTCTTATTTGAAATAGCATTGCGGTGCTGTTTTCCAGCAAGATAGTGTGTGCACAAATCTTGGGGTGTAGTGATAGATGACAGCCCGTTGACCAGTTGTTTTGAAACAAGAATTTTTAAGCCATCATAGCTTAAATGTCCGAAACGATTGTGCCATAGTTGAGAATTCTGATCTAGTATGGCCTGAAAACAAGTAGTTTTTGTTGAAACCATGGTAGCGGTCAGCATAAACATTTTGTTAGTGCTCATGTTAACTTCCATAATCTGCCATTTTTCAGTATGTACAACAGTGCACTTGTTGTTTTGAATATGTATAGACAAGCCCTTGTCTTGAAGTTGTCCTAAAGTTAATAAATTATTTTAGAGTTCACGCACATAATACACCTCTAATATCATATGTGTGACACCACTCACCACTATTTGAATATTGCCTTTCCCCATTACAGCAAGGCGTGTATCATTGCCTAGCTTCACTCTGTGTCGAAAGTCTTCATCTAATTGCATGAACTAAATTTTGTTACCACTCATGTGGTTACTATATCCAGAATCTAAGAACCACTCGTTGTCATTTCCTTCCTTAAATTCTGAGGATGCCATTAACAAGAGCTCATCCTCTTGTTCCACCTTGTCTTTTACTTCAACATAATTTGCCTTCTTCTCTCTCTCAGAACATTCATATTGAAAATGTCTTAGTTTGTGACATTTGAAGCATTCAACTTCTGCTTTGTTGAATGGTAGTCTTCCTCTACCTCTTCCTCTAAAGGAGCCTCGGCCTCTTCCTTTGCCTCTCTTACTTTTCTCATTTGTTACAGCTTGCATCACTTGCTCTTCATCTACAACCAGTAGCATTCGTTGTTCGTGAACTAGAAGACTACTTTGGAGTTCATCAATCGTCATGGATTCCATGTTGCTGGATTCTTCAATAGAGCATACTACATAATTAAATTTCGTTGTCATTGACTGCAGAATTTTTGCAATAATAACGCTTTCTTGTATGTTTTCACCACATGCTTTCATGCTCTTAGCAATCTTTAGAGTTTCGGAAAAATATGAGTTCACAGATTCTCCATTTTTCATCTACAGAAATTCAAAATCCTTGCACAACGCTTGCAATTGGGCTCGTTTCACCCGAGTTGATCCTTGAAATTTCTGCTTCGTTGAGTTTCATATATTCTTTGATGTCTCATCATTGAGAATAGTGTCCAGAATTTCTCTATCAATTGCTTGATAGAGGTAATCCTTTATATTCAGATTCTTCAACTTTTGCTCTTCCATTAATTTAATTTCAGCTTCTGGCATTGACCTTGTTAGAAACATTTGTAATACCATGTTCCACCAAATCCCAAAACTCTTTGGACCGAAGAAAATTCTCCATCAATTTTGCCCAATGATCATAGTGGCCATCAAACTTGGGAATTGATGGTTGCACATACTTGTTGGAATTTGCCATACTTCAACCCCTTTCCTTTTTTTTGTTTAAAAAAATCACACTCACGGTTTGCACTCTCCTTGTGTTTACACTCACTCATCATCTAATATACACTCAAATATTTATGTTTCAGACCCCTGTGAAGGAGTTCTGATACCAAATGTGAACAAAACAAGTAATTATTTTAAATTTGCACTCACTGTATTTCACATTGTTTTTCTGAATCATGATACAGATTTATAGATATGAACTAAAATTGAAATAATAACCCAATAATTTCATGCAGGAGAGTGGGTTGAAATAACTACATAATGAGCTAAAAAATAGCTCTATTCCTAAATATTAGGTCAATAACTAACCTTTTATTTTAACACCTAGAAACTGTCGTTCAAAAAAAAAATTAAACTAAACAGAATACAAATAAATATCAAACAACAATGACCAACAGTAACAAACTAAAATCGAATGCAATTAACCAATGTGAAGCAAGCAACATAATTGCAACAAAGAAACAAAGATAGGGAACGCATAATGCAACCAAGACACTGAAAGGAATGTATGGAGAAGGAAGAGAAGAAAAACCTAGTTTTTTAAAGACGTTTTTGTCATTTCCATGAGATGATAAAGTGCAAATTGAAAATGGGGTGTAAGAAGCAATTGGCCTCATTTATATAGCCTTAAAATAGGCAAATGCTTTCTACACTACATCATTTTGTGACTTGCACTATATCAGTCACGTGAATGGTCTAAAATACCCTTAAGAATTATATTCAAAAGGTAGGGTTTTCTCTCCCTTGGTTTCTTATCTTCCGACTATATAGTATTTTGTTAAGGTTTTGTTGATGAGGATTTTGCATGTGTACATAATTGGTGGATCTTTTTTTAGTTCGTGATGATTTTGGTGGTGGTTGCCATAAATTTAGATGAAGTTCGTTAGTCTATGATGAGCTGTTTTTTTTTTTTAGAGCAGTGTTCACACTGGACAAACATCCTCTTCCATGAATTGCACAAACTATCTTCAACTTCTGTAATCATCTTCCTATTCAAATACAAATGTCAAAGGCATTCTGGAATTTTAAAGATTAATATAGTGTAGGTATTTGTATAGTTCAGGAAGCATTTGTCCGTGAAATAAGGCCACTATTGTAGTAGGCCTCATCCATTATAGGTTGGGCTACATAATAAACATTAATTGTTAAAATAGGATGAAAATAATAAGACTAAGGGTAAAGTAAGTTTTAATCATTCAAAATATTTCAAAATGTTCAAGTATTATCTCTATTAAAATTTATGTTTTTAGTTCCTATTCAAAGTTTTAATCATCACAAATATTTAACTCGTGAGACAGCCCAATTAACTCAATATTGAACTTAGTGTTTTTTTCTCTCAAGAAAAATGATTATTTGTTTCAGGAAACTTGTTCTACTTTAATTTCCTACTTTTAGATGATAAAATTTTCAGATCATTTTCGGACAAAACGACCACCGAGCATTATCCTAAACAATTGCATATTCCTCTACAAGGCTCAACGTAGTTCATTATACATGCAATATTAGCCTGTACGGAAAATTTAATTAAACTTTCTCCTTAAATCTTTTTCAATCAGCACTCCAACAAAAGTAAATGTTTTAAAACCCTAACTAAAGATAAAACAAATTAAATACATAAAATCAGGAAAAATAAGATCAAGTTTCAGGTGTGAATTCCAGAACACATACAACAAATGAATCTATACAAAATGTGGAACAGGTTAGGGATCAGTATCATCAAATTTTGCTCAACAAAGTGGGAGAGTCAGCTTCTGCAAATTTCTAGGTGTAAGTTACAACTCACCAACATTTGCTATTACCTCCACACATTTGAACCTGAAGTTGCCTTGGAGCAACCAACTTCCTTCCCATCAGATGAACTTCCACCAAACAGCTGTGAAGAAAATGTCCCATTTTTCCTCACCGTACCTGGAAATTCCTTGCTTAGACTACCCTTCAGCGACAGGTTCTTCCTAACACGATTTCGATTAAGCATGAACATAGCATTACGTGGGGGCGCATGCAGAGCTCCTTCAACACAATCACCTACCTGTACACAGCCCCAAGGTCTGGAAGGTCCATCGCCACGAGATGATTTAAGCCTAGGAAAACCATTCGTCAATCTCAAAAAGCCCCGGTGATCAAGAGAATTTTCCTCTTCCAATTTTACACAAACAGGACAAGGAGGATCGCTTTTTCGTGTCTTTGGAGTTGTTTGCTCCAAACATTCAGCATGAAATGCATGACAACAAGGAAGAACACCAATCGTAGGCATGTCTCCACTTCTCACAATGCGACGGGAACTCCAAGGTGATCTCTGGGAGAGAAATCTTTCACACAAGCCACACCTAAATCCATCGGAAGGAAAATGTTGTCCACTAGGTGGTTCTAATTCAAATGACTCAGTAACATCAGCAAACTCCTGACTGCTGCTGGCACTACTCCAACGCTGGCCATCTTGGAATGGAGTAGAATTATCAAACTCAGTAAAATCTGTAACTGCAGGATCAAAGGCATCTCTAGTAGTTGTTAGGTCATTAAAAGACATAGGATGAATGGGTTTAGAGATGAAAGAACGAAGATTAGAGAAATTCCTCTGACAGGATAAATGTGACTTCGTAGTAGACTCAGATTCACTACTTTCCGACAGATATGATGTTGAGCACCCACTGTTCGGATTTACAGATGTTCCCTGCATATATTCCTTGCATGTTAGCTTATTTCTTAAGACAAACACGTGAGAAATTATTGCCGAACAAAAATATTTTCGTGAGAAATTATTGCCGAACAAAAAAATATTTTTAGTACTTAACCGGAAACTTACCTCCTTAGTAGGAGTAAAAGATACCCTGCCTGCAGAAGGATGAGGATCTATCAAAAGTACAAATGAGAAGGAAGCAGTTCAATACACAGAATTAACAACAAACAAATTTATAGTGAAAGAATAAAACACAAACAATTGAGTGCGACAGTTTTATTGTTACTAATATCAGAACGATTTAACAGTAGCATCAATTGTTACCGCCAATATAAACATTGACACATTAACAAACAAACAAATTATGATCCAAAGTCAACACCCTCAAGGAATCGAATGATATCATGATTGACAATAAATGACCATAAAAATGTTGTGTACTGTTTCATTGCTTCATACTAAATGTCAAAGGTATAACCATAGAAAGAACATAATGAGTATTTGATAATAACCAACAAGATTGTTGAGCACTTTTTTTCCCCAAACACTTTTTCAGTAGGACGGAACTAAGAAGCACTTAAGGGATCGTTTAGATTGAGAAAATGTTCTGTTTTCATATTCTATTTTCACTTTTAATTATAAAAGTGTCACTTCGCCTTTTGCTTTTATTCTATAAATTTTTTACTTATGAAACAAGGTAAAAACAAAGTGGTTTTCTGTACTTATATTGATGATAGAAAATAAACACGAAAGCATTTTCTCAATCTAAACAGGCCCTAATTATCTAGCAGTAAACTATTATAAAGACAATACAAGACAATTAACAACTTCGTTTCAGTTTATTACTCAACACTGTTGGCTGACAGTTATCATAAGCAGGAAGGAACAATTACGTGTTTCATCCTCAACATTACATACCAGACTTGCTGCCTCCCCTCTGTAAGTCCAACTATTTTACATAATAATCATCGATGAAAGCAAATGGAGCAATAAGTTTCAAAAAGGAAAAAGAAAAGATAGAACAACTCCATGTAAAAGATCTTAGGAAATAATCGTATCTTGGCAGCAAGTGGTGGTTTACAAACATCTACATCATACTACTTTGAAAATTCATATATAAGGATTTACCTTTCCTAGCTGAAGTTTCATAATTGTCAATACTGATTTCTTGTATTGCAGGAGGCGTCCACTGAGGACCCTGAGAAAGGTCAGATGGACTGCTAAGGAGAATACCAGTACCATCTGAAGCAGAATAGTGAAGATCATATAGGTGGTTGCCTCTGACCCAGCCCCTACTTCCTTTATCATTTGATGATGTAGAAGACCCGTAGAGTTGAATGCTGTCATTCGCACTATAGGGCATCCCTTCAGACTGGAATCTGAAATCCCACCTTGTTGGAGGTGGTGAAAAACTTGAATTTGTTCGCCAGAATGGCTCATTTGGACCCATGGACCAGTCCCTACTGCCTGCATTTGATCCATGTGGCCTTGAAGCCACACAACAAAGAGACCCCGTTTTAGCTATTTTCTCAAAGTATCACAATAAACTCAATCCTGAACGCCTCCAATCCAATCTATTTTAGTCACTGGTCAACTTAGCAATCACAACCAGAAGAGGGACACTTCCAAAAACAAGTTCCAACTCCTCGAGCCGAATAACTCAACACTCAATAGCTTCCACCTGCAACCTACATGTCTAATAGAAACTAAATTCCAACTCCAGCAAGAGCATCACCCTGAAAATCCAACCATCAGAAAAAAGAAAAGAACCGCATTCACCATATAAAATAGAGAAAAAGTTATTATTTCAACCACCAAAAGAAAGAGGTAAAATACAGTAAACAAGTAAAGGTAGTCTCAGCAATCACATTATGCCATAAACATCAAATTAGTTGACAGAAATGCAATAAATTCAAAAGGTGACATCTAATCACAGAAACATTATACTAAAAAAATCACTAAAGCAAAAACAAAGTACAGCGATAAACATCAAATTACTTAATCAGTTACCAAATAAATTCTAACTCAAAGAAACATAAAATTAGAGAAATTTTAAAGGCTCCTACTAAAGTTAAACTAAACATTCACACAAAGAATACCAACTATCACAACTGCACAAAAACCACATCTAAAATAATTCAAATGCTACTTTACCAAATATACAGTAAATGCAAAATAAAATCTATAGTTAACTTCTTTTTAAAACAAAAAAAGAAAATAATAGAAACTTGAATACAATACAGCATATGAAAAACACCTGAGAAACGGAACTTCCTACCGCACACGTGACAGGACAATAGTGGCACGTGCGAGTTCTCTAGCAAGAAAAATTGCGTATTACGTTTTCAATTTCTTGAGAAATTGCATTGTTGTATAGTTTGATTGTAAAAGCGCATTGTGCGAAGCGAAGAAGAGAGTGGAACTGTTGAAACCCTAACTAACCGAACAGAGGAAAAAGAAGAAGAAGAAAGCAAAGTGGTTGAACAGCTGGCACCTGCATCTTCTTCTCTTCTTTGTGTTATGTTACTACTAAACTGTTTGAACTTTAAACGCGCCGTTTCCACTTTGTTTGAGGTTGTTTTAATACAATGCCACTAGTTTTTAAATGTTTCTCAACACGTCACTCAATAATTTTTAAATAGCATTATTATAAATATTAAAATTATTAGTTTAAATATATTTCTCAAATGAAATATAGCTAACATTTCTCGTATAAAAATGAAAGAAAAATTCAATTAAATCAAATTTGTTTTTGTTAACTATTTCTAAATTCGTAATCAAATTTGTTTTCGTTAACTATTTTACCTGTCAAGACATGTTCACTCTCAAAAACATTACTTTTGTATTTAATTATATAAAAGTTTTCGTTAACTATTTTACCTGTCAAGACATGTTCACTCTCAAAAACATTACTTTTGTATTTAATTATACAAAAATTATCTTTCTTTATAATTTAATTAATTATTTTTTCTAAAAAAAATTTACGAGAATAAAAAATAAAGTCATCTTTTTATAATTAAAAAACTTGTCAAGGTTCTTATTTGTTCAAGTGAAACATGACATATATAATTTTTTAATCAAAAGTTAGGTGCTTCTTATATAAGCTGTATAGAGACCTCTTGACTTTTACCCAAAGCTTTAACTTTACCAAAGGAATCTTATGCTTTTTACTGTCATGTTTACCTTATGTTTATTATTAAAGTTAGTTGTTTTACCATGAGGGCAATTCTTATTTACTGATAATGGTAAATTTTAAATAAAAGGATAAACTATTTTTTTAATATTCCCATTCCTTTTAACGTGTGCTTTACAAACTACTCAATGAATATTTGGATGAATATTAATACATTTATTTTATAATCTCATTTTATGAAATTTGCAAAAAGTTGAACGAACTAACCAAAACCAACCAACATTTGGCTTGGTCGTTTTCTATTATCATTAGTCATAAACATTTACGCAATTGTTCTTACTTTCTATTATCATTAGTCATAAACATTTAAGCAATTGTTCTTACAATTAGCACACAATGAAATAGAAACTTCACCAACCACACCATAAGGTGGGTCCAATGTGTGGATCAAAGCACAGCAAAACCCCATTAGCTAGTTAATCATACAAGCTTGCATTAAATACAAATTATAGATCTATAGGTATATGAGTGTGCAATTATTTGATGATGATGATGTTTATTTGATATAAGTTGGTTAACAATGGTACAACAGCAACATGATTCTGCCAGCGACTATGTGATGATAATGTTTATAACACTTGGTAGGTGTACACATGAAGACAACCAGAAACACGGATCATAACAACGGGAAAAGTAACAAGGCAAACCAAGTAACCGAGACTGCAACACACGATTCAGATATATAAAAACAAATGAGTGCAACAACAAACTAACCAAGTTCTTGTTCAGTCACCATCTTATCAAATTAGCACATTATACAAGAAAGTTCTCTTTCGTTTCTGTTCCTTCTTAATTGTTGATTTTTTTATTCAAATTTTGATTCTATTTATCTGTTTATAATGTTCAAGACTATACTGTTGTTTCATCAACTGTACCTTTATTTATTTTATTTTTTTGAAAAGTTCAAAATGAACTAACATGGTCTAGAAATGAATTGGAATTTGCATCTGATTACATTAATACAATGATGTAAATATTCTCCAGTTTTATTAACTAATTATTTGGTGGATTATTTACTATTTTTCACCTGTTCATCTACTTTCTCACTAACTAATAAAATTTATTTTATTCTCAAAAATAAAATTTAAGATGATAGCATTGAATTCAATTAAAAAACAATATACTTTAGGAATAGTTTTTGGAATTAAGTTAGACACAAATTCGAATTTTAAGAATTTACCTGTTTCAATGTAAACTTCGAGAATATAAAGAGGGGCCCTTTACATGATGATCAAAGCATGCATAGTCAGTCTAACTCAACCATTTTGGCAATACAGATGATCAATGTATGTTGAACTTCACATTGATTTGGTGGAGACACATGTATGTAGATAGATTCTACACAGCAAAGCTTCACAGATAGTCACAAGATTTTTGTGTTGAAACCTGCAATGCAACTTTAGTGAAGTACCTGAAAATGTCTAACATCTTTTCCAAGCTATGAAGATGGTAGGTTAAGAGGATCAAACACATGCTTTGATTGATACTACTTGTAAGCTACTCCATATGCATGGGGGTTTATAAATGTAGCACTAGACAAGAATGTCAGGTTAAGCTCAACACCTGAAAATCCGGCTCTGGATATATTGTTTCCGGTTTCCCTAGAAAGGTGACACCCATCTGCAATTGTCTGTTGCAGAGGATCAAGAACTCTCTGCATAAAATTGAGAAAAGTTCCATCTGCATGTTCATGAAGACACAATAATTAACCAAAATTAAGATATTTACAAAGTTAACTAGTTTATTTAAAAGTTCTGTTTACACCTTTGGCAGCCACATGCTCTACAAACACATAAAGTCCACCAGGTCGCAGCACCCTCCTCACTTCTGCATGCAAAGTGCCAATGATTTAGATGATATACTTGACATTTAAAAGTGCACGAATATACATACTTTTACACATACATGCACACATATCAGATGTGATGTGTCTAATAAGACTGAGAATGAGAGAAATTAATCTTAACTGTTTACTCAAAATTGTTTTAAGTTAAAACTAAAATGAACTAGGATTTATTCCATACACTCTCACTTCTCACATAATCTTAGACCAAAGAATCAAAATGAACTGGTTCAACAAAGTCCAGAGAGGATTTGGAGGGTTTATGAGAGAAGGAAGGGTCGTTATCAGGGGACACATAACCGTTAAGGTTGTTATTAACAGTTTAGGTTGTTGGGAGGGGTTGGGTGTCATATAAATCAACCCGAGACATTAGGAAGGGACTTTTAGAATTTTCTTTGTAGTTTTGAAAGATTAATAATCTGTATGAAAGGAATTGTCATTCTTTTGTTTGATTATTGAGAACACAAGCAATAAAAGTTTTCTATTTTTCTGTAATTCAATGGATCTCTATTGTATTGTAGTGTGGTTGTAACACACATAATATGTGGGTATGTAAAAGTAACATCATAAAAAAGAACAGTACATAAAGAGTCTCTCTGTATGCCCTCCAAAGACTGGTTAAAAAACTGAACGCAGCATATGTGTGAAAATTTATATATCACAAAATCGCTGAGTTGACAATATCAATGTTCCAATCCCATTGATGTACATTGTACAGTCTAATATTTCTATTTTGTACGTACTTTTATTATGTAACAAAAGTTTTCATGATATTTATAATTATTATTTGGTACATATAAAACCATCCATGGTTCTTTACCTAATAGATTAAGCTTTTGGGTATGGTATTACTCTACAACCAAATGATATAGAGTTTGGATCCTTATGTCCACATTCTTCTGAGTAAAAAGTTCGAATTTGAGAATACTATAGGTGGAAATTTCTCATTCTTCTTGTCTAAAGAGTTTTAATATCAAGCAATTGCGTACCATCACCTATTTCATTATATGGATTAAGATACATTTAGCTAGAAGTGATGGACATTCATTTTGTAGTTATCTGCATTGCATTAGAAGCACTATAGTATAACTAGTTGACCAATGTACCTTTTATCAGTCAGCATAATTGTACATTTCAGGAATTGATTATAGATTACAGGATGATGAATGAGTATCTTCACATATGAAGGAATGTAGAAATCACGATTCTAATCAACCTTTACATTCAGAAACTGCCATGAAGTAATTCCACTTTTTTTCTCCTTCTTTACCGAGTTGAACAAGATATCGTGTAATGCTATAAAACAACTGCTCTTTCCAGCTTTCTAATATAACATTCAATTATCAAAAAATAAACTGTTTAAATTTGAAAACAAACTAAAGTGCAGCTAAAGAAATATTATAGTTGCACCAAATCCCAAGGGAAGCAAAAATATATAAACACAATCACTGAAGACTCTCAAAGTTTCATTACCTTGCAGTGTCATATCAACATCTTTAACAGAACACAATACCAGTGTCCCAACAACTGCATCAACAGAAGCATCACTTAATGGTATGGCCTCCCCGACCTAAATAGAACAAACTTTAAAACTTGAAGATCCATTCACACAAGCAGAAACAGACAACACTAAATTGAATAAAGCAACAATCTAGTGAAAGGTGATTCTTCTAAGAATAACTTCAAAATTGGTAAAGTGCATGTTCTACTGATTATTATATTAGGCCTATGATGCACAGATACAATATTCATATATAATACTAACAATACGACCATTTTTAAAATGAGATCCAATACATACAAAATATATTTAAATATGTAAAAGAATTCATAAAACATAATATATATACATATATAATTACAATTCTTCAAACGCAAATTAAGAACATACTTTTCCAAAGTACTAAAAAAAAATAAAAATTATCAACCATTGCTATCATAAATTACTGCCACCTACAAACAGAAAAAAGTATCATTCTCAAGCCCTTCTTTGAGCACCATCCATAAAAGGACAAATTTCATTTCTAGTTCATCTAGAGATACGGCTTCTATGTTTCTATCTTGTACGTGCTTATATCTCATACAATTGTATTAGATTTTCTTAACTCTTTTTACAGGCTTAGATACTTTATAGATATGTATCTTGAAGTGTCGGATATGTATCTGTGGTCAGATGCACAAAGCAAATGCAAATATCTACTAGACTATTGAAATTACATTATTCTGACACAAAATAATGATATTACATCATCATCCACATTTAGCTTAAACCAGATATGCCCTAACCACCACAAGCATTGAAAACATCTATAAGAACTTTTCTTTGTACTGTATACTACTAATTAAAGGTTTTGATTTGTACAAACATGGCATGGTTTCTATTCCCATTTAAAAGGGAGGCTTCAAACTAGTAGTGAGAATATCATACATACAGCTTGTATAAACTCAAAATTTGAAGGAGACAGTCCAACTGAGGAAGCCGAGGATCGAACATACTTTTCCATCTTTGGGTTTGGATCAATGCCAATGACCTCTACATCAGAACCACTAGCATAATAACTGAGGTTGGGACCAGTTCCAATGCCAATCTCCAAGATTCTTAGACCCTTCCTCCCCTTCAAGTTACTGAAGATTTGAGACTTGTACATTGCAACCTTACAAGCAATTGCATCAAACTTAAACTCAATGCAATAAGAAAAAAAAAAGGACATCACCCAAAACAAAATTATATAAATAAATCTCCAAACAAACCCCATCAAAATGAAGAATGAACAAAAAACCTCAGCTTCATAAGACTCCATAGCTGAACTCATAACCCCAGCATAGAATTCCTCGTACCAATCAGGTCTTGGTGGGTGAAACTTTTTAAGTACAGCCTACAAACACAAAACAAAAAACACAATAAAATAAAAAGTGATTTTTTTTTTTTCAAATTACGTCAACAAAAGCAAAATATCTTGCTAGAATTTGAACCCAAATTTGAAGTCTTTCTCTTTTCTGTTATCTGGGTAGGTGGCAAAAGACAAAATACCTTGTAATCAGAACATGGGCAGGTGGCAACGGATGGTTGAATGGGAAACAAGGCAGTTCCCAATGTTGCAGCTTCAATGAAGTGTCTTCTTCCACAGAAACATGGTTTGTTGGTGGGTTCCGGCGAGTCATGGGAGAGAAACTCAGTGCTGAGTTTGCTTGGCGCGCCCAAGTTTATCAGTTTCTGAAGCGTGCTATGCTTATTGGTGGCTTCATCAATGGAACAAATGGAAGCTTTGAGTGAAAAGGAAACCAAGGATATAGCAGAACAATGAAGACTCATTTTGGTACTTCAATGCTATAACACTGAAATTTAATTCATATATATTAATTAAATAATTGACAACTGATTTTTTAATAAAATAATAATTTAAAGATTAGAGGAAAAAAAATTTGTGATTATACAATTTTAAATTTATATTTAAATTATTTTTTAGTTTCTGTATACACTTTTGATATTGTAGTGTGAATTAAAAAGAGTAAAATAATAGGCACATATCTTTTTACTATTCATTGTGTAAACTAAAAAGATTAATATAAGACTGAAAGAGTTACTTTTATAACTATAAAAATCAATTAAATAATGGGATTATTATCTATAAACAAAACTAGTCTGTTAATAGACACTTAAACGTAAAAATAAAAAAAAATCGAAAACTATGTTAAGCAAAAACACATACTACTGACATTGAGAGTCGAAGATGTTATAATGTCTACTAATTAGCATCAAAAATAGCTAAAGTTTGATATTGTATGGTACCTTGATTTTGTTGAAACTTTGAGAGTCTCTCAAATTGAGAGTAAATATTAATCATTCCAGCTTTAAACATAAGTTATAAGTTATTGAATGATATAAGACCTTTGAAGATTTGAACCAATAAGAAGAAGTTTCATCAAACCTTGATGAAGCCTTTATCTAACAATATGGTAACAAATTTCAATGCATTTGGTCCATAAATGAAAAATTGGGTATGAAACAATTTATATAACTAATTGATTATCATATTAAAGTAAAACAGGTTAAGAACAAGAAATATAAAGGTTTTGCATAAGATAATACAATCATTACATCATAAGTTATAGAATCAAAGACTATGCATTCAACTTCTGAAAAATTTTTAAAAACAGTGGATTGCTTCTTCGATCATCATTACATTGGAGAATGACCAAGATAGAAGAATGACCAAGATAGAAGATGTACTCAGTAATGGACCGTTACGAATCAGGACATCCCGTCTAATCGGAATCACTGAAAGCTTTGAACTTTTACTGACTAAAATAAGAAAAAATACCTTGTCTAAGAGTTTGTCTAAGATGACACAATATATGTAAAGAGGACTAATGATGAATAGTTATTGGAGCACTTGGCTAAGATGGTGGACAACAAGACTTATGTCAGGCCAAGTGTTGGTATAAGATAAATAAATCTACCAATAAGTCATCTCTAAGAGGTAGGATGAACAAGAGGCTCTCCAGTAGTAGAAGAAACATGATTGGAGAAATTCATAAGTGTAAAGACAAGCATTCCAGTTTCTTTCAGAAGATCCAGAGTGTATTTAACATAAATGTATTCCTTTATTATTCTTCTCCACCTGCAAACCAAGAAAATAAGTTAGACCACCTAAATTCTTTATTTTAAAAGTTTATAAATTCTTTATTTTAAAAGTTTAATCAGACATAGTAGTGATATTATGGATCTCAGTGATGTTATTTTATATAAGTATGATATCATCTACATATACAACATAATTCATTAAATTTTAAAAACAATGAATGATCTGTAGAAGCTTGTTTAAAATCATGTAAAAATAAAAAATCAGAAAGTTTAGCATACCATTGGCGATTGCTTTTGTTTTTATGCGTCATACCTAGAGGAGGTTACATATAGACTTCTTCATGTAAGTGATCATGCAGGAAGACACTATTAACATAAAGTTCCTTCAGATGCCAATTATATATAGCTACTGGAGATTAAAAAGAAAAAGAACAAAAAAGATGAATAATCCTTAACTGTATACACCACTTGCAATCAATGGTTGTTTTATTTTCAGGTAGAGAAGTAACAATTCATGTGTTGTTCTTTTCAAAGGTCTTAAGCTCTTCATCCATAGCTTTTCTCCAATTATGATGTTTAGATGCAATTTCATAGGTTGATGGTTTAACATTACCATTAATAGACAAAATGACATGTTTAAAAGGAGGAGAGAGTCTAGCAAGAGATACAAAATATTCAATAGGATATCTAATTTTGGTATTAGGTTTAGCAACAAGATATATCCGATAAACTTCCAAAATATGAGGAAGATCGTGGATCTTTGAAAATATGTGTGGTTTTCACATGGCCAAAGATTATGAGTCTCATTGTTTAGTGAATCGTCTAGCACTTACTCATTGTTATTAGTTTCATTATTAGAATTTATTTCTTTAGAAACAACATTATCAAAATCATCATTATGATTAATAGGTTCATACAAAGGCAAATGTAAGCATCTAATATCATCATCAAACTATCTGATTTCATGATCAGACGGTTTGATATCATTATCGAACATGAGTTTTCAAAAAATGACTTTCATAGAAAATAACATTGCATGAGTATTAATATGATGAGTATGAAAATCATATATAATATATTCCTTTGGGTTTGGTTTAAAACAAAAAAAAAATAGTTTATGATTTGCAGGAGCATCCAACTTTTTTCTATTAAGAATGGAAGTACTGATATAGCATAAATATCCGAAAAAATGAATATGAATATTATATAGGTTTTCAAAAGGTGAAATATTTTAAAGAAAAGGTGTAGGTGTGCAATTTATTAGATATATAACAGTTAACAACATAACACCAAAGTTGAACAGAAATGTTAGTTTGAAAAAACCAAGACACGAGTAGTATTCAAAACATGTTGATGCTTTCTTTATACAATACCATTTTGTTAAGGAATTTTAATATAGTTGGTCTTATGAATAATTCCTTTAGTGTGAAATTAATTTTTTATGTCAAATTCTAATCTATTATTTGATCTTATAAGCTTAACATATTTTTCAAACTGATTCTTAACATAGACAATAAAATTAACAAAATGATTATTGTTTTTAGCCTTATAATACATAAGATATATTAATGTAAAACGAGAATAATCATTTATAATTATAAGAAAATATTTAACCATGTAAAAGAAGAATTAGAACAAGGTCCTCAAATATCAATATATATCAAATATCAATATATATCAAATAAAAGGGTGTACAAGCATGAGAAAGGCTATGAGAGGAAGATAACCTTTTTGTTTTGCAAGGTGACAAGCATTGCATCCAATAGTTTTATTACATTGTATATAGGGATGTTTCTTTTTATAATAGCAAGACTTTTCGTGTGATAAATATCTTACCTAAGTGTGTCAAAGATTGTCATCAATAATAATATTTGTATTTACAAAGTGAATAGCAGTGCTAAAAACATATAGACCAACAATAATATCAACTATATTAATCTTTTCTTTAGTTTTTAGATTCTAAATCACACAAGAATTTCAAGTAAAGAGAACTTCAAAATAATATCAACTATATTAATCTTTTCTTTAGTTTTTAGATTCTAAATCACACAAGAATTTCAAGTAAAGAGAACTTCAAAATTGGAAATGAATAGAATGTTTTTTAACAAAAACAAAAAGTTCATTGATTTTAATTATACCAATATGAGTAGCAATAAATTTTGTTCCATTAGGAAGATTGAAAATTATAAGATTAATTTATTTATAAGAAGAAAAATTTGCAAGAGAAGAAGAAAAATGATTAGACACTCGAGAATCAATAATCCATGTTGCAGTTTTTATAGTTTTGAAATAGTTGATTATAGAGAAAAACTTACCTTTTATATTACAATTAATAGAGGCAATTTGATTAATTTGAGAATTTTCACTCTCATAATTAGGGTGTTAAATTAACGACATTAAAGCTTGATTTTGTTGCTTTATTGCATGTCAGATAAACACATGTTTTGATCTCAAGGAAACTTTTTCTAAACATTATCAGACTTGACATCTTGTTTTAAATCAAAACTATTGGTAGAATTACTATTTCCATTATAATACTTATGTCTAAGAGGAAAGTCATGTTTCTTGTTGCAGACATATATTCTAGTTTGATGAATTCTTGAAATTCTTGTTTTCATAATTTGGTGGAAACCTGTGTTTTTTATAACACACTCACTCAGTGTGGCTAGTTTTTCTATCGTGTGTGCAAGATACATCAACTATAAGAAAAGATTCCAGTGAGAATTGTTTCCAATAATTTGTCACTCATGTTGTACAACGTAAGAAAAGATTTTTAGTTATAAAAGAAATGAGATCTAAAAGTAAAACATGTGACCTAATGTTGCTATATTGATCATTTAGCCCTCTCACAATTGCAAGACATGATCTTCACTTTTCTGCTTTGCAATTAAGGAAACAATTCCATAAGAACACCTTTGGAACGCAACTGTAAGTGAGGTTTGGTTTGAAGTTCTCAAAGCTCATCCCAAATAACTCTCAATTTGATAAAATATTCAGTGATTACGAGGTCTCCTTGTTTTAAGGAGGAGGCTTCCATCTTCAATTCTGATATCCTCAAAAGATCTCTTTAAAAAAAAAATGACCTTAAATCATTTCATATATCTTTAGCTTTACTTATCCACAAGATACTTTATTTTAAGGAGGGAGAGGCCGAATAAACAAGTCATAAAACAACATGTTATAACATGTTTGAAAGCTTGATAAAAAAACATCTTCCTTTGTAGATTTTTTAATACTTAGGGCAGTAGTGATAGATTTGCTTCACGAATGAAAATTGTAAAAGTCAATAATAAGTGAGATAAGATATGTTGTTAAATTCTCACTTTGATGTGTTTTTCATTCATGATTGGAAAGAAGGAAAAAGAACAAGAAAAAAAAAAGATATAATCTTAAAAATGCATGAGTCACTTCCTCTTATAAAAACTAAAAAAACAAAATTCATAAGCCAGATAAAAAAAACAAATAAAATAATGAAACAACACGTCAAAGAAAACCAGAGAGAGGGGAATATATAATTTGATACTACAAAACATAAAACCTGAAAATGCAGGTTATAAAGTAGATAAAATAGAAATCGTCTGAAAACAGAAAATCGAAAACAATAAACAAAAATGTAAATGACAGATAGTTAGAGTGAAAGATGTTAACATCTGATAATTAGTGTCAACGATAACTAGCCTCTGATATCTATCACTTGGTACCTTGATTTTGTTGAAATTCTAACTAATTCAAATACTATAGAGTGTTCCACTTAAAAAAAAATGGTGAGGTAATTCAAATTTTGAATTAGAATTTGCAACTTTTGCTCTTATAATTAAAGTCCAAATATAACAAATTCAGATTTCGATAAGATGCAACAATTCCTTAGATCAACTTAGTCATCGCCAGCAACTTCTCCAAGAAATTTCTAGATGAAATAAATCCTCCGAAGGAGTATCAGGCAATATACCATTATTAGATAAAGACTACCCTCCAGTTAAAACACCAAAAACAAGTTTCATAAAAATATTTTTATATTTTTATTTATAGAAGTACTAAGTAAAATTAGTCACCTTATAAATGTTAAAAAATATTACAATATCTTGCATATTTAAATATGAATACGCGGATATAAGAAAACAATATTAGATGTTGAGATAACTAATATATCTTTCAATTTCACAATAATTCCAAACCAATTTTCATATTCCTTTTTCTATTATTAATATTTTTCGCTCAAAGAGAAATAGATATCAAAATATTTAATTTTTAAACTTAATTATACATTCACTATTTTACTAATTCAATTACATTTTTAATGTTGTTTTTAGTGGGTTCAGAAGTATCCTTTTGAATATTGTTTTTAAATTGATAACATTTTCTATTCATACTTGATATTTTAAGTTTTGCAATTATATGAAACAAATTTTGATATTCCATTTTCAATTCCTAGCTAATCTTGCTCACTCATTATTACATAAATTATTATGTCAACAAGTGCATGTTATCTCAATTTTGTGGAATACATATTATGCAACACTTATTAATAATATTTTGTATTTTGTTTAACTATTTTTCATTGTATGTTAAAAGATTGTTTTCGTTACATCCGTTAATTTAGTTAAAAAAATTGTAAATTATCTGACATTATCAATATATGCAATAATGTTGAAAGAGGATTATGATAAAATAAAATAAATTTGAATAAAAATAATTAAAAAGATTTAAATGATATTATTAATTTGGTAAAACTTCAAAACTTATATCAAATTATGAAAAATTCAGTACTTAATTAACATTAAAATGTATAATGGTACAATAAAATAAAATTGGAAAACACATTTCTATTACAAAAATTGAGAAAGAAAATGATATCATAGATTCGTTTATCTAAAGAGTATTGGAAGTCATCGTATCGTCAATTTTTTTAAGTACAGTTTTAAAACTTTTGTTCATATTGATGTTTAGGGTTAGGGTTTAGAGTGTTTAATCCTTGCTACAGGTCTTCAATAGCACCCAAATTTGTGAAAGAATTTCAACATCATGGTCGATTCGGATTGTTGTCTAATGTTATCAATATGGTCACTGAGTATCTATTACAAGAAAAAAGCTATTTAAAAATCAATTTTTAGCTATCAAATAAAATGGTTGTTAATTGTGACCAAAATAGTCACCAAATTAAATTTTGGTTACTAAATAACCACAAAATAGAAGTAATGATTGAATTTAGTAATCAATTAAGTCAAGATAATTGGTATATGACATTAGCTACCAAGGTTTTAGTGACTTATATCATTAGATTTTAAATTGGTATCTAATTAAGTTAGAGACTAATTTAGAATCTAATGATATAGGCCACTAAAACCTTGGTAGCTAATGTTAGATACCAATTATCTTTACTTAATTGGTCACTAAATTCAATCATTACCTCTATTTTGTAGTTATTAGCAACTAAAATCTAATTAGTGACTATTTTGGTCACAATTAACAACTATTTCATTTAGTAGCTAAAAATTAGTCTAAATAGCTTGTTTCTTACAGTGATTGATGGGTCTTAGTCATGATAATGTTGTTCATCATCCCTATCATATTGCCAAACATAGTTGACATTAACGACATTCAATTTCCTTAAAGATTTTTCATCAAATTAGTGTGACCAACCTAGTTCAATGGATGCATTGATATAAGTCAACATATAATTGTAATATGAAATGGATGTTTTGAATTCTATGCAAATAATGTCACGACATTATTCAGTGTGCACCAATAGGGCATTAACTCCTATCTATAACGCTTTTTATCTAATAAAAATCCCTAATACGCAACATATTTAATCCATAAGCAATGATAGTCACAATGGTAATTTCTACTACATCCGTCCGCATTTGTAATTGTTGTTGTAAATGTAAAATTAAATTAAAGTTCACATCTACAACATCGTCATCCATGTCTCTTTCGTCCAAATAGGAAAAATATTCGTGTCACGTCAAATGCCTTCCACAAATACATTCATAATATTTAATATTTTGTACTTAAATAATTTATCTATAATAATTTCATTTAAATATAGATATGTAGTTGACAAGTATAATATTTAATATTTTGTAATTAAATATTTTTTTTTCAAAATCAATGCACACATTGGAAAATATTTATATCGTCGTATCTATCCATTAGTTAAATTAAATTTATATAAATTTTTAAATTAAATTTATATAAATTATTTCAAATTCCTATTAAATTTTCTTCTTAATTGGATATCAAGATCAATAGTCATAATCCATATATAACTTAATTTAACAAAGTAAACACATGCGGATCTTAAATACCAATATTAACCCTAGAGAACACATAATAGTAGTTACGGCTCAAATGTAAGTCCTCTTATGTCAATATCAACCCTACATACCACATTTTGGATACATGATGCACAACAATCACATATAAATACTTGTTGATGATAACATGAATACAAAGGAACCAGGTCACTACCAAAAGCCCAACAACTACCAACACCACAATGAGACTGATGCTTCCTGCACCTCCATAATTTTACATATTTCCATTTTAGCCTTAAAGAAAAGACGAAAATATCCTTGTTAATTTAGAACTAGGTTAAAGGCAAAGGAGAACATGGGGGTGCTCAGTTCAATGTTTGTGGAGATGCAAGTTTGGGGTAATCAAAGGTAGAGGGAGAGGGATTGCAGAAGTGGAAGAACATCCTGCTGGAAGTTGTAATTGTTGAGAAAGAGGAATCTTAGAGCTTTGTCGTTGTCGACGATAACTGCGATTCAATTTTTTTTCCTCTTCGCAGATTGCACAAACCGCAATGCAATTAAAAAATATTATTATTACGAATTGCACAACCCACAATTATTTTGTCTGCACCTTCACTATTGCGAGTTATACAACCCGCAATACATTTAAAAAAAAAATTATATTCTTTAAACTTTTTTTAACATTGCGGGTTGTACAAATCACAATACTAAAAAAGTTTTATATAGATTACGGATTGCTGAACCCGCAATTATAATTTTTAAGTTGTGGGTGATTGTAACAAGAGGAACTATGCTTTCAGATCATTCTGCAATCGATGCAAGCAGCCCTGCCTCCTTGTCGATATCAAAACCCCCGCCGATTCCAAGTGGCTTCCTCGTATTGGCGATTGGATCTGCACCGGTTAGCCCCAACCACCCCTTTATCTCTCTTTTCCATTTCTCCAACAAAACATCGCTTTCTCTTTCTTTTCTCCTTTCATTCCCTCATCTTTTATGTAATGGTTGCTTTACCTGTTCCTGCTCTTGGTGTTACGGTGCTGTGAGGAATGGAGGTATGAGAGGAATGGAGGTGTGAGAGATGGAGGTGTGAGAGATGGAGGTGCTGAGTGAATGGAGTGAAGGATATGATTGGATTAAAAAAAAATTAAAAAAGGTAACATCGTAAATTCAAATTTATTATGGAGGTACAGAAAGTTAGTATGTACAGGAATAATCAGTCCCACAACGATCACCTTGAAAACCACAACAACACCACCTTCGTAAAGCAGACCCTACATTAGACTATTCCATTCACTTTAAACACTATAATTGACGCCACTCCAAACCATGCAAACAAAGGAGAAAAAATGCAACACATAGCTCCAGCTTAATCAATAGGAGCTAGAGGATAATGGATATTATGCTGAAGGACATCGATTATGTGCTTTCTTTTGAAGCATAATATGTTATCCCCTCCTCCCATAATCGATTTCCTCACTGTAATCTTATTCTAGATTACATATCAATTGCATCTTTCAATCCACTTGTTGATCTTCAGACCAATTCCACCAACGAGTCTGGTTAACAAAGGAAACTTTAACACCAACGACCCAACCACGTGAACTCCACAGAAGACAAAGACAACACACACAAACTTTATAAGCACCACGCCAAGAAGGAAAAGCGTTATAACTATGAAACTAATGCATCCATTCACGGATTTTTAACGCCCCATTCAATGCCTCAAGTTACCATGGTCAATAAAAGAATTCGAGCCATGTGCATGCAATGTAGGAATCTCTGCCATGCACAATGAAAAAAAAGAACGTCGCTTGAGGCATTTGCACAGTGTCGAGCTAACTTTTTCGGCAAATCTTCTCACCGTAACAAGAGAGTCCCAGGAGTGATCACCTCCAAATTAGCGTTCGCATTTCTTCACAGATGACTTTAACCAAACACGTATGCCTCCTCATCTTCTGTCCATGTGAATAGGACTCATCCAAAAGCATACAGGGCCTTATAAATGGCCTTAGAAATGAATGCTATAAGTCTCTCCTTCTATTCTTTCCGATAGTCTCGTCACCATCCACCACCGCTACATTCATATAATCCAACGATAAAAATGTTTTTTGACAACCTTTCAATAACCAAATTATAATAAATAAGTAAATACAAATGTTATATTCAAAATCTATTTTATACAATTTACTTAAACTTAATATCATATCTATAATATCTAATTATATTTGTTTTAATTTTCATTACTCTCTCGATGAATATGATAGTAAAAAAAAGAAAAAAGAGAAAATAATGAAGAATATGAGGGAAGTTCACCCTTGCTAGACAAATGACCTCCAAGAACGGGTCGGAGAACCAAGGAGGATGGTTCTGAACGGGGGAAGGAAGAGAAAGGAGGGAAAAGTGAGAAGGAAAAAGAAAAAAATTAGGTAAAGATGGTACACGATAATTGCATATTCATAAAATGAATCTAAAGTAAGAAAGTGATTCATGGTAAAGAATATACCATGGTTTTCCACCTTAGCCTTTATCGTAAACTAAACCTAGAAAAATATTGTAGGGGAAACAAACACATGAAATGCATTTATAAAATGCAGCTCACTCATGATACCTCATCAAGTAGTTACAACACCAAGGTCTCTTGACTACTTTTAACTACTACCTAACTGGCAGTCTCAACAATAGAATGTCGGCGTATGAATATGTACCATTAAAAACAACTCAATGAGAAATTGAAGCATAAGTGGATCACTATGAATCAGAGCACAATATGGGGGTGTAGGTAGGTGTTCTAGAAATGACACTGTTGTCTTTTGGTAATCCTTCTGACACGAAACCAACATGATTAGCAGTTTAGTTTTGATTTCAACGTAACTTTACTGGCCTGTTTATCAGTTACTCATACATGCCTTGAATATGATTATATGCTGATAGTTTCCAAAAAAATTATTGTCAAGTTTCACATCTAATCTTATTGCAGATGATTATATTTTATAAGATGTCAAATGTTACAAATGGCACAATCGTGCCTTCGCAAGTAGAGATCAAGATCTCTCATAGTGCAATTCTAGCACGTCATATAATCCCATACTTGCGAAGAGTTATATCTAATTCATAGTTACGACTGCTTCGAAACCCCAACTTCTAGTTTTTAGCGCAAGCAACTCTAATCATTGTGTCAAAATGGAAAATTATTGGTCAAACCTATGGCTACTAACGGTGGCTTTGGTCCTGAGGAGCATCACCACCAACATCTTCAGTGGCACTCTCTTCCTCTGCTGATGTATTGCTGTTGCCGCCCTCGCCTGTCAAAACAGAGATACCTTAAAGCATTTTCCAGTTTTAACACAGATTTGAACCTTTGGAACAAAGACAGTACCTTCACTATCATCTGCTGGAGCATAAGCTGAGCGTCTTGAACGAGCGTGCTGTTGTGTTGGCTGATTACCAGTACAGGTACGGCCCCAAGAAGATAAGAAAACAGAAAAAACAATGTCAACAAATTCATTCAAATCTCAACAATACAAATAGGAACACATTTACTGCAATGTATATGTAGTCATGTAGTGGACAATGATTAATTTATATACATGTAAGTATAATGAATCCTGTTCCCTGTTCAGCCCAAAATTTTAAATAAAAACCATCACTGCAAATACAAGGAACTAGAATGACTGTTACACTATCTCCCATCAAAGTTCATTGCATCAAACACTTAGCACATTTGAAGCATTGCAAATATGTTATCCAAACAGCAAAACCAATTCTTCAACATAATGGTTCTGCAATTTAATCTGAATCTATTTGGGGGTTTGAATAATCAATGGAAACGAACTTAAAACGAAGTGGAGGGAGGGGTTAAACAAAGATGAAATTACCTCAGTTATGTAAAGCACCCTCAATATAGAAAAATAAAGTCACTAATTGTTCATATAAACAGAGAAAAGAAAACATCCACAACGCATTTCACCTGCAACTTAGGGCGGAGTGCTTCAAGTGGTCCTTTAGGTTTTTGTGCTCCTTGCTATTTGAAAAATCAAGAAGAAAAGACAGAGATATTAGGCATCAGGCGTTTAAATAAAATATACTGATGGTAAATTGTAAGTGTTCATGTGAACTGATGCTTAAGGTCCGAAAATACCTTCCCCAAAGCCCAATCAGCAGAATCAAAGTAAGCACGTTCATGATCCTGCAAAAAGAAGATTGGTCATGAAGAAAAATCAGTTTCAAAAGAACATTTCAAACAAACACACAGATGATCGGATGGCAGGAGGAAGAGAAGTATTGAAGAAGCAATATCTGATAAGAAAAGGTTAGTAACCTTGGATATTAGTGGAGGCTTCTTTGGCAACATCCCCCCATACTTTTTCTTAATAGCTTGTTCCTACAAGAACAAATTTACAGAAAATGATACCCGAACATAATAACATAAGCCCATGTTATAAGATTTAAAACTTGGAATAAATTTAACAAACTCTCTACCATTAATGCATAATATATTCAAATGCTCAAGCAATATTCAAAATCCAACAGTATCAAAACCCACTATAGAGATTGTGAGCATTGAAGAATACAACCTTACACCTCTTCTCCCAATGAAACTTTATATGAATCAGAATACACACCAAAATCATAAAACTAAGGTATATTTTAGCCTTTCAGACATTGTTGTCATGTTCGGCTAGCAGACCCAAATTAATTGTATGTTCCAATTTATTTACTTTAGTATCTCCACACCAATTACCCAAAACTAACATTCCCAAACTAAAACCTGATTCTCTCAAATGATAAATTTTTTCTTACAAATCCATTCCACTGAATAACAATTACCTCCTCCTGGGACGAGGGCATGGGGTTCTCATCGTTCAGATCATCCACAGATTTTTGACACTCAACTTCGTTCTTAAGAGACTCATCACCAACCTCCTCCTTTTTCTTCACATCCGCAACCTCAGCCTCTGACATTGCTTCCTCTACACACCACACACAATTGCAAGATTGTCACTAAAGCGAAACACCAACAATTTCCGATTTTTTTTTTATTTTTTTTTTGCAGAAAATCATAAGAACCCCATTGATTCCAATCTCAATATCATGGATCGATACCCCAGTCCCAATTCAGCAACAAATCAAACAAAATTAGCATGGAAAACGATTCGATTATTGAGAAGCGCAAACAAAGGAACGAGATATCGTAACGTATCGTACCGTATCGCGATAAATTTTCGATCTGAAGATGGGTGCAGAGAAGAGAAGAAGACGTTTAACTGCCAAACTGCAACTCTGAAACGAAAAAAATAGCTATAGTTTGCACAATACAAACGCAAACGCAAGCATCTTCGATTGCGTTCCCAACATTATATATATATATATATATATATATACGTACACTTGTCTGTTTTGTACATGTACATGTATTCACACATTAGAAATGGACACTGTACTAAATTATTATGTGAGTTTGTTAAAATTTACACCATTTAATCAATTCATTACATTAGATAACTTAGTTACTAAAATTAATTTTATGGTAAACTTCTATCTTTTTTTGTCCAATTATTCCAACACTAAAGAGAAATAGTTTATTTTAGAAATATTATCATTAGCTTTAATTAGTTTTAATTTACTTAATCTATGTCTCATTATTTGCATTTTTTTAGTTTTAATTTTGTTGATTGAATATGAATAATAAAAATAATTTTTTAAAAATATTCTTTCTAAACAAAAGTTAGATTTTCAAAAGTTCAAAATAATAATATATTTCACTTAATATTCTTTGAGCTCAACAAATTACTCAATTAATAATTAATGCATGAAATATCATAAATTGATTATTATTTTTTTTAACAACACATAAATTGGTTCTTATAAAGAAAATCAAATTATACTTTTAATTTATCTTTTTATGTGGTTTTTATAAAAGCATTCAAAAGAATATATTCTTACAGGTATGCTAATGCTGACTAATAGAATAAATTTGTAATCAATCTTTTGATGAAATTAATTCACTGAACTACAGTTTGAACCCTTTCGTCATATTTCTATCTTTGATACTGTTAATAAAGTATGTTTTGTGTAGTTAATTATCTGAAATCATTTTAAACGTAACTTTTTAAATAAGTATCTTAAAAGTTAATTAATGTTATTTTTTGTTTGTATAATAGAAAAAAAAAAGTTAGAATTTAAACTTTTTGTATAACATTATATATTTTTATCATTAAGTTGATCCTAACTAGTTAATTAACAATTAACTTCCATAATAATTTGTGATGCCATATATTTACTTGGGTTGTTAATTATTTGCGCTTTATGTTTGCATACTCGGTACATTTTTTATTTAAATACTACTCATTTTAATCTTAATTGATTTGATTTTTAATTTGTTTCCAATTTGAGTAAGTTTTAATCTCAATAATTTTTTAAGACATAAACTAAAACATTTTACGTAAAAAAACTAAAACATAAAAATTACACACGAGTGAGTAATTGAATTATTTCCTTTTAAATAGAATTTACTTTTTTTATAAAACATAGGTGTGACAAACGGGGGAAAAATATTCATAGAGTAATAAAGCCAACTATGAGTTATAGAATATAGGCAGCAATAAGTTATCAATCTTGATATTGGTCTTTCATTTATTGGCAACAAAAAAAATTAAGGAATTGGTTGAGTATAGGATTTGATTACTATAATAATATTATTTTATATCAGTGATTTTATTTTGATTTTAGAGTTGATACAGTAATTATTGAGTATCAATTATTTTTTAATATATGAAATGGTGTAAATTATACCTTTTTTTTACATGGATTATATTCTTGCTAAAATATGTACATATTTTATATTATTTAAAATAAAAAAGTTCAGTTACAAATAAATATAATTTAAATTTTGAAATAATCATAAACAAGCATAAAAAATACTAAAGTTATATTTTTTATTTTAAAATTCTAAAAATTTGAATGTCCATGTATATTTTTAATTATTTATATAAGCAGTGATTCTTTATTTTTAAATACCTGTTACGTAAATTAAATTATGAATATAATGTAAAATACATACAAATCGTTAAAAGTAATAAAAATTATTTTACCTATTTAACAAAAATGTTAGTTAGTTACTATCATAAGATACATCCATGACCTAATAGTCATATTTATACTAAAATTAAGTATTATGATTATTAGTTATTTAAAATAATTTATGATTGTATGAAAAATAAAAATTACATACATTTATACATTTATCATATTAATTGTGGATGTTATTTTTACTTTACCTATTTTATTTATATGATATTCTTTTTCTAAATTTGAAATATCAATAATTTCAAATGTGAGTTGTTTATTTCATATATTTTTTTAATAACATACTTGTCTATTCATAATTAATACAAGAACAAGTCATAAATTTTTTATTCATATTGGACCAATTTTATTGGATAAATTTCAAAACATGTATGTTTTTAGTGAAGAATCTCTCTAACAAACTCACTACAAAAGTGTCTACCAATATAAACGATAATTCAATAATATAGAGAATTTGCAAACATTAACAATAGAAGATAAAATAAGAACAAGAAAGAATCAAACATAGTAATAATATGATTCAATTGAAGTATTAATGATCTTAATCAATATTCACAATAAAATTCACTATACATAAATATTACAACTCAGAAGTTTCTTTTCTAGTGAACTCTCCTTCAACTCTCATAATTTATGTTATTTCAATTGAACTAACAACTCTAAGTTGTCTCAATTGATATTATAAGTTTCTATTTATACAACATAATTGTTGATCAAATAGATAGTAATAATAATAACTTCAACAACATAAACCAATAACACTATAGGGAACAATATTAGAAGTATAACTTCATTTTCAAGTGTTTTTATAGATATTTGTTGATCAAATAAGTAGTAATAATAGTATCTTCAACTTAAAACACTTTTGAAACTCCAACATTCAACAACATATATCTCATTTGTTGCAAAATAGTTTGATTGAGCCACTTATTTAGCCCATTTTATTGAGAAGTCTCAATTATCGTCTGATTCTTAACAATGTCATTCTCCTTACAAAAGATATTAAATAATTATGAATGAAATTAAAAACTACTATCAATTTTGAACCTCTCAAATGTCTTATTGATTTGGTTCTTCACTAAACACTTTCAACTTTTGAAATTATTAAAGGCTTTGTAACTTTTAAAATTATTAAAGGTTTTGTTGTTGGTCTTCTACTATTAAACTCATAATTTCCTCGAGTAATCGTATAGTGTCGACATGAAGTATCTAGCTCTAGAGTTTGATGAAGTTGAAGTCGATCCACACGTGTCAACATAAATGTAATCAAAGGTTCCCTTTATTCTCTGTTCTTCTACATTAATTCGGACTCTGCAAGTTTTACCTTGATCAAATGTTCATAAAATCTTAGCAGTTCAATTTTGTCATTACTAAACGAGCCTACTTTTTTAACTTAACTAAGTCTTTCTTGGTTACATGAATTAATCTTCTGTGTCGCACCATAATCTTAAACAAGACGGTCTTTTGAGCAGTAGACAAGCTAAATATTACAACACATACAAGCCATTCTTTCTTCACATCTTTGATCAACCCCCTCATCACTTTCAATAATTCCCACTCACCTTTAAACACATATTCCTTCTTTTCGAGCTCATCAAGGGATATTGAGTTATGCTTCAAACTAGATAGAAGCCTAACTTCTTCAGGATATCTCTTAGTTTTATAACTTAATGGTTTTAACTTCAATTATCTTATAAGGCTTGTTATCACTACGAATAATTGAATCTTTTTTAAATTTTAACTTGGAACCATAGAGAGTTAGATGTCATGTGAAATGAACATTCAAAGTTCATTATCTACTCACAATCATCAATATTACTTAACAACATAAAAAGACATTTGATAATTCTTAAATGTCTTTTATCATAACTCCTTCACCAAATATAAATGGTTGTCAAAACTCAATTTCGTCTGAAAAAATAAAAATTTTAAAAATTTATATTGAAGAATTAACTTAAAAAAATGAAATAATACAATATATTAAAAAATATCAAATTGATAAAATAAAAGAAAAAATATCTTTTCGTAATAAAAAATATTTTAATTATTTAATGTGATAAAATTCTAAAAAAATCATTAGATGAATTCTTGTAATTTTTTTGTCTTAAATATATTTAAAAGCAAAATAATAATAATAATAAAATAATAATAACTTTAAAAAGGTTATTTTCAATAAGTAAGATTTACTTAAAAAAAAAAAAAAAAAGCTTCGCTCTGCCTTAGTTTCTTTTCTCTGTTTTCACCCCGCATGTCCGGTTTTGGTGCATTTCCCAGTCACTTTCTCTCCCGGATCATAACTGATTTGGTCTTTGATCACTTTTTCACTACGGCACCACGGTGGCCCCACTCACCTGTATGTCACCTCACTGCTCTCTCTCTCTCCATCTGTATTTTACTCCACGCAGAATTTCCCCAATCGCTCTTCAACCTTGAGCAAAAGATGGCCATGTAAGTTTTCTTTAGATGAAAATGAGATTTGAAATTATGATATTGTATAAATAATTGAAATTCCTTGTTACTTACCTAATGGCTTATTCAAGGTTAGTTTTATGCAGTCTGCATATGAAGTATTTTGTAGAATTTTCTCGGTGTATATATATTCTATTTGATTATTTTTTATCGTAAATTTTTGAATCAATCCGAATAATATTATTGTTTAGTTTATAGTACTTTGTATATCAAATAATTGTTTAGATATATGATGATATACATTAACTATAAAAAAAACATTGATTTCAGTGATACAAAAGTAGTCGTTAAATGTCAAAATTAGTTGTAAGATGTATTAACGACTAAAATTGCATGTTAGCAAAAATCCTCATCTTTAAACATTCAAAAATTTTCAATGGTAGTAATTTAGTGATGAAAAAATCAGTTGCTAAATTGATAATAGAATGTTTGGTTTCAATATTTTGAGAAAATTAATTTAGATAAAAAAATTGGTCGTTAAATCGGTGATTAAATTTTAATGATTAATTCAATGACTAAAATCAAATTATTTTTTATGACAAAATTGATGGCTAAATTTTCTTTGACTAAAGTGAAATAATTATCAATGATTAATTAGTTGGCAAATTAAGTACTCGGCTAATGGCTAATGTATACACAGGGGGCTATAATGCATTGGAATGAATACTTGTTGACACTAACCATTATAATGTAAACAAATTCAATTATAATAAACAAATTCAATGATAAATGGAAGATATTTTTCAGTTATAGATCTCACTTTTTTACTTGTAAATTTTATTTTAGTGACAACAATAAATTGAGAAAAGATGTGTGTTATCTACCTTCTATCAAGTTTGGTGCCATTAACAAATGGAAAAGAAATAGAAGAAGACATAGACATCTAGGAATAAAATCTACTTTAGAAGTTGAAAACCATAATTTATTTTTAAGCAATACTCATATGTTTGTGATAATGTAAAATGTTGTGAAGATGAATATGATACAAATATAAAGTCAATGCCACTTTTAACTGTCGAAAACTTTATGGGCCAGTGAGTGTACTAAATCATAACACTGGCCTTTAGGTTGAGTGTCACCTCTAGCTAATAACCTTTACCTCAACCAAGACAACACTTCTTATACCTTCTCGCGAACACCTTCTCAATGACCTTCCACTTCAACATTGGGATCCCATTTCGAAACAAGATATTAGGTATTAGGGTTTGTTAATGGAATATAAGATAATTTTTATAAATTTTAAAAATTATCAAATTTATTATTTAACAATATATCACTCTTTTTATCCAATTTAATATAACAATTATTGTATTAATTATTGTTTGAATTTTATTTAAAAATATTGTTAAAAGTAACTTGAAAATAAGTTGAAAAAACTATTTTATAATAAGATACTTAGAATTAAAGAAAAAATATATTAATACAGATAGATTCTATAGCAAAATTAATAAATAAAAACAAAGTGGCACTCTTAATCAAACTTTTCTTTTCCTTTTGGTTTGACTTGATTAAATTGTTTCAATTAAAAAAGGTAAAAAAAAAATTGGACTTAAAACACCATTTTTTTTGTTGAACCTAATGTTAATTCTTTGAATTTATAGTGTAAAATGGAAATGACACATGCTTACAACCATTGAATGAAAATAATATAACGATTAGTACGAGTTGTAGACGTTGATGTACTCTTATTTATTTATAAATAAGTAGTAGGGAAGAATGGAGAATAGATCGTTGTAGGTGACATCAATTGTCCCATAGTAAATGTTTTTGAAATAGCTTTTGGCTTAGTGGTAAGCACTCAATTCAACAAGGATCACTACTTAGAAACTTTTGTTTGGATAACATTTGCATTTTGTATAGTTTAAAAGCATAAAAGGTTGAGAATTCATATAGTTGTTAGGATATTTATAATCTTATAAGTGTTTTAAATATTTTGTAACATTTAATCAACATGAATTAGGGTATTTCATAATTATTCTTGATGTAGTCCTAGTATCTTGCCTATACATTGACTCTCTAAAACTCGAGAAAGCATAGAAGAAGATGTGTCAAAACAAAACAATTCATTTATATTGCTAACAACATGTTGGATAATACTATACATTAGTCTCTAAGTAGGTATAGGCATGATGACTCTAAGAAGACATTTATTTATCAAGAAAATGTATAGCTATATAATACACTAACCTTTTAGGTTTTAGCCAGTGTAGACAACTATGAGTGACAAAAGGATTAACAGAAAGAAAAATTTATTTATTTAACTGGCAACATGTCAGACTATATCATTCATTAACATTTGAACCTCAAGTAGGCATAAGTGATAATAAGTCTAAAAGAAGTAAAAAATATTTGAAATTATGAACATTGAATGAAATTTTGTAGCTTTTAAGGAAAATGACACATGCTTATGATCATTGGATGAAAATAATCTAACAGTTAATAGAAGTTATAAATGTTAATATGTTCTCATTCATTTATAAATAAGCAATAGAAGAGAATAGAGAAGGGATCACCACTTAGAAAATTTTAGTTAAGTAACATTAGAATTGCGCGTAGTTTTTAACTATTTTATGCAATAATATTAATTACTATTACTATTATTATTATCATCAATATTATTATTAATGTTGGTTAATAAATGTGTCAAAGGTAAACATATAACCTACAACTATTACACCAAAAAAAAATTGTGACTATACTATGATTGTCATTCTTATAATTATTATTATAATAATATTATTATTATTATTAATAATATATTTTTATTATTATCAATATTATTATTTTTATTAATTTTATTTTTATTATAATTAATATTAATAATATCAATAATAAGAATTTAGCGATTGAAATCAAAATGATCATATTTCGGTCATTAAATTTGGTAACTGACTTTTTACTATGATATAGTGACTAAAATAGAATTGGTTACTAAAACAAATTTCCAGTTGATTGATATTGTGATTGTTATTTAGCGACCAACATTTCTGGATTGTTAAATTTGGTGGCTAAATTTTTTAATTTCGATCAATAAATTTGGTGGTTAAATTTTCTTTCATTATTTAGTGACCGAAATCAAATTGGTGACTAAAATAAATTTATATTCAGTTATTATTTCAGTCAATATTTAATGACCAACATATTTCATTTGCTAAATTCATTGGCTAAATTTTTATTTATTTATTTAACGGTTGAATTTGACTTTTGTCATTATTTCGATCACAATTAGTGACTAATTTATTAGAGTCGCTAATATCAGTAACAAATTGCAATTGTCGTATTTTGATAACTAAAATCGTTGACTTAATTGTTTTTTTTTTTCTTGTAGTAAGTTGGTCATAAAAAATTTAAGACTTCCTTCTTATCTTTTTACCATGTCATCTTATCATTTATCATGTAATATAAACTTTTACAATTAAATTACCAAAATCAACAATTAGAATATATAGAAGTAATGATTTCAAAAATTCACTATAAGGACAGGTGTTTCATTCTAAAACACAAGCAAACATAGAAAAGGAAAAGAGAAAAAAAAATGGGTGTCACACCATGATAGAACCAAACATATCGATGCAGGGGTGGCTCAAGGCCCAAGTAGGTAAAGCAACCGCTTTAGGCCTCAAAGCTTCAAAGACCTCAAAAAAATTTAATATGCTTTAGGCCTCAAGGGCACAAAGGCCTAAAAAATATTTAATATGTTTTAGGCTTCAAAGATGTCAAAAAAATTTAATACTCACATATTATCATAAAATAAAAAATATTTAATTTTAAAATTATAATAACAAAATTTTAATTAAAAATTTAAATATTTTAACTAACTTTAAGTTTACATTGGTACTATAAATATTATTTAATGACTTTAAATTTATATTGGTACTATAAATATTATTTAATAAATAATATTCTTGAAACTTTCTTATAATAAATAGATAATATTTAAAAAAAATTGAACAGTCAGGGAATCTTTCTCAAAACTTTCTGATTTATCTCTTCCTTATATTCCTTTGATATAATCTCTTTATATGTCATATCATTGTTTAACTCTTCCACTTCTCTCATTCTTTCTTCACTTTGGCTCCTTTTGAATGCATCAATATTAGGTAAAATTAATATGAGATTGATCAATTGATCCTATTTTTTTTATTATTGTTTAATTAATCTTAAAATAATTTGTGCAGATTCAATAAAGAGAATTTAGAAGTTACAGATAATATTTAAAGACATACTAAAGGGCAGGATCGAAAGATAATATCATAATAGGATATTTGAGACTCAACGATCAAGTTTATTGTCTTGACAATCAGGTTTTATCTTTTTTAACTTAAACTTATTTTATATATTTAGTGTGATATATATTATAATTTTTAATTTTATATAAAAATATACAAATATGGAAACTAGAAATTTTGAATCAGGTTATTCAAAAAAAAAAAAAAAGAGTTGAACTTTCCCTTGAATCACAAAAAGGGATAAATTTATAAAAATAAACAAAAAAAAAATAAATTGAAAAATACATGTGAGTCTTCTTTGAATGAAAAGTATTTGAAATATGATAATTTATTGAATCTTGATGACTTAGATTTATTTTCAAAATTAAATAGGAGAAAATGATAAACCAATTGACATTCTTAATTATATAAAAAAATAAATTATTTTCCAAATGCATATATAGAATAATGTTAACAATTTCAGTATCAATTCCTCCCGCTAAAAAGAGTTTTTCAAAACTTAAACTAATAAAATATTATTTAGATCAACAATGTCTCAACAAAGATTAAACAGATTAGCTTTATTGTCTATTGAAAATTATTTTTTAAATGAAATTAATTATGATAATTTAATAGATAATTTTGTATCACAAAAAGCTCAAAAAATAAATTTTAAATAAAAATATTATAATTTTAATTATTTTATTAATTTAAAATAAGGTCTCTTTTTTTATTCACTTTAGGCCTCCTGAAGTCTTGCTGCCACTATATCGATGCTAAACAACACCTTATTAGAGACATTATTGAGTTTGAGGATGTCATAATTGTGAAAGTAGCTATAAAGAAAGATCCTGCAAATGTTTTTATGAAATTTTTCCCAAGATTGAGGTTCATTGCTTCGAGCAAATTAATTATTTGTTTAAGGACAAGAAAGCTGAAACCATAGCTCCTTCATGATTTTGGAGTCAAGGTGTTGCATGTTTTCAAAAAACATATATAATTAGAGTTATGATTGGTAAATATATTTTAAGTAGATATTGCAGAACAAGGTCACTACAATATTTCCTATATCATAATTAACTTTTAACACATATAATAATTATTTTATTTATAAATTTTATGAAAATAATTTTACCACTTGTTTCTCATTTTAAAATAATAAGCAATTGGATTTGTTTGAATGTAACTACAATATTTCATATATCATAATTAAGTAACTTTTAACACATACAATAATTATTTTATTTATAAATTTCATAAAAATATTTTTGCCACTTGTTTCTCATTAAACAAGCAGATTTGTTTGAATGTAACTATATAACATATACTAGATAGTGGTGATTATTTATACCAATACACTAATTTCTAGATAGAGATACCACATTTTTTTACATTTGTTAAAATGTATTTTATTTTTATGATTATTATATAATAACGTGAGTCAAATATTATCTATCTTTTCATTATTAAAATATAAAAAGTAAAGAATAATAAACCTTTCTTCTTCAACATGCATAGAGCAGTTTTTTTTTTTTACACTCATTTATATGTTAGATTAGACCTTTTTATTGATCTTTTAGTACAAATGTTTTTAAGTTTTAGTTTTAAGTAAAAACCAACTAATTTATTTTTTAGAAATACACCGCCTGAGATAAATATTATTTTATAATTAATTATTTATATGACACTCGTTTGTTGTAAAATAGTCCAACATATAGATACAATTTTTTATATCATGTAAAATATCCGATATAAAATCAATCTATCACAATTACGTTAAGTTTTTAAATTTTACGTGACATAATTAGTTCTAAAAAGTATATAACTTACGAAACTTCTTTACTTAATCCACCCAACTTTTTATTTGCCATATTTTATAGTCACTTGTTTTTAAGAGATCCGCTGTTACTTTTGAAGATTTGTTTAGTTGATCCTTACACTAGTTGTTGTTTTTTTTTTTTTTTTTTTTTTTTTTTTTTTTTTTTTTTTTTTTTTTTTTTTTTTTTTTTTTTTTTTTTTTTT
>Ga0209700_100778_pt1 | contig 63705 bp, 35 predicted proteins | sample SiratroredBW_FD_187528 | JGI IMG/M metagenome (GOLD analysis project Ga0209700, IMG submission 187528) | Root nodule microbial communities of legume samples collected from California, USA - Siratro red BW (SPAdes) (version 2) | ecosystem: Host-associated > Plants > Roots > Nodule | place: USA...
AAAAAAAAAAAATCCATTAATGAATAACAAGTAAACCATATAAATTATCCGAACATTTTATCTAATTTCAAACATTATTTTTTTTTTCGTGTTAATCAAGGTATAGTGTCACCTCTTACATATCTACCACTCCAATGATTTTTACTATTTGACATATTTTTACTATTTTCTTTATAGGTTCCTAATGTTGTTGTCTCACACTTTTAACTAATTTTTCTGTTAGGGAAATAAAATAGTTCTAATATCATCACAACCCACAGTTTTTGTGAGTTTTTTACAGCTTTAAACTTGTTTACAAAATAAATGTTTAATTATAATTTTTTCAACCCATTATCCCTACGAAAGTCATTAATTACAGTTAAATATGTTTTTAAAATATACATTTTTAATGTAAAAAGGTAGACTTTCAAAGCTGATAGACTTTGGTGATTATAACTTGTTAGCAGCCATCAATTTGGTTTTTTCTGATGAAGTAAGTTTAATTCTGTGACCCTATCACAACGTTTATATGAAGCACGTGATAAGTGTGGCTAACCAAACACCACACAACAAATCAAATGAAGACAATTTTTTTTTTTTTTTTTTTTTTTTTTTTTTTTTGTGGTGAGTGAACAACACCACAAGCACCCGAAAAAAAATCTTCAAATTTTGAAACTATCCAATAAATTTGTGTATCTTTGTAGTTTCATACTCTAAATGTTTAGGTATTTATATATTTTTATGTATAATATTGTCACATAACTCTCTTGATTTGTTCTTATTTGTTAAAATAATTGATTTCTCCTCCTTTTCTATATAGCCCAATTTTGTAGGCATTTATGTCCTTTACATAATATTGCCACAACACAATTTTCGTTTGCTCTTATTCATCAAAATAATTGATTTCTCCTTTTTTTTTTTACATTGATTATGTGATTTGAAGTGTTAGTTGATCGCTAATTTTTCTAAATTATACAATTTTAACTTGATATGTATCTTTAAATTTATAATGTCTTCCATTTTTTATAGGTTTTTCGAATTATGTAGTTTATATTATATGAGATCGTTTGAGTGGATTGTTTCTAAAATATATGTATTTTGAATTATGTAATTTGAAATACATATTTTATATTCTAAATTGAATAATTTTAAAAATAAAAGTTATATTTTAAAATAATTCAAAAGTTAATGATAAATTTATCATTGTTGACAAGTATTGAAAAAAACGTATAAAGTAAGTATAAGTACTAAATTCTAAATTATTTTTTATTCTACTACCTATTAACCGTCATTTCATCTTACAAGCAGTAAAATTCGTTTTAGTTAAATTAGGGGAAATTGTTATGAGAGTTAAAATTAAATGAGATTCTTATCAACAAATCCTAAGAAAGAAAAAAGAAAACGTAAAAACATGTTTAAATCAACTTATGATCCCACATTGCAGGTTCAGACTTTGTATTATTAGTCCCTATAATTTTAATTCCACATTTGATTTATTATTTGATATATTACCTAATTATTAACAAAATATATTAATGTACCTTTTAGGACAACAAATGTTAAAATTTGATACTAAACTATATTATTAACATCTTAATTAATTAACTAATATTATTATCATTAAAGAATACATGTAATTTTCTATTAATAGTTGAAAGATATATTAAGAGTGGACAGAAAATGTTTAATTTTTAAAAATTGGAAAGACCAAATATGTAAGAAATTTTTTTATAGAAACTAAAATTAGATATTCATAAAATTATAGAGATTTGAATTTAAGACCAAAAACTAAGAATTTTCAATATAACATCAATGCTTGAATTGTATCTGAAAGTTATGAAGTGAGTTAGTAGATGCAGCCCAACATACAAAGATAGAGGAAACTAATGAAAAAAAATAGTTCTGCTATATTATTGTTTTATTTATTATTATAGCTTTATTTCATTATTTATAAAATATACATTTTGAAAGAACTTCGAAAATCAATTACAAATAAACCTCAACAATGTAAAAAATTACAACATAATTATGTAGCATAAAATATCTAATCAATTATATTACATCCGATATCAAATCCCTTATTCTTTTTTTTCTTTCTTTTGTATTTCCAGGATGATTCTTATTTTTCCTTTTTCTTTCGTATTCAAACTTCCATTTTTTCATTTTCTTTCTCTTTACTGGTTCGTCTTAACTTTGTGATTTTGTAACCTAATTAGACACTCATCATTCATTAATATTTTTTGTTTTAATTATGTAATTTTATAACCTAATTAGATACTCGTTAATATTTTTTCTTATGTAATAATTGATTTGAAAGTCTACATCAATGTTTTTGTGATAAATTAAAATTGTTAAGATAAGTTCAGTAATTCCATCATGATTTTGTTCTTCGAGGTAGTTTAGCTGGAATTACAAAAAAAATGTATATAAATAACATGCACTGATACAAATTATCCATAAAGTTACATAAATACTATAGTATTGAAATAATTAAATTAATTATTGTAATTAAAACATTATATTAATAAAATATTTTTTGTGAAACTATTTCCTTTTCTAGACTTTTTAAAATGGAAAGTCATCAATGTGACATTATTAAAGATAAAATACCAATTAAAAGTTTAATAATTTCATATACTTTTGTGGTTTTCTCGTATATATTTTTCTTTTAAAATCCACATATAGTTGTCAAAACAGACATGAGTAAACTATTCTTTTCGTTGACAGGTAACCACTATTCCCCACCCACACCTTTTTACTTTCATAATTTTTATTTGAATCTTATTTTTCATAATTTAAAAAATAATTTAATCACTATAATTAAATATTAATTTATTAGAAAGATAATAGTTGGTATTGAAAATTGTATTTCATTATTATAATGTTTTTTTTAAGTAATATTATCAAGAGAGTGACGTGGCACGAGCTGGATATAAGACGCCGCAGAGAAATGAAATATTATTAAGCTTAAAATTTTGCATCATCGATAATATGATTAAAAAAATACAAAAAATTTAGAAAAAAAAAGGAACTTCAATTATAGAAATATTAAAACAATTAAATTAAATAAGTAATTTCATTTAATTTTGAACAGTAACTTTAATAGGGGGAAAACAAAAATTGATGACAATTTAAAATTTGAAAGGCAATAACTAAATTCCAATCAGAAAGCAGAAGCTAGTGATGAAGGTAAAAGCAAAAAGTCAAAAGGAAAGAGACACTTAATGAACAGAAGTGGAAGAAGAAGAGAAGAGAAGAGAAGAGAAGAGAGGGTTTGGTTGTTGCGTTGCGTTGTGTTGCGTTGGCGCTTTTCAATTGATTCACCGATCTGAACCGAATGGGGATTTTGTACGCGCTGGTAGGTCGCGGATCGGTGGTGCTGGCGGAGTTCAGCGGCACCGCCACCAACGCCAGCGCAATCGCGCGCCAGATTCTCGAGAAGATCCCAGGCAACAACGACACGCACGTTTCCTACTCTCAGGATCGCTACATCTTCCACGTTAAACGCACCGATGGACTCACCGTCCTCTGCATGGCCGACGACACCGCCGGCAGTGCGTTTTCCGATCTGCTCACTTCTCCTTCTTTTAATCCTAATTCCATCGCTTATTCGCTTTTAATGTTTTTGATTACTTCGTTGCAGGGAGACTTCCGTTCGCGTTTCTCGAGGATATTCATCAGAAGTTCGTGCGGACTTACGGACGAGCCGTCCACTCCGCGCAGCCTTACGGAATGAACGAAGAGTTCTCTAGGGTTTTGAGTCAGCAGATGGAGTATTACTCCAGTGATCCTAACGCCGATAGGATCAATCGGCTCAAAGGTGAAATGTCGCAGGTGTGGTGCTTTTTCTCTTTGCTTTTTTGAGTAATTGAAAATTTGGAACTAATTGTTCGGCGAGTGTAACAATGGTAATTAGTGAGTTCATAGCTAGTATAATTACATTTTGCATCAATTCCACTCCGTTTCATCCTTGTTCAATAATTCAACACTGTCGAAGTTAACTGAACTTGATAGTGGAACATTAAATTTATAATTAATGGAACAGATACATCTAATAATGATTAGTGAGCAGCGTTTCTATTTGATATATGTTCTAAGAGAGTTCTGCACTGCACTTTGACTTTACATTTCATACTTAGGTCTCGTTAGGATAAGCTTCTATAAAAACACTTATAAGAGAATAAACAGAGATAAAATTAAGCAAACTTCTCCTATTAAGTTAAAATCCTGTTATGCACTTTAGCTTTTGGAGAAGCTAAAGTTAATTTTAACTTTTTAATTTACGAGAGAAGCTGGATTTATTTACCACTTTATTTTCCTTTCCCATTTGTTGAGAAGTTTATCTGAACCGAGCCTTATTTTTGTTCACTTGGTTGTTTTGCTCTCATGTTTGTAGTCTTTTCTTCTGGGTTCTTTAACAGGTACGAAATGTCATGATAGAAAATATTGACAAAGTTTTAGATAGAGGTGATCGGTTGGAGTTGCTAGTGGATAAAACTGCTAATATGCAAGGAAATACATTTCGCTTCCGGAAACAAGCTCGCCGTTTCAGAAGCACTGTCTGGTGGAGAAATGTCAAGCTTACGTATGTTCTCAATCTGAACCTCAGTCTTATTAGCTGAACTTACTAGAAAATCCTACTTTCTTTTGCATGAATCTGAAACCTCATCTCTATTCTTTTTGTATAATTTCCTGCATGATCAACTGGATTTTCCTAAATGCAGTATGTGCCGATATTCTTGCAATAATTTAGAGCGCGCGCACACACACATATTTTCAATAGAATTTCAGAGGACTCTTATGGAAACCACCTCGGCTTAAACTTATGCGGGAAACTGGGGGATTTAGGTAGAGGTTTTAGGTTGAAACTTGAAGTGTTGGTAAAAACTTGTAAATATGCTAAAACAATTTTCTTGGTAGAAATAATTTCACTCGTTAAAGTTTTCTTTTAAGTATAAAAGAAGAAAAAGTATTAGAGAAAGGAAGAGATAGAATTGAAAAAGGTTGGAGGATAAGAAATCCTCAACAAAGACAAAAGAGTAGAAAAAACAGAGACAAATGGAAGCTCCTAAAACCTACTTAAAGCAGGAGAGTTGTGTAGTCTCATTGCATACTGATACACTTGAAGAGGTGAAAATGATTTTATCTCATAACAAATGTAGAGGTGAGGATACACCCTTGAAGATGTGGGTTTTCTAATCAAACAAATTCTCATAAACAGTGCATTGCCACAACATTTTTATGTCCCTTCTTCTTACCAAAACCTTTCAAAGTGAATATGTAAAAATTGATCCAGTGAACTAGAAGACACCCATGCCTCACCAAAATTATCTAAAAGTTCATTCCAAAACTATTGTACACCCGAGTAATGGAGAAATAAATGCGGCAGACTTCAAACTTAGATCTAGCTTCTTTGGTGTTTGAAAATCACACTTTCTAATAAAAACACGATTACCAATATAAACCTATGGTTATTAATTTGGACATGTTCTAATTATTTCAATGGTTCAAAATTAATTTTATCAAAATCAATTATAGGCAACTTTATAACAAATGGGCCCTTGGTTGAACACATTTAAGGGGAAGGGCCATGTGAGGGTGTCTAACTTGCAACATAAAGGTTTCCGAGAAACCCAAAAATAGTGCTGTCATCAAGGTTTCAAAGAAACCCATCATCAAGGTTTCCAAGAAACCCATCATCAAGGTTTCCAAGAAACCCAAAAGTAGTGTTATCATCAAGGTTCCATATTCTCATATGATATAAAATTATAATTGCCAAGCTATATTTACATGACAAATCCTCCTACATTCGATTCATTTTTATATTACTGAGAGTGTGCAACACCTTTTTAAATATAATAAATGTTAAGTTTTTTCTGTGGTGAGAGTTCCATTAAGTAAAATTTGAATTTAGCTCTACTAGTTTTAGGATAATTTCCAATAGCAGGCAACAAACTGTTTCAATTGTACAACCTCATCCTAACACCATTACTCAATCTTTAACTATAGTTAGACAATGCTCTGTTTTTGGGTCTTACTGACTAAACAGTTGCATGTTGCAGGGTTGCACTTATTGTCATCCTACTTGTGATAGCTTATGTGGTGCTGGCTTTTGTTTGCCACGGGCCTGCGCTACCATCTTGCATTTAGTGAAAGATTGGCAAGTGAATTCTATGTGTGCTTCCTTGTCGTCTTCAACTTGCAGAGGTCACTTTTTTACCTGCCTTTGATTTGCAGATTCCATTTCTTCAACTTATATTGCTGGGTTGTCCACTTTCGTGCTAGTGAATATCTTGCCATAGATTGAAGTGTTCTTTTTTTCATGAGGTTTGAGGGGCAAAAAACTTATTGTATCATGTCTTTTATTGTATTCTCATACCAGCCAAAAGATTTTAATTTATGTATAGTGTTGCAGCTTGAGGGTGTCAATGTGTCATGAATGTTCTTTTGTTCAAGTTGGGGAAGGGTAAGTCTTAAATTCCATTTGTTCCTTCATAGCTCAATGAAGCGGTATTCTCAAACTTCTCGGCCCTTGTTCTCTTGTCAAATTGATGCACCTGAACTGCATCAGCGTAATGTATATTTTTTAATTTATCCGTCTTCCCCTGTTTTTAACCTTCTTGCTAGAACCTCAAGATGGCACAAGCTTCTATAAATCAAATCGTCTTAATTTTGAAAAAAAAGGATATGTAAAGGTGGACCATGGAACAGTTGTTTCAGCTGTAAGACACCATCTCCAACGTGTGATACATTGACAGCATGTTTGGATCTGTCTGTCTAGCCATAAAGCTAATAGACGTCAGTAGAAGTGATTCCCTTAATGAAGCCTTTTTCTTTTCGCATTTGACATGAAAATGGCAACAAATGTGAGTTAAGGGAACAACGGTGTGAAGTAATTCATGCGTCACTTTTTCACCATTAATCAACAACTTAAAATACTCATTCTTCCTCTGTGACTCATATTACGAAGAAAATAATCTTTTAAGATTCTTATATTTTTTTTAAAATTATCTGAAATTTTGTAAAAGTTTTTAGATTATGTATTTGGAAAGAAACGAATGGAATACATAATTTGAAATTTATTATTTCGAATGATTTATTTTGGATCATTTAATAATAAGTTTTATTGCTGTAAAATATTTTTTTTTTTTATTTTAAGTTTGAAATATTTTCTGGAGTGTTGTTTTTGAAAGTGTATTAGTCCGTCAGAAAGTAAAAGGAAAATGCGGTATGGAATCCTGGTGGTAGCGGGCGTAAATCCGCAGTCACAAATAAAGCTTAAGGTTAAACACTCAAATTTATTCTTCTTATTGTGCTGGTAAAAAAATCACTTCTATCACTATATAATAGAAGGTCTAAGAAACAGTTACGCAAAAATTATAAAAAAAAAATATCGAACCCAATAAAGTTTATATATTAAAATATTAGTGCATATATTTATATACAAAATCTGGATTATATATTTAGTTATAAACATTTCATTTAAAAATAACATTTATTATGATTTTTTTCTTTCTTCAATATTTTAAAAAATTACTCTTTTAAACTTGCTTCAGTATATTATAATTATTAGCTTATTTCTTAACAGTATTTCAGCCCAAGTTTGAGGTAATTGCTTGCTTTCTGAGGGCTACGGAATGATAAAGCATTATATTTCCAACTATGAAAACTTCAACTGCAACTATATTGTAAATGTCTAAAAACAATGCAGATTTTGTAACATTGTTCATATAGTAATTATAGAAATTGTTTCATCGTTTTGCACTTGTTCTCTTAATTATTTTGTTCCTTTTTCACATAAATAAATCCTAATCCATATAAGTCCTTCTCTTTCTTTTCATTCGGGTCCAAAATCTGCAAAGTCCAAATCATGTCTTCAAACTCTTGAGAGGTAACTAGCACAAAGGAAAAATTTCCTGTTTTCATTCTGTTGTTTCTTTAAACCAAATGTATTATGTATGGTATGGTCAATCCATTTGAAGTGTTGAGCCTAAATGAATCAAACTTAGCGAGAACTAGATGACTCACTACTGGGCTCCTATAGACGTTGAAGTTTCTTATTTTCCTCTCATGAAGAGTAATGCAAAAATGACCAAGGAATTTGAATTAGGTGGTTGTACAGATCACTACCATCAACTAGGTTAAAAAAAAATCAAAAACTGATCTGAAAAACTAATAATCAATTAAAATTCAAACTTTTTAAATTGATTTAGATTTTTTTTTTTCAGTGAAGTAGAGTATCATCATATAATATTAAGTTCATATATCAGAAAGATAATATTAGGAAATAGAAAAAAATACAACAAAACCATAAATCCAATTTGAACCAAATTATAAAAATTAATTTACTTTGATTCATATTTTTTTACAGGAAACCAAATATATATTTTTAACTAAAAGAAACAAGAAAATGAACAAATATTTAGAATGGAAAATGCACATTATACATTTAATCATTGTTGAATATTCCAAAGCACCCAAATACACGACTGATGAAAAAAAGGGTCTTGTCGCAACAAAAAACAAAAACTTATCAATTAGTCTAGCATTAAATCTAAGAATCATGCACCTGTTAATACTACATCATTGAAATCATTTGCATCTGATTATTATTATACATATATATTTTGAAAATGTTCAAAGTTTAAATATAGTAGGTATATTTTTTTTAAGTTTTTTTGTCAATAAAAAGCATTTTAAGTTTATAAATAGTGGGGTTTAAGTAAAACTCAGTGCATGAAAAATTGCATTCATAAGAGACAAAAATAAAAACATACAATATTTGTTTGTAATTTTTCTTGAAGTGAAAGATGGGACATTTGCTCCCCTTCACATGTGAATAGGTTTCCTACTGAAGACAACTACAACTAAACCACTTACATTCTTACAGCACTTGTTTTTTTCCTATGTGGTCACATATATACATTGAATCTTCATCATGCTGGTTCAAAAATCTTGAGCAAGTGCCAGGGGATTTTATTTCAATTACTGGTTCCTTTGGAATGAAATTGCAAATCTCACAATCATACTTAAATGAGACATGATTATCCAACTCTAACATTGTAATCAATCAGCTAGATTAGAAGTTGTATTGGTGAAGCTTCAATCTCTCAACAAATGTAACTCATCCATGATTCCTATGGCTTCAAAATCTTCAAATGATACATTTCCTATGCTCTCAGCAGAAGAGTTCATGATTGTGTCAGTGATGACAAAAGTACTTCTCCATAATTTGTAGAAATTACCCCCATAACTCCAAAAGGTACATTTGATAATAGAAATCCACTTTCAATATGTATCAATAGCATAGATTGATAAGGAAGTTGATTTTGTCCCTTATATGATCAGATATAAAACTTCCCTTTTTGCTTCAAGATTTTTTGCCACGTTTACCTGATTAGTAATGGCACACCCCATCACTGACCACATTATGCATCTTCACATGGTATTGTCCTTTCTCTCAATGCATTACAAGACAAGATTATATTAGCTTCTTTATCCCCACATTCACATATATAGCTTCTTCCTATGTCCAATGACTTGTAACCATTGACACCACCCCCACATGAGACCAACCCCACTGCATAATCTTCCCTATTGATTTTCTGATCTTCAATAAGCCACATTAGCATCAAGAGTTAACTAAAATAATCACACTTTCATTCTTTCTCTTCATCATTTAGTGGCTCTTAAATCCCTTAATCTGTTTAATGCTATCTTCCATTCATCAACATTCTGGAGCATATACCATGCTTCCTCTTCAGACAAGAAATGTGATTGAATTTTGCATTGGCCCTCCTTTGAAGTACATGTCTCTGCCCTTTCTTACACCAAGGGCACCTTATACAACATGATATTTGTATCAGAAAGTCATGAATGCAATTCTATACTGACATAAGGATGAGATAAGTAATGCAACATACAGATACAACTAAAGGTACATCTTTGAAGATTATAGACCTAACATAAAAGTTAAAGAGCTCATGTTTTGAAAGACAATATGAGTTATTCTGAAATATCAATATTTGTTAATGTTACACCCAATAGTTTCATATCAAATAAGAATTTAAGTTAAAGTTTGTTTAAATATATTTTTTTCTCTTAATTATCTCAAACGCTTTTTAAGAATAAAATCGTAACAAACTTTTCTAAATTAAAGAATTCTATTGCTATATTTAGATATTGTTATTCCCAATCTATATATAATGTTATATTGGAATAAAGGATTGGAAAATAAAATTGTAAAACGCGGTTAGCTAGGAATATCCAAAATATCCAACACAGATACAACTACTATTTTGAAATCTGCTTGATCAATCACAAAGCAATTCACGTGGAATGGATATTAGTATGCATATAACTGAGATACTGTTGGGTCAGTGAGAAACAAGTTTGTTTGTACTTATTTTTCCTGCATCAAAATAATCAGAACAAAAACATGTGCAACAGAGAAAACTTAAATTATACGTATAAAGGTGGAATGCACTACATAGCAGGAACATAACATACGGGAATGTAGTTCATATACACTTAGTTTATCCATTTTATATTACTATTATCACAAAACTCTTGTTTTTTAAAGTGGAGAGCAATAAGATACATGGCACTAGTTTTTGGCAACCCCAAAAGGGAAACAATCATAAATAATGTGAAAAGAATGTTCTTTTTGTTTTGTGAGCAATGATATGAAGTTCTTTGATACGGGTAAGGAGAGGAAGAAGCAAAGAATCTACAAATCTTCATGAAAACTTTCACATGCACAGTTATGTAACACAACCATGATGGTTCCAAGCAATGATGGTGAGAAGAAGTTGAAAGTTCCAAAGAATGCTAAAATAGGAAACCATAACAAATCTTTGAATCCTTGAGTTTATTTGAAGATAGACATTGCAATGCAAGTATATGAAAAATTTAGTAAACATATACATAATATTTTGGCTTTTCAGAAGCAATTCATGCTTGAAGTAATGTTTATTCCTCTTCCTTTGAAAATTTTCAGACTGAATAATGTTGGTGTTGCCTCAATCACTACCCTTTTTCTTATGAGAAAGGTTTCTTTCAAAATGGGTCACATGTGGCGTAAGTTTTAAGTAGCATTATATATATATAAAGAATAATTTCCTGATAAATACAAAAACTTTAGTGATTAAACATTCCTATAATTTTTTTATCAAATATTTAACAAGATAACATTTTGGTAACATGTTTCCCTTCATTTTAACTTTTTGTTTTTTGCACTTTTAAACCTTTATAGCCACCCCCTCCCTAATTTATGTCATTGCCAAGTTTGGCCAAAGAATTCACTTATTATAAGGACTGCCACTTCATGCTTCCTTTACTTTAGAACAAAAATGTGTCACTGCTTTATCTGCCATTTCTAGTAACACTCAACTAAATTCATATGTTTGGGAAACTTTTTTTGTTTGATTGTATAGAAAATGTGGTTTTTAAAGTAAGCTACATGTCCAAACACTAGTTAAAATTTAGTAAGAAAACATTTTCTATAAAAGTAAGTTGCTTGCATATGCATATGAAAATTTATAGTTTATAAATTTTTAACCATTTTTTTCCCTTAGAAGTTCATAGAACATGTATTGATTAGGATTTTGGACCACCATGAGGGAGAGATGATGGTGTAGGAATGTGACACCAAAAAAGGTACCCAAAAGACAAAGCCTACCAAGTCTAACCTCTTTCATTCACTCATTCTTTCATCATTTCATTGTTCTAACCGAAGCAGACAAATTGTCCAGAACACCAATTCACCTGCTACCTCCACAACCGGTCACCCCTCAACAACTCTGTAATTTTATTTGTGTCACAATCTTTGTTTAATTTATGTAACAATAAAATAACTACATAGTATATGAATATGTGCAATGGGTTTGTGAGTTGCAGTGTAAGCTAAGGTTCAATAAATGGACCATTTTACTTTGAAAACCTCTTTCATGTTTTATAATGAAAAAGACCACAAAAATACATATAAAGAAGTGTAGATGCCTCTACTACAAAGCCATAATTATGACTATGTGCTCTTTCTTTTTCACCCCTTTTTGGCTTTTTTTCTTTTTTGATAAAAAAATTGTGCAACTGCTTTTTATTAATGCCTTACTGGCATGTTGATTAAAAAAGGGAGTATCCATTTGTACTGTTCAAAATTTTTTTCCATAAAAAAAAGAAGCTGAAATTAGATATATTAAACTTTTTTTCATTCTCACACCTTTCGAGTTGAATTTTGATATACTAAATTAATTCTGATGCTATTAATGTATATTTTCTCAAGAAAAAACAAATAGACATCACGTGCAAACATTTCACCTTTTCTTTAAACAGTTTTCTTATTGTATTTTCCTAGAACATAATGTGGCTTTTAAAATTTAGATTAACATGACACCCTTAATCATGATATGTTGAGCCTCAATATTGTAATCAATGTTAGGTGATCTCTATGTCTCAAAACTATTGGTTGAAGAATATTTTTGGTGATGAAAAAATTGTGGTTGTCATAATAATATTTGGTTTGAACTTCCTAATTTTACAAGAAGCAATTATTTTAGTGTGAGTTGACTCCAAACATGCCCTTTATTGCATTAATTCATCATAAATATAGATGTTGAACAAATATTGAATTACCAAGTACAACTCCATTTCATCATAAACCTCATTTTCCCCCTTTTAAACAAAACTCAGAGAAAATAGAAAAACATGTATTGTAGGTGTTTCATGATAGGGGTTAGAGGTTCATGTGCTCAACAGGAGAGGCAATCACATCACAAAATTCTTTTCCACCTCAACTTTCCAATTACTGGGAAAATCAAACTAATTGCATTTTAATTAATGAAATTTACCATAGTTACTAAATTGGCACAGATATATTTGATTGAGTTGATTTAAAAAAAAAAAAATCATATATACACACATCTAGTCTTTTGAATTTGATTATGAATTTATGTAGTTATTTTATTTTGAATAGAGGTTTTGAATTGGCAGTGTAAACCGTCAGTCAATTAAAAAAAATTTTACGGGTTTAACTTTTGAAACAAATTATTATAAAAGTCAATTTATCATAATTTAGTTATCTATATAATTAACATACAAGTCAATATGTGATATGACATAATTAAAATTGTCAGAGTGAATATATTATTGTTTTTTGGACAAAAAGTTATATAACTGAAATTACCTTCAATGTCATCAGATAAAACACTGATACACAAATTTATAACCATTTTCGGAAATTCAACTAGTTTCTGAATGTCATAGTCTTAGCTACTGAACTAGTTAAGTTTAAATATACAGAACAATCTCTTTCTGTTTAGGTTTCAAATCTTGTTAGTAACGTATGCATGTGGAGAATGTGTCAAAATTAGAAAGAAAAAGTGAAAAAATAGTGTTAAGTAATTTCTATTTACACACAAAAATTTTCATAAATAATCCAAACATGCAGTAACAAAAATTTGACCATCAGGCTATTTCTTTTACGATCAGACTTTTATTTGATATTTAATTAATCTTAATCAAAACTCTATGTTGAAATCAAAATCTAGACCTGGCAGACTTTAATTAAAAGAGTTAAATATTCCAAATAAAGGAAATGAAACTTAAGCTTTATAGTAAAATTTAAAAATGACAATTTTTTTTATCCATGAACTGTATATATTATCTGTCTATTGAAACTAAAAGACATTTATGGGAAAGTTTTTAATTTCTTAGAAAATGGTACAAAGAAAATTTAAGGAGGTTAGTGAAATTTGAATTAGAATGAACATCCCAAACCAAAATCCAACCTTTCATATGAGACCATTATTTATATGTTTAGGTAACATTCATAATTTACAAGCACTCACTCTGGTATGTTGCTGACGTGGCAAAGTTTCATTGGACGTTACCTGACAAGACTTAAACTTGACTATATCGGACCCAATGCCCTTGGCCTCTCTCCCTCTCTTCCTCTCTCTCTACCCTTCTTTCTCTCTCTACCTTCCCAAGCACACTCAGACACCAGAAGTAGGTGAAAAGCAAGGAACCCTTCTTCTCTTGAGTTTTTCACATTATCACACAACCTCTGGTGCTTTCTCTTCCCACCTAATCTCCCAGAAAGTGCGAGAAAATCGCTGGGAAAGTGACGGAAAATTGAGCCCCAGAAGGGGAGAGGTGTTGTCCCTTTTGTCGTTCATGTGGGGATAGAATCAAGTTGGAATTTTTCAACCCTAGGAGCTGAAAGGTTGAGGCTTTTTGGTCAGATCTCAGAGATTTTGGTGGGTTTGCTGTTGGGGTTTGGAACTCACTGGGGGATCTCTGATGGGTTGACTCAACAGGGAACTGTGATTGGTTTTGTGGGGGTTTTGAAATGTTGAGAGATTGACGTCTTGGTTTGATTTTCCTTTTGGGGTTGATGGGGTGTTTGGGGGGTTGAAGTGAGTGGCAATGCTGGTTGTTTGGTGATACTGCGTTTGTGTGGAAATGTCTGCTTCTTTAGCGCCTTTTGAGCGTCCGAGACCTGGTGCTTCTAATACGGTATGCTTTGTTTTGCAGGGGCATGGATTAGTTTAAATTTTTGTTGCAAATTTTTATTTTGAGTCCAATGCAGACCGTAGGTAATGAAAAATTGAGTTTGAGATAAAGGTCCTGATTTGTTGACTGAACTGGCACATGTTTGGTTTGACCCTTGTTTGTGTTAGTTCCTTGACAATGTTGGTGATGGAAGTGGGATTTGGCCTTGGTGGTTTGTTTTGCTTGTAGAGTGTTGAGTTTGACGAGGGAATGTGTGCAGAGTGTATTTTGACCTGGTCCCAGTTAAATTTAGGATTTTGATTTCATAGCAGGGATTATTAGGTTGCTTTAATTGAAATTTGCTCAATATAATTGATTTTCTTTTAGTTTCGTTTGAATTTTTGTTCAGAAACTTCGTTGTAGTTTAGTTTATGAGAATTTTGTGTTTATAATTATGTGGACAATGTGATTGATAATTGCTGACATGTCGGAGGCTAAAATTAGTACCTCATATTTCATATTTATCTGATGATTCTTTTCTGTAACTAAAGAAGGGGTTTAACAGTATGTAGGATGATAGTATATACTAAAGAGATTGATCCCGAGAAAAATGTAAATTTCCGATCTAGCATTTTAGCGTATTAATTAAAAGCGATTGACTCACATGTTTGCTGAACCACATTGTCAAAATGAAGAAATAGCATTGAATAGTTGACAAATTTGAAGTATACTGTTCTTAGTCTATACTGATACTAATATATAAATGACATACTAATTTTTGTACAAATTTCTTATACAATTTTACCCTTATTCAACATTTTGATAACGTTTTTTTTGGGTGTTATGCATTTTGGTCAAACTTGTTTTGTTTCAATTAGGTTAGTCAGAACATACCTTGTGGTTCCTAACTGATGTTACTATTTGGCAGGTTTTTAAAAGTGGGCCACTTTTCATATCTTCAAAAGGTTGGTAATCTTTGTACATTTTCTTCATTTGTTTTCTTATTTTGTCGAGAGTATAATTTAGTTTTTTTGGTAGCTTCTTGTAAGAACTAAGGAATTGCAGAAAGAAAAATGATTAAACTTTTAGAACTTTTCCAATGTCCATTGGCCCCAATTCTCATATAAAGTAACAGTGTATCCCTCCCTCAAAACACCCCTTCTTATTTTTAGGGAAAATAACTTTACCAAGCCATCTCACATTACCAATTCACTCACTAGAATAACTAACAGATAGGTAAATACTAACCTAATGTTACTAACTACTAATGGGAAGTACCTGACCCCTCTGTTCTCTGTGGTTTTGCATTTGTTATATCTGAATAAATCAATGATATAGGAATTTATCAGTGTTATCCCATTTTGATATTCTGTAGGAATAGGCTGGAAGTCTTGGAAGAAGCGGTGGTTTATACTCACACGCACGTCATTGGTTTTCTTCAAAAATGATCCTGTCAGTTTCTCTTAAATCTTTCTCATTCTTCTTTTGGTATCTTTTTGTGTTCGTTTTATCTGTTCTATGTGATTCAACTCTCAGTTAAGCAGATATGGTTACAGATCGAGACAAAAATTAATATAGTGATTGACTTCTTCTACTGAAATATATCATAGTTACTTTTGTTGTCATTATTTATAATTGTCTTTACTTTGATTGGTCGTGTAGAGTGCCCTTCCACAGAGAGGGGGTGAAGTAAACCTGACATTGGGGGGTATAGACTTAAACAATTCAGGGAGGTACGTTTGACAAATTGATGTTTTGTAGTTGTCAATTTTTATGTTCAATCTGTCTAAAAGATGTGAACTTTATTTTCCAGTGTTGTTGTTAGAGAAGACAAAAAACTTCTTACAGTATTATTTCCGGATGGACGTGATGGGCGAGCATTCACCCTTAAGGTGTTTTATTTATTATATTTTTAACAAAATTAGAATAAAATTCATTTGTACGACTTCTAAACGTGTTATTAATTGTTCGGCGATATAAGCACTGTCACTGATTATTTCTCAAATATCAGGCTGAGACATCAGAAGACCTCTTTGAATGGAAGACAGCGCTTGAACAAGCCCTTGCACAGGCACCAAGTGCTGCCCTTGTTATGGGACACAATGGGATTTTTCGGAGTGATGCTAGTGATTCTATTGAAGGGTCTTTCCATCAATGTATGTGCTCATTATTTATTAAATGTTATTTATTTATTTATTTTATGTTGATTGGCTTGTATTAATTATATGTCAATTCTGCTGTTGTTTCTGTTTGATTATGTTTGTTTCTTTTTTTATGTAATTTTTCAATATTTTATTTATAGGATTGTACAGATTTTGGTCATCCATGTCTTTTTTTCATCTCATTGAAAAAAATGTGTCCTCATTTTCACTAAATTTTTTTGTGGTGTTTCCAGGGAGGGACAAGCGTCCGATTAAGTCTCTGGTTGTTGGAAGACCAATTCTGCTAGCTCTAGAAGATATTGATGGAGGCCCATCTTTCCTTGAGAAAGCTCTTCGGTTTCTAGAGAAGTATGGTAAGTTATGGTCTCCTAATACATATGTAATGCATCTCCGTTTCGTTTCACTTTTTATCCTCCCATACATCTGACTCTAATGGAAAAGAACAATGTTCGTGTTCTACCTTATTCTTCAGTGAAGAGTTTTGGCTGAATTTTCTATTTTTAATTTGCAGGAACTAAAGTTGAAGGAATACTGCGGCAGTCTGCAGATGTTGAGGAAGTAGATCGGAGAGTTCAAGAATACGAACAAGGTACGCACAATTTTCTTAAACACCCTGGCATTCTTTGCATTTGAAGATAGTAGGATGTTGGTACAAATAGCATTATAATAAAGTTAATTGGGGCTTCCAAGAAACAGCTAGCAAAGATAAAGTTTGGAGGAAAGGAAATCTAACTTTCATATATCCCAATTATCCAAAATGACAAAATGCACTTACAGAGGGGTAAAAGAGATTTCTAACCAACATAAGGCACCTCTTCAAGTTATTTTGTTCTGAAAGTAGTTTCCCCTGCCATCCAATTTAAATGCTATAACTTAGTAAGTATGGAGTCATTTTTAGTATCAGCTACCCTTGATGTGGAACTGATATTGTGAATGCCCTATTTTTAATTGATATTTCCAGGCAAGACTGAATTTGGTCCTGAGGAGGATGCCCATGTTGTTGGTGACTGTGTTAAGGTATTTACTAGTTTTTTTTTTTTAATTTGTTATTAATGAATATACATGTGTGAAAAGACAAGCAAACAAACTATGTGTTTTCACATGGAGTAAGATAAGAATCCTCCTTGAACATAGCAGCAATTGAGTGTAGAACAAAACAATTAAAGCAAAATTGACAATGAGATTAGTGATAAGTATAAAAGAGTGCAGTCCCTCCCTCAGCATGTCTACTGAGTAAAAGCTCGGAAAGAGAATGTAGGCTGAACAGGGAGGAAAAGGCATAAAAATGAGTTCAATTTTGATAGGATTTCTAGTACCAGACTGTAATGTTCTTACAACCAGTCTTAGAAAAACCAACTCTACTTACATAATGGATATCATAATAGCGAGTGTTGAGAATCAAGAATAAATATATATTTAATGTATTGTGATTTGACAGGATTTGATATCCAGTTTACAGGAAACTGATCTAATAATGTATTAAATGTACAATTAATACAGTCAGTCTATGTAAACTAGTCGCATAGTTTCTGACATAACGTTTCCACATGACTTGTCTTTGATTTTTATTGTTTAGCAGCTATTAAAGAGCATACTAACATGAACTGCTGGAGTACCAACCTATAGTGCTGTTGTGTGCTTCTAACTAAAAGAAACTGCATCAGCAATTAGTAAACCAAATATGCCTGAATAACTTGAGCAGAGTTATTGAATTCTAATTCATTTTTGTGACACCTTAGCACTCATCTTTATTAAAAAACTCCCATTTATCGACTCATCCCCTATTAGATACTAGTCTACATACTAAATGTGGCTTACTTTGTAAAATTAATTCATACAGGAACTCCAGCTTTTTCATAATTTCCCAGTGCTTACAATTAAGACCTAAAGGCCATAAAATCAATCATGCATTCTTTCATCAGACTAAGAGATTAATAGAAGCCTGATTTGGGAACAGCTGTAATTTTGGTACAATCAATCTAACTAATATGGGTCCTGGGTTTTTAAAATGTTCTGTTGGAATGTTGGATTATGCATTTTATTTAATGACAGTCCACTGGGTGTATTTACAGCATGTTCTGAGGGAGCTGCCCTCCTCTCCAGTTCCTGCCTCATGCTGCACTGCTTTGTTGGAGGCTTATAGTGAGTGGAGCTCTATGTTTATTTTCCTTATAACCACATGCTTCATTTGAAATGATGCAAATATATTGCTGTATATACTTTTTGCTTTTTTTTTCTTGATTTTATTTTTTGTATATATTTTTTTATTGAGTTAGATTTTAATAAAGAATCTTATATTCAGATAATCTAAATTTGGTTATATACTGACAATTATTGAACGACTGGACATATTTTCAATGTGTTTTAGAGGTAAATAACTCTGCAAAAACTATCCTCATTGATACTTAGAATATTTTAGGCTATTCCTTTATTAATCCCTATTATAGATGAATGAATTTACATTATTCTCTGCTGCTTTTTTCATATGGAATATGTTTGAACATTGAAAATATATCAATTTAAGAAAAACAACTGTCATTGTTAAAGATTTTTGGTGAAATAGAGATGTGTATGCAGATGAAATCATTTTAGTGCAATATCTGAAGTGTTTATTTCATTCATGTGAGTGAAATAGATGCTTTTCTATCATTAAAGAACCATAAATGAGCAAAAGGTGCCTACCTCGTAGTATTTTTGCTATAAAGGTTTTGGTAAAAACACGAAGACCAAATGAATGTTTGGTGCAGCTACTATTCATAAAAGTCCTATTTGAATCTTACCTATTTTTACCTCTTTCTGACTTTACACGCATCATATATGTGATAAGCTAAATTGCCTATGTCAATATGTCTAATGCTTTTGCTATTTTCCTTCATGAACATCGGTTAGTTATTTTGTTTCTTTTCGCTGGTTCTTTGGATGCAATTTATGCGTAGGTTAATTGAAACTGTTTTTATTTTGCAAGAAATTGATCGTAAGGAAGCTAGGATTAATGCAATGCGATGTGCTATATTGGAGACTTTTCCTGAGCCAAATCGCCGGTTGTTACAAAGGTGCTCTCTCTCTCTCTCTCTCTTCCTCTGACATGGGCCACTGTGTCTACTCACTCTCACACCCACACACTCTTTCCTTCTTAAACTGTATGTCATCCTTGAATGAGTATGCAATCGAATAGTTATTGTAGAATAATTAAAATTCTTGATTGCAATTTAGTTTGCTTTGTATGTAATAATAATCTGTTTGTTTCGGGAGATTCTATATTTTGTTGTTCAGGCTTATGTGGCCTTGGCAAAAGCCTCTTATAGATACAATAAAGTGAAGTTTTTTAAACTTTTCTTTCCCTATCTTTATCCTATAAACTGCACTCAAGTTCACCTCAGTTTTTGTGAAATTTTAGTTCTCTATGTTAATATTCGGTGATGAAGAATAGTCTGTTACAGTTATTATGTCAATGTGCAGTAGATAATAGCTTAAATTTTTAGCCTCACTTAACCTGAGAATTTGCATTTGCATAATCTACAATGTCCATTGTACAGTTATTGCAGAAACAAAAGCAAATACCTTAACTTCTTAACCATTTAATTGTCACTCTACCTTTGCAGAATTCTGAAGATGATGCACACAATTGGCTCTCATTCTCAAGAGAATAGGATGACTCAATCTGCTGTTGCTGCTTGCATGGCACCCTTGCTCTTACGACCTCTGCTAGCTGGAGAGTGTGAGCTGGAGGATGAATTTGATGTCAGTGGTGATAGTTCAGCTCAGCTTCTGGCTGCCGCTAATGCTGCTAATAATGCTCAAGCCATTATCACCACTTTGTTGGAGGAGTATGAGAATATATTTGATGTAAGAAACTCTCAACCAACCTGTATTCTTTTGTTTAATTGTTTTCTGGTTTGTGTATGCGTCCAATTAGGAACGGAAACTTTCAGTGGCTGCATATGTTTTGTTTAGCCTTGAGGTATCTTAATTACTTGTGGGCTCAACTTCTCTTTTTGTTGTTATGGGCTTTTTTTGTCTGTATCAAACATGCAAACTTACTATAAGGTTTTGTTGTGGGACCGGTCAATCAAGTTAACTGTTTGTACAAATTTTGATCTTTTGATTGTATACTCAGCTGAGAAGTTTTGATCTCGTGGTATAGGTTGTTCCTATAATGTAGCTAAAATTAAATGTCTAAAAGTGTTTATTTTTCATTCCATGATTGAACTCTGCAACCTAATTTTTGTCGGCTGTTTCAGGAAGAAAATATACAGAGATGTTCCATGTCAGCGGATTCTCGGGTTGAAAACAGTGGCAGTGAAGATTCAACTGATGATGATAATATAGATGTGAAAGAAAATGGTTACCATGATGCAGAGAATGAAGTTGATCAGGAGACAGATGAAGATGCTGATCGTGTTCAGAGTGGAAAATTGAGTGAAAGTAGTGGTTATGCTGGCAGTGATCTTTATGATTACAAGGTTATTTCCTCTCCTGATCCTGTCTTTTTTGTCTGATGTTTTTTTTATCGAACCTGAAATGAAATACTCTTTGCTACATAAATCTATCTTACTAAGAAAACATGTAGATGTTGTTAACCTAACAGATTCATTAGCATCACATAACTGTGCCATACTATTTGAGTTGAAGATTAATCTACCTTGAGTGTATTCTTATATTTTTCCCAATATTACTCTTTAGAGTAGACTAGGATGGGAATGGCATTTCACCATAAATATTTACTAGCTAATGGGTGAGTTAATAAATATGTTGGGCCTGACAGCTTTGGATTTAGTTGTTGCATTTTGGTACATTCTAGAGAATATAGTCGGTCCCAAGATTGAGTGAAGGAGAATGGTTGTGTTTGGTCCTCGATAAAACTTGTTGAAACCACACACGTGAGTCTCTCAATTGGATATCCTTGCTACTTAAGTTGTTTCCTAGAAGTAATGTTTTGTATGACTCAAGTACACTTTTAAATGAGCTAGAGTCACTACATTGACCCTCGAAAGTGGTGTTAAAATGAGCGAAGGGTCCTCACATTTTTATGGACTTAAGGAAGCTATTTTAGGAGTGCCTGATTAGTTTTGGTACTTGGAATATTGGTTTCTTATTAGGTAAGTCTTTGGTGGTGGTGGGCACCATGATTTGAAAAAGGATTAACATTGCGGGTGTTAATTAAGCCATATGGATAATAGTACAAAAATTATAATAACATTCCTGTTGAAGTTTGGAAATGTGTAAGGGAACAGGGTATCATTCCTTACTGCATTCATGAGACTGGAGGAGAAACGCCTTGTTTCCTATACAAGGGAGGTAATCTACAATTCATATTATGCCATTATTGGAAAAGGTGTTTGAGCATTGACTAAGAGAAAGGACTGGGATTGTGGACAATTCATTGGATTCATGTCAGAAAGGCTTACAACAAAATCTATTTATCTTGGGGCTTAGTGGTAAGGTACTGAGGCATAAAAAAGAGACTTAGGTAGTTCTTATTGACTTGGCAAAAGCAAATAATCAAGTGCCAAGAGAAGTGTTATGTGGCTTCAAAAAAGAAAGATATTCATGTGATTTATATCCAAGTTATACAAGGCATGTATAATAGGATAACTGATAGTCTGAGAACTCCAGGAGGTGAGATCAAGAAGTTTCCTGTAAGGATAGATTTTTATGGCTTCAATCCTAATTTGTTAATATAGTCTTGGATATGTGTGTGTGTGTGTTTGTGATTTTCCTATATGCATGTTTTTTTACTAATTATATAGTTTGACATTTTGAGGAAGGAGGTTAACTCTAAAATTGCCCTTTGTTGGAAAGTCATTGGAATCGAAGGGTTTTTACTTGAGCCGGAGTAACACTATATTTGCATTACACTTTTAGTAAGAAATGAGACCAAAATGACTGAGTTCAAAATAATATGGATAATATGCATACCATCGGTTTGAGGTTTAAGTATGTAAGATTAATATTTCAAAATAGTGGGGTAACTAATGTAGATGTCATGCGCATGTACTAGTTATGTGGCTAAAATGAAGAATATCATCAAGGGTAATTTGTTATTAAAAAAGTATCTGCCAAACTCTGAGAATTTGTAATACGATTTGCCTTACTTTATGGTATTGAAGGTTAGACTATAATGGGACTACAAAAAACGGTGGAAATAACATAAATAAGTATGTTATGATTAATTTAATGTTCAATCCCACAAAAGAAGATATGGAATGATAATATACTGGGAGATATCAGTGGTTCGTGCATGGACAACTAAGTTCATTGAATACCACTTGTTAGGGGATAGATGGCATGTTTTTCAGCCTCGTGAAAAGGGCTAGGGGAAGACCAAGAAGGATATTGAAGGAAATTATTAGAAGGGATCTCATGGGGAATAATATCCGAGAATTTGGTTTTTAACCGAGTTCAATGGCATTGTGTGATCGTGTAACTAACTTCACCTAGTGAGATAAAGCTAGTTATGTTGTTGCTGTTCCTTTATATGGAAATTTTATCAGGCTAGGAGTAGAGACTTTATGTTGAATAATTATCTGCTGTGATTGACCATGTTATTTTCTTTTCCTTCTATCCTCTTAAATTCTTCTTTTGTGATCCTGCAGGCATTTGGAGGTGATGATTCTGATGTTGGATCATCCAGCAGTAACCATGCTAAGACAGAAAAAGCTAATCTGAATGCTGTTCCAGATACCCCACTGTCTGAGGATCAAAACAAGCAAAGAAAGGGCAGTGAAAACCCAGTTGATGATAATGATCCTTCGAATTTGTTGCCTTCCACTGAATCTTATCGATCTATGGGTGAGATTTTATCTTCTATGGACCCTGGCAACCATTTACCGATGCCTGTGGTTGAATCAGGTTCTGGGAAGCAAACTGGTAAAGCAAGTAGTGCTAGTTTCAGTTCGAAGCGGTCAACATTCTGGGGAAGGAGCAATGTGAGTTTTTATTTTTTGACCATTTACTGCCTGTCAACTTTGTCAGAGATCTAAGTGAGTATATAATGTGAGTTTATTACAGGAATCGCAATTACACTAACGGCCATTTGTAGGACAATGAAATATTTATGTGACAAAATATTCTTGCAATAAGCTAGCAATTAAAATGTTCAGACCTAATATGTTAGCAGTGGATGTACTTATTAAATTTTGTTATGAGGGGGAAATTTTCTTCCCGGTTTTTGTACTTTTTTACTTGGGTGGTGATATTTTGACACCACTATTCATCTTTGATACCATTTAATACTATTATATATTATTATTTTATTTATATATAATATTTTATTAACAAAATGCAGTGTCAAATGGGAGTATAATATGAACAGTGGTGTCAAACTAGTATTTTCCTTTTTACTTTTTAAGGGAAATATTTGGCATCTGATAATTTGTTCTGATTTAAACAGCCAAGGAAGACGCCGTCAGTGGAATCAGTTGATTCTTCCGGAGAAGAGGAGTAAGATACATAGCTTTGTGCTTTTTCTTTTTTGGTTGTATAGTGTGCTCTTGGATTATGATTCTTGTTAGAATTTGGTGTTATTCTTTGATGCCTTTCCATAGATTTCTTGGAATGACGTATTAGACAATGGGTTGGCTTTTTCATCAGCTTTAGCAGCCTTGTTTTGGTTCCTTGCAATATGTGATTTCAATCTTATTCCTTGAAAGCAAATAACTGTAATACTTTTGATATCTGTAGGCTTGCTATTCAGAGGCTAGAGATTGCAAAAAGTGATTTGCAACACAGAATTGCGAAGGAGGTAGATTTCTCATGCTTACTTATTTTATGCAAAATCATATAATGAGAAATTTTTTTTGATGGAATTGGTCCTGTTTTCATTTTAGGCTAGAGGCAATGCAATTTTACAAGCAAGCTTGGAGAGAAGGAAGCAGGCTTTGCATGAGCGGCGCTTGGCACTTGAGCAAGATGTACTTACTGTTGATATATCTCCCTCCATTATGAATTGTGACAGTTTAAGTTTGATTTGCTGGTTTTCCATGTGCTCTGCTGCTTGTTTTTAATGTGGCATGTGATTTCTGGACGTTCTTGGGTTTGGCATTCTTGAAATAATTTGCTCTGATCTGTTTTTTAAAGTTATCGTACCCTCTTGAATTCAAATTGTGTAAAATATTCTTTCAAAAACCAAACATGGTTTGTAATGAATTTTCATTGTGTATTACTACAATCTATGCAAGATATTGATTGCTAATAATGGAACCACTTTATAAATGATTTATGATACGGATAAAATGCATTCCACACTATTGATGGAGGCTTATAAAAGAATTATAATTGTTACATGCTGGAAGAGTTTTCTTCATCGGGATTTTTTTTTTTCTTTAGAGTTCTACATATGGAATTTTTAATGCTCCTTTGGAGATGTATTTCTATTGATTGAAGCTCAGGATTTATAATTGCTATGGCAAAAATCTCTCTTTTAGTCCTATATCCATTTGAAAAAAAATGACAGAACGACAGTGAAAGAAACACAAAATGGTCATGTAAAAAACATTAAACTTAGCTAATCAGAAATCATGGTTCTAGCCAGAGTTGCAGTACAATAAAGATAAAATTCATGGGTATATTTCTGTCATATTTTATTTTATTTTATTTTATTTTTACCCCTTAATAAGTTGCAACTGATTTTTCAATCTACAGGTTTCAAGATTGCAAGAACAGTTGCAAGCTGAGAGGGATCTTAGAGCTGCATTGGAAGTAGGTTTGAGTATGTCTTCAGGGCAGCTCTCCAATTCACGTGGCATGGATTCCAAGGTGCTTTCATATTCTTGTAATTTTACCATTCTTTTTCCCTTTTGGATTCTTTCTCAGTAACCCCTGTACTAAATATGCTAATATACAGACAAAGGCTGAACTGGAAGAGATTGCACTTGCTGAAGCCGACGTTGCTAGGTTGAAGCAGAAGGTTGCTGAACTCCATCATCAACTTAATCAGCAACGGCAGCATCACTATGGGTCTATTACTGATGTGGGTGATCGATACCAACATACTCAAAATCATCCTCAACAGTGAGTATGCAGACCTGTTATTTCTAATAGCAAGAGGAAAAATCTACTGCATAGGAAATTTGTGATGTTCTTCAAAATTCAAAATTGGTGCAGTTCCACATGAATTTGACACCAAATTCAATTTCAATGTACTGGCATATACCAACTTCAAAAGATTAAGTACCCTACTTGAGTTGATACTCAAAGTATTGGGTTTAGGAAATTTCTTAAATCATGGAGATGAAAAATGTTGTAATCTTTTCTTTTTCTTGGTTTCCTTTTAAATGATTCTTTGTATAATTGTATCATCTGCCCCGTGGTCTTGTACTTATCCTAGCCAAATTCTAGTTTCTTGCTGTTTTGGGACCTGCCTTTTAATTGAAATCCATATTATCTTGTTATTTCTTTCTTTTGATTATTTTTTTTACTCATGCAGGAGATTTCTTCAGCAAGATTTTGATTCAACCCTGGCCTTCTGTAATCATGAAAGGAAACAAAGGACTGAGGTATGTTTTATATAGTCTAGCCAGGCAGAGGGTTGAATCTTCTCGATGTCCTTAATCTAACCTTTTCAACTCCTTCCTTTTAGTATTGAAGTAATTACTTGAGTTGATGCTTAATCATGATTACGAAAGTTAGTTCCATAATTAACCCCAATAATGGAGATAAAACATTTCTTGTTTTTCTTTCCCTTTTCATACTCATTACCATAAGTCGGAAATTTATTTTACGGAGGATTCATTTCATTTGGTGTATTAGAATCTGAAATGCTCCTGACCCAAAATTTTATCACTTTTTCTCTAATCTCAGCCTGTCCATTTTTATTATTTCTTTTTTATGATAAAACTAGTTCATTACTTTTGGATGATTTAGTTTATTGTTTGGAGCACTCAAACAACAGTAAAATTTGCCTTTTCATTTGTGCAGGAGAATTTGATGGGCACTGATTGGAGAAACATCAAAGGACAAGTATTGGCATCTGGTAATGGTAGTAGGCAGCCTTCACGAAAGCAATTTATAGAGTCAAGTCCTAGTGATTCAAAAAGTACTGAGGCATCAACAAGCATGTCTGTAGATGATCTTGGTGCCGTTGACTCTGCCTCGGTGCCCTCCACCTCAAGGGCAGCAGAGGTAAGCATAAGATAAAGAAATGTCTTCAAAAAGTGATTCTTATGCAAAATTCTAGTAACATCATTCTATTAGTTTTGTCATATACAAGTGTCATAAAGTGAGACTTTAAACTTAATTTAACTTCACAAATTTAGTTTGTAAAATAAGATTTGCACCAACTTATATACTATAATTTAGTCGTATCTGAAGGTAACTATGCATATCCAACATTACTTTTTGTTGATACATTTTGGCATAATCTTTGTGTGCTTGGTGAATAACATAGTTGAAGTGGTTTCAGGTGGTGAAGTGGTTTCAGGTGGGTGAATATGGAAGACATCCATCTGTAGCATCTTCAACGTTAGTAGAGTTAACTACTCGTCTGGATTTTTTCAAGGAACGGCGGTCCCAGCTGATGGAACAACTCCATAACCTTGATTTGAATTATGGTTCTACAACTTCCCAAGACTTTGTCTATAAACCGACATCGCCATCATGGAGTTGACTGGCCAAATAGGTGCTTCGTAAAATCTGTGTGGAAGAATTTTGGCTGACTTGTTGTATATCCTTTCAGTCTTTGACTTGTTGCATATATTTGTATCTCTTATGGTCTGTGTACTGCTTCATTATTATTCTCTTGGCTCCTATTTAATTTTTTTCTCTTCTTTTGGTAGTGAAGTTCATTGGAGTTGAAATGAAAGGCTTTCCTTTTGGTCATCATAACATTTGAGTTCTTTTGTTTCTTTAGGGGAGGGGGTGGAATTTGGTGTAATTATATTATATGTCAATAGATGGGGAATTTTGTTGTTGAACAAACAAAGTGAGGAAATTTTAATTACTGTTTTGGCAAATTCTTTGTACATAGGGACATGCAATTGCCAGTTTGTCACCTATGTGGAATGATTGTTGTGTATCTAGAAACTTGCTTGTGCTGCTACTAACAATGGATTTTCTATTCACAGTCTGAATTTTTTCTCAAATCACAAGATACAATTTTCCTCACAAGGTACAGTGATATATTGCTTTAATGATCCCAGCCTTAAATAATTCACCACTTATTCTATCAACTAACTAGTCCGTGCGACCTACCAGTCTTAATGAGAGTAATTATATATCTTAACTACTTTGGAATTATATATCAAAATTGACTATATTAAATTCATCAAACTAATATCTACCAAATAATAAAGAAGTTTTTTAAATTGGTTACGTACGTAACTAATATTTAAAAAGTCGCAATTTCAAGTCTACTGTCTAATCTCTAGATCTACATATCAAACCCAAGGTTCGGAGGTTTAGCATAGTGAACTTGAAATTCATTATAATTATGCAAAAAAAAAAAGTTGTCATAGATCCACATACTCCTCCTAATAATTACAATAAAGTTTGATTCTTAACATTTGGGGTTGGGTTTAATTCAGAACAACAAAATTGCTTGTAAAATGAGAATTATCATACTCGTACACTCCATTTTAACCATATTACGAGTTAACGTAGAATATACAATGTGTAATTATAAATTTTAAGTATATTCAATATTTAATTTAACATAATTAAGATCTTAAAAAATTCCTCAAATTATTATTTCAACTAAAAAATTCATAAATTAATTTAATTAAACTATCTTACAACTTTAACTCAAATATAAATATCAAATTTCACTTCAAGTAAAAAATCCCTATTCTCCGTCCCCTTTCAAAGACTAATCACACATTATACTAAATCCTGCAAATTTTATCAAATTGCTTAACTTTTTAACTTACAAAATTATTGCGTATCCCAAATTCAGCATGAATATTTAAAAAGGAAATAAAATATTAAGGATTTTAAATGGAGAATTGAAAAGGGAAAAAATGTTAAAGTTTTGTTCAAAACAAATGAAATACAAAAATTACTTCAAAATAGAATTGAAACTAAAAAACTAAAAATGCAGCTAAACCTAAAAAAAGGAATTTATTTCTGCAATGAGGTATAAAACAATTCATACACCTAAAGGATAAAAGAAATGTAACAAATGATATAATAGAAAAGATAAACACAAAATAATGTATAAAATGTATGAGTTGTTACATAAGTAACACAACTCAGCCTAAAAAGAAAAAGAAAAAAGAAAAACACCAATTCTAAAGAAACAAAATAGATGACAGGGTAGTCAAAGGTGCAATATTTAGAGTAAACTACACTGCAAACTTCTACCGATTACATCTCACATTGGCAGCCTAAAAGCGGGGAAAAAAAATAGGGAAGAAGGAAAATAGTTGTATATTGCTCCAATGACATCATCTAAAACCATAATATTCCTTGTACGTGTGAACAAAAGCCAAAAGGATGATACTTGGCGTGGAAACCTCCAAAGGTTTCTGATTGAAATCGTACATATCAATAGATTTTCCACCAAGCATTAGAATCAGTATGAGCCAAACAAGTAGTAAAGTGAAAACCGAAACCATTTCCCTTTGCAATTTTCCTTTCCATTGAACAACTATCATGATAAAATGATAATCATTTTCTAACATCAAAAAGCGAACTCAATTCAGTTAGATATCCATACTAGAGTATTTTCTTTACATTGACTTACAAATGCACTCGCAGTTACATTATGCTGTCCTATATTCCTGTGTTAAACGGGCACTCGCTTGCCTCTATAGCGATCAAACAACTGCAAAATGCACAGAAAATTGGCAGCATTAGTTTGAAAATTTCAGCATGATGTGCAAAATAAAAGCAAAGGGCTTCAATATCTACTAAGTGTGGCACTTCATATTCCCTTCGTTTTTTTGTATCTGTTTATCTAGAACAAGACAGTATCAATTAATATCTTCTCAACCATGACCTTTATCTCTACCTAATTCTGAAATACTTTCCAAACATTTCATGAATGACAGAAATAATAGGAAGAGACATTAAGAAGTTAAAAATAATTTTAATGCAAATGATAATGTTAATTATATTTCATAACCTGGGTGTTATCCCTCTAATTGGATTGATAAAAAGAAACCGAAGAAGCATCACTCAATAATCTCTAGACATATATATAGAACCAACCATTAACGTCAGATTTCTCATCATATAGTCAACTTTCCTCTGTACCCTATGTCATTATCAAAATTCACACCTACTTATGAAAAACAAGATTGATCAATCAATCAAAGTGACTAAAGATTTCTTGATCACTAATTATTGACATGTAGAACCCAAACTGGTGATTGAGTAAATACTTTTGTGAAGATTTAGATAACAGGTAAAGTCATCAGAAAAACATACCGATCGAATATACGGTTGTTGAATCAACCAACCAAGAACAGGAATCTTCTGTAAGAAAACAGCCAGTGTAGGCCAGAATCCACTGTGCAGTATAATCAAAATTAGCTTTAAGCATGTAAAATACTCAAACACAACAGAATTCTTTTAAATTTGCACTGAACCTGAATAGTACAATGAATCCGTATGCCTCAATAATCATGCCCAAAATAGGCCACCCCATTATAAGAATGAAGAACCCAACACCAAATGAGATCGTTCCCTTGAAGAAGAGTAAAACGTGAGCGGGGAAAATTTACCAGAAGAAAGTACGAGGCACCAAGTGAAAAGACTGAGAAAATGTAACAAGTTTACCTTGAAATTACTTCGTTTCATGAAGAATTGCATAGTGGATTTTAGTCCAATGGTTACGGACACTCCAGAAACAAACAGGATCTGATTTGAGCATCAAAACAGATAGCAAGGCCTCAAAAAAATATGTAATTAAGCAAAATCAGATGAGAAGCAACTTCTTAAACAAGTAATTTGTAAATGAATCGTACATTTCCCATGGCTAGCAATCCCTTGTCAAAGAAGAAGATGATCCCAAGGAATGAGAAAAATATACCAAAGCCAGTTAACCCTAATCCAATCTCTGTAACATGTGCCAATCACATACATTAAATATAGTAAGATCACAAAACTGTAAATACGTTAAGAAATAGGACAGTAGTAGATATCAAATATGTAATATAGAAAAATAACTGATGCACAGTTTTGTAAAATGAATCCTTATGCCACTTACTCTTTCGATCATTCATCTCAAAGGAAACCATTTTACCAACAACTCAGAAGATCAAGCACCTTGCCTTCGCTGAAACTCGCAATAAATAACCAAACTCAGTTAATAAATTAGTGTGAAATTTGAATCATATTCTCCATGGACGGATTTATTTAAAGAGAATACTGCAGCACTGCCACCATAGAAAATTTTAATCCAAAAAATTACGCTAGGACAACCAACTGCTAAAAGTTCAGCACAGTTCAGCTCCCATTGAACAAAAAAACAAAAAACAGATGAACTATAATATAAGACTCAAGTTACCCAGCCACTAACATATCAAATCTTTCAAACGAAATAGACCAAAAATATAAGACTTCTTATGTCCATAGAAAAAGTACAGGCAACAATACAAGCAACAAAAGTTTAAAGTAACCAGGAAACCCAATGTGTTCAGCAATACAAGTATAATTGTATAAGAGAAGGGAAAACTACACTGATCCACGAATTAGAAGACGTGCATTTGATTTAAAACCGTACAACCCAAATTCTAGTAATTCTGAAGCTGAAAGGCCACATCAGTTAATCAACTTGAACAATGCATACAACTATATTCTTCTCTAATCAATAAACTATAGTAGTTGAGTTTTTCCAAATTTTGGAACGTCACTGTATTTAAGAGAGAAATAAAAACCAAAACATAAATTTTGTTTGCACATATATCAAGTATGATAAAAGCTGGCAACTTGAATAGTCAATAATATCCAATCCAGGCTCAAAAATTGAAAGTTACTCTACTCACATCAAAACCATAACCTAGAAATTAGAACTGAAGTCTCGAGAAAAACTAACACTACTAAGCACTAAATATATCAAACCATTTCAAACAATAGAATATAATATTCGCTAGAAGTGTTGTTGTATAACATATGGTTAAAAACACAGATTTCGAGAAAAAAATGGAATACAGAACCAAATAAAAAACACACGAGAAAATATTTGTAGAAATACGTTAAATAGCCTTTTTCGTGTACAGGAACATTTTCTAGCATTTTCAAATTTCAAAAATAATAAATTTCAGTAGAATAACGACTTAGAACTCTAGCAATAACCAGAGGGATTTCAGTGCAATCGATAATTCCTCCACGGTAGTTAAGCATTTTAACAATGAACGAGAGAATATTCCACGTTTCTGTTTCAAAGACAACACTAATGAAAACGTAGTTACGTAGTCCATGCTATTGCTATGAAAGCAGGTGAAGGAAATCCTTCAAAATTGAATGCGATATTGAAGCGAGAGAGTCCGAGAAAACAAACGCGATTCGAAAAATGAGATTGCCGAAAAGTGAAAGCGAAGTGAAGAGAACAGAAGTGGTGGGATCTCACGTCTTTGGTTTCAGTAACCGAAAGAAATCGATGCAAAAGCATACAGAAGAAAATTAATATGCAGGTACAGCGAGAGATAGTGCGGTTACCGGCGACGGAACCGTGGCGTCGACGGAAATAGGAGGAAATGGTCGCCGGGAGTGGTGGTAGTGTTGAACAAGAAAGATTCTCAAAATGCAAAAATCAAAATAGTTTCACAAAAAAAAATTTGCTTTGAAATCTAACCATGGGCCCTAACCATGTATGGGCCCAAATATACAAACCATGTTGGTATTTATTTTATACATGTACTATTTGCACTCCCTTTAATTGCTTTCCATTGGCTATTCTCACCCTTTAAATCTCATTTTACAGTCTATTTGCTTTAACAATTGTGAATTAGTTGTTTTAGAGGCATAAATTAGGTTAAGGAAATGATCACCAAAATCTATGCTTTTAAGTATGTGAATGACAACATCTCAACGTCATTTATACACTTTTTTTTTCCTTTCTATTTTCTCATAATTTTTGCTTTTATATGTGAAATCTCATAATTTTTGCTTCTATTTGTGAAAAGCGAGATGAAGAAAACAAGAAAGAGATATCGAACATTTTATGTAAAAATAATATATATATATATATATATATATATATATATGAAAAATTGTATAAAAAAACCATTGTTCATTGTTCAAAATATTCTATTATTTGTCTCATGACTTATTTTGAAACCTCTTAAGTCATGAAACCTCTTAAGTCATGATTAATAGTGAGTTTTTTATCAATTTTTTCGTTTCGTGTAATCCATTTTTTTTTATGATGAAAAATATTTTTAAATTAATATTTATTTCATATCGTAACATTTTATTGAAATAAATTTATCATTCTTCTTTCATGGTTCACTTTTCTTCTATGACTCACACTATTTGTTTAGAAAAAAAAAAAAACTCATTTGATTTAACTATTTATATAAAATGATTTGATGACTATTATTCTTTTCATTGTATAACTTAAGTAAGAAAGGTTTCTAGTAATATTTAAGTAGAGGTTGTTTAACATAGTTTTTTAATTAATTACACCAATAAATATTTCATATGACTTATTAAGTATCTGGTTGATACAATTAGGGTTTCAGTTGAGATTTTACATGGTGACCTAATCACAATAGTAAAAAATAAATTAGTAAAAACAACTTGAAAATAATAAAGAAAAAATATTAAAAAAATAAATGAAAAAAGTGTGGTATAAAAAGTCCATTATCAATTGTGTAAGAGGAAATTGACAAATTTTTAGTTGAATTGTGCTTACAAGGTTTAATTACATTTTTAAAGTTCGTGTAAACTAGTTCCACGTCACTTATATCCATTTTGAAAACTTTAGAAATATATTGGTATAAAAAATACTTGAAACATGATAAAAATTAAGTAGTGTAAAATTCTTATCTTGTGGTATACTTCATAAAACACAACAATCTTCCATACATTAAAAAAGGTGAAAGAAAGAAAACAAAGAAGAATTTTGAGTCTCATATAAGATCTAAATGTAGTTTCAGGGGAGGTGATAAAGAAAACTATTGGAAGCATTTTTAGAATGACAAAGCTTATCATACATTGAAATTGTTATATCAAGTTACAAACTAGTAAATATTTAATGTACGTTAGTAATCAATCATAGTACACCTCACAATTCTTATGGTTGTTGCTTTACCACACTATGTTCTTATTCAATATTCATGAGTGTTTAAAATATATTGTCAATATCTTAAACAATAAACCTGACTTGACACTTGTATAGGTGATTTCATGGATTGTATGTTGTAAATCATACACCACCTATAAAAAATATGAAAATCATTTAAAATGTTGTGAAAAGTTAAACTTACTTGCATAGGGTTTTATTGCATATTTTATCCTCTTAATAATGAAATATTTAATACTTTCACAAATGGTATGAATAGGCTATAATAAATTGATGAAGTGTTAACAAAATCTTCAACTTATTTATTTCTAACTATATGAACCTTCTCCACTATATCTCTTATTGTTGAAAGTGACAACTTAAGTTTCATTCCCCTTGATATTTATAAAATTATATTGCTTAACATGGGTTTTATTAAACAATCTACTAAATATTATTTTAACTTAATATAATCAATATAATTTGTTTAACTATTTAAAAACTACTTTATGAAATTTATGTTTATTGGGTGTGTATATTTTTAAATTCTCCATATATATTATTTTTTTTACTTTTTTTTGTCATGTAAGTTAATTAATATTAATTGTTACACTTTTACCACATAGGTGAAGTTCACATAATATATGATTTAGTGAGATGACAAAAGATGTGGTTATAACAAAAATTGTGATTACAGATAAGTTAAGATATATGTGTCAATTATTATTTTCGATAAATAGAAAGAAAATATAGGTCATAATTTAACATGTACACATAATAAGAATCTAACAAGAATATATAATTATAAATTTTATCTTAATAAAGTACAAATAATATTTTATCACAATTATCTCTTTTTTATAAAAACATATTTTTTTATCATAACATTTTTGTTGGATTAAAATAACACTTTAATCCAACCCTCCTTTCTAATCATGTTATAGATATTAAAGTAATTTTACTTATGAACATATATGTAACTTCAAAGCTGAGATTTTCAAAATGTAAACTTTAAAATAAACTTTCATTTTCTTACAACTAAACAAAATGTGAACTTTAAAATAAACTTTAATTTTCTTACAATTAAATTAATTACAGGCTTATCAAAATATAGTTGTTCTTCTCCACAACTCCAATTTTTTTTTCTTAAATCTATTCATAATATATTTCTTGAAAAAGAATAACAACAATTATATTCTTTATTTTGTTTAAATTCATCTTATAACCTTTAAATGATTGCTATTTTTTTCCCTTCATGTATCTTATATTGAGATATATGATAAGCTAACCTTTTATAAACATAACAAGTTTTCTTTCTCTAGAAAGTAGGGTTAAAAACATTAACTCGAAGAAAATTAAAATTATTATTTTTATTGCGACAATATCTTTTATCATATCTCTTTTAAATTTGTTTATCTTCCATCATGTTTGGATTAATAAATAATATTATGGTCTTACTAACAATATATTTATTTTTACTAATATATTTAATAATTATAAAAATGATAAAAAAAAAGATATCTCACTGTACTTTTTAATTTAAGAACTTAATTATTTTTTTTTCAAAAAATTCCAAAACTCAAATTGTATTCCAAAAAGAAAAATATATCTTGCCATTCCCTTTTACAATATAACCATTTAACAACTTATTTTATTAATATAATAATAATTTTACATTTATTATTATTATATATTAATATATTAATAAAATATTTTATTAAGTGGTTATATTTAAAAAAAGAGTGTCAATATATTACTACCTTAAAAAATAAAAATAAAAACATTGAAATTCAGAAATTTCTAAAACAACTTAACAATTTATTAAACCAAAATAAAAACAGAATTAAACCAAAATAAAAACAGAATGACTCTGATATTGAATTCTACCAAGAGGAAAGAAATATAAAGAATAAGGAAAGAGTTTAGGTGAGGTCAAAGGTGTTGTGATTGGTCTAAACGGCGTCGTTAGATATTCCCTTGCTGCATGGAAAACTAAAACCCAGAAGCAGTAAAGAGATACAAGAGATACGCGTTATCCCTTTAGGACCCTTCAACACAACAACCACTTCCACCACGCCTCCTTTTCTCTCTCTCTCTCTTCTCACGCACGCACGCAACGTAACTGCCAAACACCAATAGCTTCCTTCTAGATTCTTCGATCCTCTTCCTCAGGTGACTCTTACCGTTTCCAATTCTTTCATTCCGTTTTCGAAGCTTCCTCTTTCGTTTTCTCGCTGCGTTAATCGTTTATTGATATTAGCTTATTCGCTCTTAAGTATTGTATCGTTGTTGAATTGAATTTTGTCGATCTGGTTTTGTTTCTCACTGTTAGCATCGTTCTTGTGCATTTCTCGCATTTTGTATGTTTGTTCATATTTCACCTTCCTGTCACTGGTTTCATGCAAGTACACTGGCGGTAGGAGTTATAAGAAAACCTGATTTCGGAATTGATGCTTTTATTTCCGTTTTCCAAGTCTGATTGTGCGTGTGCTGTGGTCAACGTTAATTTGATGTCTGGAATTTTTGTTTGAAGAAGTACACGGAGTTGTGGTAAATTGAACCTAGCTTTGTTTTGGAATTATTATCACTTGTTGTTAATGAGTATAACTGATGACGACTAAAATTGGTATTACTTTTGTTTTATTGAACTCTAGCAAAGTTATTTGGTTGGTCATCAGTGCATTTGGTGCCACAATAGCCGTGTAACTTTTTTGTTTTCTTTTCTCAGTTACACGAAGCCCGATTCTTTGAACTGAGTTATTCATTTGATTTTTTATCTGTAGGTTTTATGTAGCTTGTGTTTAGTCAATATAGTAGAGATGGATAAAGTGTCTGCTGCTCCTTCATCATGGGAGCGTGCTCAGCGCCTTTATGAGAAGGTACTTCTCTCTCTCTCTCTCAACTGAACAAGGGATCATATGTGTAAATCTCTCATAATTTGCCAAATGTTAAGGAATCTGATCTTAGTTTATTCAACTGTTTTCTCTTTGTATAATGTATCTGCATGTAGAAGTTACAGTTTTGGAGGACGGATCCAGTGTTGATTGAGCCATTTAGATGTTGTAGGTTTGGGTTTCATTAATTGATGTTATTCTTCTTCCTCTAATGGGAATATAACCACACTTTGCCGGGCTGGTTTGATCTCTTTAGTTTGTCTTTGTTTTGGAATTAATGATAGACCTTGTTATCAGTACGCTGTAGTGTATTTATTGTCAAGAACTGTTGCATAGTGTCATAGCAAACCATAGAATGCATAACCTCTGATTATTTTGCTTGCCAAGGCTTACTTTTTTCTTTTTCTGTGATACGGTATGAGTCCAAATCTGGTTTTCTTAAATTCAATGTTTTCTCACTTAGAACCTTGAACTGGAGAATAAGCGAAGGAGATCAGCTCAGGCACAGGTTCCATCAGATCCAAATGCTTGGCAGCAGATACGTGAGAATTATGAAGCAATAATTCTCGAGGATCATGCCTTTTCTGAGAAGCATAATATCGAGTATGCTCTGTGGCAATTGCACTATAAGCGGATTGAGGAATTGAGGGCATACTTTAATGCTGCTCATACTTCTGTAGGCTCAAAATCATCTCTGGGAGGGAAAGGTGCTGTTCGAACTGACCGGATAACTAAAATAAGGCTGCAGTTTAAGACTTTCCTTTCAGAAGCAACTGGATTTTACCATGATCTTATAATGAACATTAGAGCAAAGTATGGGCTTCCTCTTGGTTACTTTGAGGACTCAGAAAATAAAATTGTAATGGGGAAGGATGGAAAGAAATCTTCTGAGATGAAGAAAGGTTTAATATCTTGTCACCGTTGTTTGATTTACTTGGGTGATCTTGCTCGCTACAAAGGCTTATATGGTGGAGGCGACTCAAAAAAGCGCGAATATGCAGCAGCTTCTAGTTACTATCTACAAGCTGCAACTATTTGGCCTTCAAGTGGAAACCCTTATCATCAGGTTTTTGGCATTCCTGTCTCTGCTGTGTTTTGCTTTTGGTTGTTCACAACTCTCTTGTTGAGTTGTGGTCCTTAGCTGTCGTATTCCATTTTGACATGTCTGTTATTTTCAGCTTGCTTTGTTGGCTTCATATAATGAGGATGAGCTGACTACTGTTTATTGTTATTTTCGGAGTTTGGCTGTGGATAGTCCATTTTCAACTGCCAGGGATAATTTGATACTTGCATTTGAGAAGGTAATATGACCATAGGGTTGGTTTTTAAATTCTTGGATTTTTTCGTCTAGAAGTCTTAACTTTTTGAGAACTATGTATCTTGTTCTTTGATCTTGATGTGGTAAACTTTGGTGTGTTTTTGTTTGCAAACTGAAGTACAATTATGATGTTTCAAGTTCAGTCTTTTCTACTACTTATACTCAAAGTGGAATGCATTGAAAGTACAAGTTGTAAATTTCACTAGGGATGAGCAAAATACAAGTACTGAACAACACCATTGAAGAACTGAATTAAGCTATAAAAGTAGTTCAACTAAACTGAACTATATAACTACTCAAGTGAATTGCCCTGAACTGTGTAACGGTTAAGACCATGGTTATTGAATCGAGATTCGAATCGTTAATCGTTTTACGATTTTTTTGAATCGTGAATCGAATCTTTTTATGAATCGTAAGATACATGATAACTAAAATATGATATTTTTAAATAAGAATAAGTGACATGAAAAAAACATTAAGACTGTCATATATCAAAATAAAGCAAAATGTTCAATCCTCAAAATCAAAATACAATAAGACTTAAAATTCTATTTCTTATATTTAAATTCTCCATCCTAATCTTATGTTTTCATTCATCATCTCTGATATCAATGTCACTTAGATCATCTTCTTCTTCTAATATAGCATTCTCTTGGAGATCATTCTCATCCTCATCCTCCTCCTCTTCCACTATCTCTTCTTCAATGTCATTATCATTTGCAGTTATGATTGATTTTCCCTTTTTGTCAACCTTAGTATTTAAATTTCTTGGACCTATTAAAGAAACAAAAAAATATATTATAAGTGTTTTTCTCTACTTTGTTATTCTTTTCACCTTCCTTGCCTTCTCAATTTATAGGCAAAAGAAAGCTAGATTTTTTCCCCAAACTTTTCATTACACGACGCTTCGTGTTTAGTGTTCAACGTGACCTTTCGTTTACTTTAACTTTAGTTGGTTTTGGAGACTTTTCATTTTCCAGTGACCCTTCGATCACCATGAATCGCTACAACGAATCGCGAATCACACGATTCAAATGCGATTCAAACGATTCATTGTGCGATTCAGGACATAAAACGATACATATACTGATACGTATCGTGCTAAGTAGTTTTTGGAACGAATCGCGATACGTATCGTACGAATCGTACGATACTAACTACCATGGTTAAGACTAACTCAACTTAACAAATCTACTCTGACCTGCTTGAACTACCTTTGTTGTTGAACTATTTTGAGTATACATCTTGTTTTGAAGCATATTTTTCAATTTCAGGAGTTACAGTTCAGTTTGAATAATTCAGTTTAAGTGTTGTTTAGTTCTTAAAAACTAAACTAAAAACCAGTTCAGTTTTTTTAATTACTGTTCAATTCAGTACTAGTTTAGTTCAATTCATTTTCTTATAGCCAAAAATTCACATGGTTTGCAAGTTGTTCTAGCATTGATTTTTGTTTATTCAGTTCAGACATGAATTGAAAACTGCAACACAGCATACCTTTTCTCATAAAGGAGTTCTGTTTATTTGGCATGATTGGGGGTGAAGAATTAGCTCTAGCTTGATCCTCTGTTTATTTTCATAATTTGGGAGTGTTGTTGGCGTTCTTACTATCTCTTTTACAATACTGTGATAGAATCGCCAAAACTACTCTAAGCTCTCTGGTGACATTAAAGCTCATGCAGTCAATGGAACGGGAAAAGGGGAAGCGAAACTTGTGACCAGGGATACTAGTGTGGAAATGTGTCCTAGAAAGGAAGGAGCATCCAATATACAGGACACTTACAAATCCTTCTGCACACGCCTTGTCCGTCTTAATGGAATCTTATTCACTCGAACAAGGTACGTATTATTAATGCACAAGTCTATCTGACCATTCTGTGCACAAAACCGTTGAGAAATATTATACTGACTTTTCTCTTTTTCTCATGTCATGATGATAGCCTTGAGACCTTCGCTGAAGTTCTATCTCTTGTTTGTGCTGGCCTGCATGGACTTCTATCATCAGGGCAAGATGAAGAGCTGAATTTTGGCATAGATACTCTTGAGAACAAATTGGCCATTGTGAGAATTGTTTCCATGATCATATTTACAGTTCATAATGTTCAAAAGGAATCTGAAGGTCAAACGTATGCAGAAATTCTACAGCGTGATGTTCTACTTCAGAATGCATTCACTGCAGCTTTCGAATTGATGAGTTTAGTTGTAGAGAAATGTATGCAGCTGCAGGATCCTTCTTGCAGTTATCTCTTACCTGGAATTTTGGTTTTTGTTGAGTGGTTGGCATGTTATCCAGATATTGCTGCAGGGAAAGACGAAGATAATCAGGCAACTATTAGATCAAAATTTTGGAATCATTGTCTATCCTTCTTGAACAAGTTACTTTCACTTTTGCCCATGTCAGAAGATGATGAAGAGGAAACTTGCTTTAATAACATGAGCAGGTATGAAGAAGGGGAAACTGAAAATCGGCTTGCTTTGTTGGAGGATTTTGAGTTAAGAGGATTTGTTCCACTTCTCCCTGCACAAACCATCTTGGATTTTTCAAGGAAGAATTCCCTTGGAAGTGAGAGTGAAAAGGAAAGAAAAGCTCGGGTCAAAAGGATTTTAGCTGCAGGAAAGGCTTTAGCAAATGTTGTCAGGGTTGATCAGAAAATGATATATTTTGACTCAAAGGGAAAGAAATTTGTAGTTGGTGTTCAGCCTCAAATCTCAGATGATTTTGTTATTTCCTCCTTTTCAGGTACACCTAGTGCAGACTACCATCAGTATATTGAGGGAGAGGATGATGATGAGGTTATTGTTTTCAAGCCTATAGTAACTGAGAAACGAGCTGATATGGTGATCGCCTCATCATGGGCACCCCATGAAGGCTTAGAATCGGTTCCTACAGCTTCTGTAGGGGATATGAAATTTAATGAAAATTCTACTTCTAACCCTCTCCATGATGCAAATCATCAAATTTCTTTACCTGCTTCTGTCAATGCTATGGTTCCTCAGCACTTACCACCAGTTCAACCACATTCTTTGAGGCGGTTAGAGGAGGAAATATCTCTTGCTAACAGTTTGAAAGCTCTTAGATTCTTGGAGAACGGGCACATGATGAAACCTGGCCTACCATTTAAAGAAGCTGTGGCAATCGCTGACCCTCCTGCACGTGCAGCTCCTACCCAGCAATCTGTAAGTGCTGGTACTAGTATGTTTTACGGTCATGATCTCTCCAAAACTGATGCCAATGCGTCTACTGGATCATTTACTGATAACTCTGTCGTGAAAACATCATCCACCTTGCAAGCTGGTTTGAAAAAATCTGCTGTCAGTCGACCTTCTAGGCACCTTGGACCTCCTCCTGGATTCAGTCATGTTCCTCTTAAACAAGGTATTGAACCCTCTGGTTCAGATTCAATTAGTGGAAATTCATTTATGGATGATTACAGTTGGTTGGATGGATATCAGTTGCCTGTATCAACGAAAGGTTTAGGTCCAAATGGTCCTCTTACTGGCTCTCAGTCAAATTCTCATCAAGTTGGTAACAATGGTTTTAGTGGGACAGGCAATTTTTCCTATACTGGAAAACAAATTCCGTCTCTGCAAGTGGAGAAACAGAATGGCTGGCAAGATCAGCAGACTTTTGAGCTTTTAAAAGCACACCAAAATCAGCAGTTGCAGCCACAGGTTTTCACAAATGGAAATCACCATTTTACTCCACTGCCTGAGCAATTCCAAAGACAATCAATATGGACAGGTCAATACTTCGTGTGATGTCGCTCCTCAGTATGAGAGTATTGATGGTATGCTTCCGGTTTGTATTTATTGCTAGTGTTTATTTATAAACCAACCCCAAAAGTTGGAAACAGCTAAACCTAAATAAAAAAAAAAATTGAATTAAAAAACCGATTTTTTTAATTGATATGGAATAGATTGCAGATTACATTTTCAAAACTGATTCAATTCAAACCTAAATTATACAGTTTATGTATATATTTTTTCTTTTATATCTATGATACCACTCATGTTTGCAATTTTGTTGCTTATATATTTGTAAAATGATCACGTAACTTGATACTTATTTATGGAACTATATTTAATCAAAGATAATTTTTAGTTAATCTGAGTAAAGATGATCACATTTGTAAATCATGAAAACCGAAGTCATTGGATTGGATGGTTTTTCTCTTTGAAATCGATCCGATATGTGAAGATCTATATTTATTGCTGTTTGTTTGAAGGGTGTCTTTCCTTTTGTTTAATATTTGGTTTGCTAACTAAATAGGTCCTTGAAGGATTATTACAAATGTGCTGCATGCCTTTGCTACCCCATAAAACTCCAGCTCTACTGCCTTGTCGTTGAATGTTGTTTGAGTTTATCTGGCCTAGACATGTTGCAGAAGGTTGCTACTACAAAAGGTGGGGGTACCAACTTATTCTTTTATTCATTATGTTTAAAAAACACAATGAAATTTGGATAATTCGTCTGATTTTTCAAATTCCCATCTTATGTGTTTAGTTGACTTGCTTCTGATTTAGCTTGGCCTCTATTACTATCTTCGTAAACAGTGTTGGGAAGTTTAGGAATCAAGGCTGTATCTTCTTAACTGTTCATTGGTCATTGTGTTAACTGCCGAATCTACTCTAGCATAATTTGCGTGTAAATTATTGTAGAATTTGCTGAGCTCTGAAGTCCTGGTGAATGAAGATAAGCTTGCATCTTTAGGGTGGATAGAGGGTGATAAAAGTATAGTCATCTTGGAGCTTGTGTGTATCTTGTGGGATTGGTGGTATATGTTACGATGGTTTGCTCTCTTCTCTGGCGGAAAATTCATAATAGTGCGCCATGCACCTGTAAGAATTGATACCATCTAGCTGCCGATGATACATGATTCTACCCGTTTTTATTTCTAACTCGTCAAAGCTTCGGACTAGTTGGGAAGATTGGTAGGTATGAAGCGCTCCTCTAAACTGGATAATGGGACGTGATAATGACACTGAAGCATGCTTAAGTAAGTACAAGTGTTTTTTGGTTGCATCTTTGTTATGGTTTTTCTGTTTTTGCATTAACCAGTGATGTACGATTTACTTTCTTCCTTTTGCCTAGTCGGGGTTTACTCGAACTTATAAATAAATAATCCCTGTTGGATTTTGGATTATGGATGTCTTGGTATACTATCTGAATTAAAAATTCGATTGTCTCTTTTTATTTCCTGCTGGTGTGTTCAATTGCTTTTGTTGTTCAGAAGTAGCCTGGAGCAGTTACTTGTATGCAACTTCTTTGTGCTATTATTAATTAAAAAAAGAAGAGTTGAAATAGTCGAGAAAAAATGGGGAAGCCGGAAGTCAAATTTTTTTCCAAGCTTTTCTGTGTTTGAATCAAATTTTCTCTTCAAATAAGGAAATTAAAAAACGTAGGGTGAATTTGAAACAATTTATGAAGCGATAACAGGAGCTTGACAGCTTCGGACGATCTTGCAATCTTACTGTTTTTTCAACGAACTGACTTATTTTAGGTGCTTTAGTTATTGGCGAGTATTTGCAAAATGAGGATTGTTGATAAAAATATCAAATGAATTCTTTTTATTAGATAATTTTGGTGCAGTTTTATGTAAAAATAAACAATCAAAAGTGAAAATTATTAATGAAAATTTGATTTGATGGACGAAAGTAAGATCTTGGTGACTAGGATGCAAGGGACTTGATCTGAGGAGTGTTTTAAGAACTTGCAAAACTATGTAAGCACGTATTTTATAATTTATATCATTTTGAATATTAGAAAGTTGTAACATTATACAACAACTAGTGGGTAGAATTTTGTGATCTACGGTTTATTCAGAAACATAATATTTTTTTTACCTTAATAATGTTTTGAAATTTAATTTTCATAAAAACTGAATATAATGTTATGCTTTTAAATGAATTCAGTAAATAAATTTAAAAACACATTTAAACTTAAACTTTGATTTTATTTCAAATATGTAACGCAGTATATATCTAGTAAAATAGCTAAGAATGATAAAAATGTTATGAATATAAATAAGCAACGTATCCTATTAGTTTTAAATATATTTATGTAATAAAAGTAAATACAATAATTACGGTGGGAATAAACAAAAATTAAGAAAACGATAAATGAAAAAAATTAACAAATATTTATGTTTATCACAATAATGTTATTTTTAAAAAATATGATTTAAACACGTGGTTTCTAAACCTCAACTATAAAATGCATTTTGTTACATTAAGAAAGCATATTAAAAAAATTATTTATCTCTACTATTTTGAATTGTTATTTTGCGTTATTTTTGTTCCCATTCATAACGGATCTTCCAGAACCAGTTATTCTTGTAGAATTAATCTCATCATTGTTGGCATTGTTTTTGTATGATGACACAGAACAATCCCAAGAATATAATTTTTTAAAAGTGGTAATTATGAATTATGTGTTACATGATTTAACAGATTGAATATATAAACTTAGATTATGAAATATCATTAATACTACGACCTATCCTTGGGTAACAATATTAAGCCTTTATTGTAGTAAAACATTGTCATATGATAACATTTTATGGTACTAAATTTTGTAATAAATAAATAAATAAATAACTGGCAGTTGATACCAATTAATCTCGTACGTATCATATATGATAAATTTATAAACAATTAATATGACAAAAGTGATTCATGAAACGTATGACATTCACGGCCAAACTTACTCTTAAACAACGTTATTTCCAGTGGTAAAAAACACACAAGAGTTGGCAAAAAATTAGTTTCTTACCCCACAAGGAAGGAAAACAAAAAGAGATAAGAGGTAATCCCTCCATTGGTTGCACTGTGACAACATTCAGTTGGCAAAATTACAGTGGTGCAATAGATTGTAAACATCTTGTATAGTTTGAGTGCAAAAGAATTAACTAGCTATTGAAAAAAAAACTATATTTTGAAAGAAAACACAAAAAACATCATCTGTATTGATCACCCTTCCTATTTGCTTAAACTAATCTATTTTGACAAGTATTTGTAGTCCTCATCTGCAAGTCACTGGCATCAAGACTGTAAGACAATAAGGTTTGTCATCTTTCCATCAACTTCTGTTTACTGTATCCCATTCAGGTATGTTTGCAGTAGCCTCATTCACCATTTTTACAAGCCTCACCTGAAAATGATTATTGCAGTAACTATTAATTGACAAAAACTAGCACTCATTGAAGAAGCAGGAAATGACACTAGTGAAACTTCAGTTAAAACAACTGCAGTATGAAGGTTTAGCAAAGACTGTACAATAAAATCACATCAGAACTCCATCAAACACAAAAAACCAACCTTTTCCACTATATGGTATAACAGATGCACATAAACAAGCCTAATTTTTACCTTGTACTAATGGCATAAGACCAATATACGAGTTCCTAGATAACTAACATGAAAGACTCAATGCTCAATTTACAATGACAATCAATCTCCCTCTCTCATTTAACACTAATCCTGTGAAGACATGATTAACATTTTATTAGGTTTTGGAATGGCAATTTTCTTAAGTAAATTTAATTCTTTGAACCACTTTGCATGCAAAAGTTAGAATAATGTTGAAGCAGAGGGTATGCACATCAAAACATAATTGGTTTTACTACCTTCACAACCACAAACTCAAGCTACATATAATGAACTTTTTTTCTTATATATAGCCATCTGTCAGAGAGCAGAACCACACCATATAATTCCTTATTACTAATTTTACACGCAAAATCAACATTCTAAAACACACTTTGCACTGCTTTATTTAGGTGATGTTACCTATTCCAAAACATTAAGATCAAGAAAGAGCATAACAATTTAGACTGTATGAAAAATAGAAACTTTCCAACATCAACTCCTCATCAAGATGTCTATGATTACTAATTTCAAAACAAACCCAGAAAATTTGAAGCGTGAACTTACCACACTTTCAGGAACTCCTGGAGGTGGTAAGGGGAGGTTTTTGGGCGGAGGACCCATAAGATAAGCTCTCTTGTCAAAACGCCACTCTCCAATCTTCCCATATGTCAGCTTCCCCTGGATGAAGTAATAAGGAGTAAATAACTTACAGATAAAACAACTAAGCATGCAAGACTAATACTTTTGAAACATGGACAAACATAACACAAAGGAATACTAACCATAGAAATATAGTTTATCAACCTTAGTTTCACATCATACTGCAATAAGGATAAAATAACTCACCTTCAAATCATAGTCACATCCATACGTATAATGGATGATGAATCTATCCTCAACAAGTACGTCCCAAGGAGGCTGAAACATTCCAACAATTCATGTCATGGACTTATGTATGACTTCCAAAGTAACAAATACAAGACAAGACAAGCACTTCACACCTGCACCATAAAGTCTTTTCGTAGATCATGCTTTACACCATGCAATGCAGATGCCACAGCATAAGCATACCTTTACTCAACAGAGAATCAAAGGAGCAGAATGTTAGACCTATTAGTACAGACCAGGATCCAGGAAAATTTGTAAAATGAAAGTAAATGATAACTAAAGAAAATAAAGCCCCTAAATCTTGAATTCCTCTAGTCTTACTCACATTTCAAGCACCCATCCAAAAGCTTTATCAGTTTCTTGATCACCTTTCATTCTCAATGACATATTTACCCATGTGGGAGCTATTTCTTCCATTAAAGACTGGTGATATAGAAAATTCAATGCCTTAAAGGAGAGAATACGTCGCTTATGGGAAAATAAAGAAAATCTGATGATAGTTATAACTTATAATAGTAACCATAGCAGCTATAAGGGTAACAGACTAACAACTGATATCGATCAAGCACTGTATGCAAATTGTTAATTCAGAATTCACCTTCTTAATGATTACAGGAGAATTGCCAATTGGATCAATATTAGTAACAGGACCCTTTTCCTCAGGATAGAATTTCCTAAGTACTTTTTCATGTTCATCTGGTTTTATATAGAAAAATGGAAAAGCTGCGGGCTGGGATCCATAAGCCAAATTAGGCAAAGGTTTTACAAATATGTGGTCAGGTTCTGCCATCATAATGTATCTGCACCAATCATAAGACACTGCTACTCAGATTTCATTATTGGAAAGCAAAAAAAAAAAAATTAGAAAACCATATTTAAGACATTACTCTTCCTGAATATCTGCTTTCTCCAGCCACTGAACAAAAGCCCATGGTCTATTTAGGACAATATAACCCTGCACCAAAAATAAAAGGATGTAAATTTTGATGACAGCATGAATTGATAGGAACAATATAGAAAGATCACAAAAATGGCATTCATGATACAGTTGATGATTATCAATGGCTTGGAACATGTTAAGTCAACAAAATTGCCACTAGACATTCATGACTGCAATCAAATATGAGCCTATATGTAGGTTATCCAAACTCATTGCTCAAAAGCAGCTTATTAGGGCACCTACACTTATTGTAACTTGTGAGTTCAAAAACTAATCTTAGCTAGGAGGGTTCCTCAGCTGAAAAACATCAGTAAATACTACCAGTACATATTTGACAATTTAGAATAAACACACAGTAAGATGCACAAAGTGGGAAAATACTCTCATAAGTCGCCAGGGAAAAGAGAGAGAAGAAATTAAAATCACTAAGTTATTGTCTGTTTTACTCAAGGATGGAAACAAATTCTTTCAGAAAAAAAGGAAGCAAAATAACTGCAACAGTTATTAGCAACTCTCATCTCTATTCCCCTTTTTCTCCATGTGCAAAAGCCTTCACTATTTGACAGGAACAATTTAATATGCAAGGATAATGTCATGTAGAGCCCACCAAGGTACATATAATGACATGTGGTTACACAACATACACACTCTTTTTTACATTCATATTAAGAAAATTATATATTTATCTTCCAACATTTTACTATGGACATGTGATTATACCATAACTTTTCAAAAAAATAGCAGCATATTAAGATATTATATTTCTGCACTTCAGCTTCTGTTGTCCCCACTGTACAATAATTTTTTTTGCATCAGAACTTGAACAATAGCAGCAACATACTTAGATATATAACCAGGTGGGTGTCAATCACCATCAGCAATTATGAGATTAATTTAGTAACAAGAAGACCAAAATGGAAACGACTTTTCAAATCCAAAAACTGGCAACAATCAGGTCCATAACTGTAGAAGACAAAATGCAAGATATTCAAACAAAACATGCCATAATCCAATTTCACTCTAAATATATTTCATTGCATTTCTATCAAGTTCCATCCCTTTAAAAATAAACTCTTTTATGTATGATTAGGAGAACATTGAACAAGGTACCGAATAACCACCATTCTCTGAATTCTTTTAGACAGCTTATTTCACAATTCAATAGCAACAAATTAAAGCATATAACTTTAGCCAGACAACCATCCCCCTTTTCCCTCCCATTGCTCCCCTCACCTCAAAATTGTAAAAGGAATAGGCTTTTTCCGTATGTCACTATTAGTAAATCTGCTATTAGGTCAGAAATTCACCAAAAAGGAATCTACTTTCTTATATACAATTCTACTGGGCAAACAGAAAAATATTTACCCGATCTAAGCCCTCAGGAAGAGGATCAACCACAAAAGTAGGAATCTCATCCATTAACTGGTCTGGCGTACCAGAATGCAGTATACGGGTGAACTTCCCCATTTCTGATCCAGGCATGTCCTTCACCTTCTTATACCAATAGTACATAATCCGGCATTGCCATTGACTGTAAGCAGCATCGGTTGCAGTAACGGCAACATGAAACTTTGAATTAGACCTCATTAATTTTCTACTTGAAAGTTCCAACCCATCTGCCTTATGCTCCATGATCATAGCTACCAAATTGTATGTGGCAAAGAAAAACAGAAGCACCATAAGCAGCACAAGCAGTGACTTTGCCCGTCCCAGGCTTTTCCTCACAATCATTTTCAAAATCTTTCCCAGAAACCAACCCTTACAGTTAAATTAAAATTCAAAACTCACTGACACCACTACAGTCCTTCAAAATCACAGCTTTAATGCATTACCAAAGTCAATAGAGATAAACACAATCCTTCAGTCTTTTGCTCCACAACAAAGATCTGCATCACAACATAAAGCGATTAATATGCCATGTAACTGCCTCCAATGCAATTGAAACAGACCAAACCCAATAAAAAAAAACTACTACATAAAACCCAGGAATCTGAAACCCAGAAAAAGGAGACGAATGCGTGCTAGAACGTGCACGATGACTCACGTAAACAGATCTGAACTTGCAATTTTTCAGAGCACCCCAGTGGAGGGAATTCCAACCTTGAATGAGAAAAGACACAAAAGATTGAAACTTTGGAGGAGAAAAGAGAAGGGTAGGAAATGTGTTGAAGAAAGGGTGGAGTGGGAAAAAGGGATTTCTGGGATATTGACTTTTCAAACGAGTGGTGCAACTGGACTAGAAAACGCGGAGGTTTGAAGGTTGAAGAGAGACTGAGATGGTGAATTGGAGTGTGTATTACTCCAAAATTGAAATCAAATTAAAAATGATTAAATAAATAAGAAAATGACAGTGAAAGAGATGAAGGTGGTGAGAAAGTATTGCAGAACACAAGACTCCGACACCAACATGAAAAGAAAAGAAGAAAAGTGAAGAAAGTTTAAGAAAGTTTGGTCATTGGAAGAAACGGACGCAAATCCCGGTTACAGACACATTCCAATTTGTCTCCATCTCAGTGAATATTCAAAACCAGAGTAACTGTCTTATTCTGTGTTTTTTTTTTTTTCCTTATTATTATTACCAACATTGTTTTTCTTTTGGTGCATGCATAAACAATAGAAATTTAATTATTACATTTAAGATTATCTCAGGTCATTAATAATATTTTGTAGAACTTCTTTATCGGATTTGACTAGGTTGATATAGTATGATATTCAAAATTTTAGATTTTAAAGAACATCTTAATCTTAAATAAAATCTGCAATTATAAAAAGAAAAAATGTTTTCAAAATATATGTTTTTTATCAATAATTAAATAAAATATTGATTAAAATATGAGTTTTATGAAAATCTTTGGTTAAAATGAAAATTTCTTTAAAATAACGTACCACAGAAAAAATAAATTAATTAACTTTACATTATATATTTAATGTCATTAAAACGATATTAAAGTGTTTTGAATGTATGTTTTATTTCTTATGTGGTAACAGTATATACGTTTTAATGTTTACATTTGTAAAGTTAGTCTTAATATGAACGTTTTCTTGTATTTTAATTTTTATTGATTTCTCCTTACATTATCCAAAGGTATATATTGAAAGTAATTAAAAATGGAACAGATTGAACATGAATATATTATGTTTTTACTTTTCTGAAATTGTAAATATCTTTAATTATTGTAGCATAATGGACTTTGATGAAATTTTTCAATAACATGTCTAATGAATAAATCTTGTATTTAATTATTACAAAACATAATTTACACTTGAGAAGACATTTTTATTTATTGAAGTTTGAATGTTTTAGAATGAATAAACACAAGAAACAAAAAATTACTAAGGGGGAAATGTCAATCTATTTTTCTTAATGGTTGGATTGACCAAATTTTCATTTTAAAAAGAATAATGTAGGATCATTTCCATTTTTTTAAAGCATTTTTTCTATCTACAAGTTTAAATAAATATTTTCCTAGTATTTTTGTTATCACTAAATGAATTGTGTGAATTTTAGAATTACATTTTATACTTTTGTATAATCATTATTCATTACGCTTAATATTTATAAATTAAAATTTAATTAATTAATTAATGTCATAATATCATTTATTTAATTATAATATTGTTTTTATTTAATCTAAGTAGCTTGAAAATAATATTCAAATATAATAATTAAATCAATTTTCTAAGTTTTAAAAAGTTTATGTGAAAAAGAAAAAAATTATTAAAGTATAACTCTTTTAGGGAGATTGTTGTACAGGAGTTGCAAGAAAAGAAAATGTTGCATAACAAAACATACACTCAAGTGGCAATCTTTGCATTAAATAAGTATTAATTTTATTTTTTTTAAATCCAAACAAATGTTTTATTTATATTCAATTCATTAATTAAATTGAATTTATAATAAAAAATATATAAATTTGGATTTGCAACAATTCTATAATAAACGTAAAATGATTTGAATAAGGTATAACTTTGAAATGAATTTGAATATTAGGATTTTTCTCACCCTTCTATGGTGGAGATGAAAGGGATATAAGTTGATTCCAATATGAACTTTTAAGCATTAGTATAAAGAATTGCAATAGCTATGATTTTCAAGATGATTGTTTTGTTTTTATTAGAGGTATAAATAATTTGGATTGAATTAAATTTAGTTTAATTTTCTTTTACTTAAGTTCAACCAATTGGTCTGAGAAATCTATTCAAATGTGACACCTATGTCTTCAAAAATTTTAAAATTATTATTTTATTATTTTTAAAGGGACTTCTAGATTGTCATGAGGTTTTTTCAGAACACATTATCCAAAATTTATAAAATACGTTTTAAAAACACATTATTTAGAGCAGTCTAAAATTTTGAGAACAAATTTTTTGAATGAATCTTTTAGAATATATAAAATACGTTCTAAAACAACTTTTATGATTTTAGAACAAACTTTTTAAAATAAATTTTTCAGAATAAACTTTCTAGAAATATATAATATCATTTACAATAGTTCTTTAGAATAAGTTTTTCGATCAAGTTTTTAAGAATAAAATATGTTATAGAAAGAGTTTTCTCCAAATAGGAATGTGTTTTGAAAAAAACTTTCTACCTGTAACATCTCTTTCTCTCCTTCTACAACAACAGTGATGATGTAACAGCAGCCGTAGCGATGAAGTGTAGTGAGAAATTAGGCATAAAAACTATGTCGAACCATAGCTGACTGCTTCTTCATGTAACTTCAAGTGTTTTTGGGCACCTCCTTACAAAAATACCAAGTCTGCCCCTTTAAGAAATTATCATAGTGGCTTTCAGTTTAAAAAAATGATAAAACAGTGACCATGGGAGGTGGGAGACGAGAGGTGAGGGTGCTGCTGGCAGGTGGTGCGTCGCAGTGTGGGTGGTAATAGTGTGTGCGGTAGTGTTCGTCGGCGGCCGTGCGGCAGAACATGGTGCGAGATAAGTATGGGTGGGTTGAGATTGAATTAGGGAACACCTGTTCCGTAACGTTTTCAGATTGAAATATATTATGTAACAGCTTATTCAGTAACGTTCATTTGGATACGGATAGACAGAATACGTTATTCCACAATATATTGAGAGGTGTTGGAATATGACGTATTCCGTAACGTCTTTTCGAATTTGGATAAACGTTGCGGAATACATTATTTTGGAATGTATTACAGCATCTCCCATGTGAAACGACGTATTTCGCAACGTCTATTCGGATTTGAATAGATATTGTGGAATAAGTTGTTCCGCAACACAATACGTTCAAAAGAAAACTTATCCCAAATTGTAAAATCTCCCAGATATCTTACAAATCTTTCAATAGATCATGCATACCTCATATCTAATGCAATGCTATTCAACGATGACATAATGAAATCGGCAACGAAACTGCACAACGAACCGTGGGGAGCTTGGAGGTGACACACGACAATGGCAGAGTTGAAAGGAGAAGGCTTATAAAAATTTAGAGCATAAGAGTCTCAAATTTGATGGCCACATTGTAATCCCACGTCCAAGTATTTTGCTTTCTGTACCCCCTTATTTTCTAATTGCACTCCATATTTTACACAGAAAGTCGAAAATGCACTTGTAGGTGTTTCACATTAACCCTACTTTTCCTCCCTTTTTCTCCTCCATGGTTGCTTACATCTGAGTGTTGTCTTCCAAGTTTCGTAATGAAAAAGTTTATGACTTTTTCGTTCCAAAACACTTATGGAATGCATTTCTGAAATTTACAAAAATCTGGAATAAATTATTTTCTTATTACATCTTAGAATGTATTTTCCAAAGTTTAAAACCACAATTCTCGGATGCAACAATCAGCAGAGGATATTCAGAATGTGCTTTCAAGCTTCAAGAAGAAAATCAGCAGCCGAATAACACTGTGGTGAAGGAGAACGGTCAAAATAAAATGTCAAGGGGCAAAACGGATGTTTCAAAACTTATGGGGATGCAGTTAGCAAACAAGGGTGTGCAGGAAGCAAAAACCCATGACAAAAGTAATTACTTTGGTTTCAAAAACTTTTGGTCTCCAGGGGATCACCTAACCCGTGTCCCTTTAATCATTTGCAAAGTAATTTATTTTATTATATTATGTTTTTAAAATATATTTTTTAATTCTTAAATTTTACAATATTTCTTTTATTTTAGTTTAAAATTTATTTTAAGTCTGATTTATATTTTTAAAATTATTTTTTTTACATCAAACTATTTTTAATTTTTTTTAAATATATTAATATGCAAATAAATTTTTTTTATTACACAAATCAAATAAACTACAATATTTTATTCATTTTCTTTATTTTTTAGTATTTTTCCCCCTCCAATCCAAACATAAAAGAAAAACTCAAACTCAAATTAAATCTTAACTAAGCTAAATATAACATTTTAAAATAAACTTTTAATATGCTTTAGCTATTTTACAGTTATCCTAAATATAAATACATGCAATAGTTACAAAACAATTAAACCTGGCATATAAATAAAATACAGGTTTACAAATTATGTATACGTATATTTTTAACATTAATTTCTCAAAAATTAACAAAAATCAAAATACAATATTAAAATATATCACACAATCATTAAAATATATATATTTTTTAGATTTATACATCGATCTTATACTTCTCATATTATTTCTTTATGAGATTATCATTATCATAAACAGATAATATAAGGATAAAGTGATGTGATTTAATTAAAATATATAAGGAAATTTAACTATAATATAATTGAATGTTACATCATACTTTTTAACATCAATTCGTATACTTTTTAACATCAATTCGTTAAGAATATATTTACACACATGATCATAGATAAGTTTCTCGTTTACGTTTTTAACTTTACTTAAGGTTTACAAAAATTGAATAAACTTAAGTTAATCCATGACTTTTGAAAAATAAGTATTGATCATGTCTAAAAATTAATACTTGAGTTAAGATCAAAATCTAGTTACTCAGAATAATTCAAAAGAACTAACACTATAATATTCTCTAATAACTTTTCACTGCTAATATTCCTCTTCTAGGTGATTTGGATAATAATCAAACCTATATATCTATTGGTATTAATGACTTTAATACATATATCATACAAGTTAATCTTAATTTTCACTAATCATATTCAGTTAAGTAAAAACTTATTGTTAATCAATAATAGTATAATTATATACATATCCTTTTCATTAAATTTAACCAAAAATTAAAACTTATGCATTCACATCAATTTTACTTATAATGTTTCAATTCAATCGATTAACATGTATAAGCATTCAATTCAGTTCAATAATCTAGAAAATTTGGTAAAGCAAGGATCCTTTAAATATCAATACAAAAACTTGCTATAAATCAACCAAAATTTTCAGCATTTAATAATATCACGATTCTTACTCAGTTGATATCAAATCAAACCATCATCACATTCATCCTCACATTCCTAATTCATGAAAAGTATTCAATTAACTTTCCTTTCATCTCATAAGGAACATTTCTTCCAAGAGTTTAAATTGTGACATTTAAAATTGTGTTCACGAACACTTTTACAGACTAAAAGAAAAAACTCCTTTATGTAAAATTCCCCACAACTTTTATCATCTTATATTCCTATTTCCTTTATCCAAAACAATAAAACAAATCTGATGTGAATCCTGGTTATTAAAACATTTGATGAATGATAAGACACGGGACTAAATCAGAAAAGCCATAAACAAAATTTGAAAGGTGTAAAATTGAGACATCCCACGTGCAGAAAGCATAATTGATAGACGAAAGAGTAGTGAGCAGAATGGATGGAGAATAGTGCAGTAAAATATTAATCGAAGATATAGAATTTAGAATTGAAGTATTGCTAAATGTATGGATAATGGTGAAGGATATTTTGGCAGTGTTGTGGTTTGTTGAAGAATAAATGGGGATGAAGACAAAAGCAGTGTCCAGGGATAAAGAGGTGCAGTGGTATGTGTCCCCTCATTTATTTATGGCAATTGTGATGAACTAAAATAATAAAATCAGAGCCTCTTCCTGCATCGTACATCAATTATTGTGCTTGCTTTGCATTTATGGATCCTCCCAAGACTCAGGGAAATATCTTCTTTCTTTTCACTATTTTATATATATATATATATATACATATATGAGAGATGTAATACAAATTCATCTTAGTGAATAGTAATACAATATAAAACTACACAGTTTAGATCTCATTAAATCCAAAAATTACAATTATAAGTGTAGTATATCCCAGACATACTTAAAATTTTGTATATTATATAACTTTTATATCCTTATGCAGTACATCTAGCATATTTCTATAAGTGTGCAGGGTGTGAGATTGGTGTTATTTATTGTTGGCTAATCTCAAGCAGAAAAAATTGAGAGATATTATATCAATAAGAATTGAGCCAAATCATATAAGAAAATAACACTATCTTTAATCCAAAACTTTAAGATATTAAATTTGTGAGTCTATTTTTTTATATATTTTTAAACTTTCTCATTCCTATTTTAATGGGAGAGTTAAATTGGTACTTGAATATCTAACACTTATTATTTATATTTTTGGGCATTAGATTTTAGAAACATTTTTATACTACTAATTAGTAAAGAAAAATTATTTTAGATGTCATTTTTAATCTATCAGATTCTTATCAAGGTCAGGTAGTTATGAAAACTCCTAAGTAAAGCAGTCTTTATAGTTGTTATCAAATAAAAGATTGCATTATTACAATCATTATCTCGTGATTAAATAATAATGTAATCTTTTGAACTATAAGAGTATTTTATTGCATTCTTTTCTAATCAATAAAACTAAAACAATCTAATATTTTTTGAATGGAAATATAAATTTTACATTAGAATGTTAAAATGCAGATTTTCATAGCCCTATATGTATGTCATGAACTGGCTGAGAGTTTCGAGGAGTTTGATTTCTGTGGATAGATTTTCACCAACAAGCCATCTAATAAGTAATAATATTTAAATATACATAGGAACTTTCTTTAGACGTAACCATAGGAAAGGCACGTGTTTTCAATTTTCTTTAAAGAAAGAAATACGTGGGATTTTTATTTGAAGTTGAATTGATCATTCTTCTATTGGATATTTTATACTATTAAAGATAAAATTAATTTATATTATATTAATGTTGATAGTAGTTTTGTAAAAATAAATTAAGTTACAATTTTTTAATATGATATTAAAATTTATCTTAAAAACTTTTTCTAAATTTATTATATTATTTATTATTGAATTATTCATAAATATTTAATAAATATATAAAAAATATGTGATAGAAATTCTATATTGATTAAAAATAAAACTAATTTAAAGTAAGACAATTTTCACCTTAGACATCATTTTTGTAAACATGAGTTAATTACATTTTACTTAAACGAAGAGATTAAAATATGAAAGTGTCTTGATTGTGGGAATTATTTTTGTTGGACATATATGCTTTAGATTTGGTTAGTTGAACTAGATATAGAATTTAGACCCACACCACAAAGATAATAGATTTTAACATGAGGCTCTTGTATTGCCACGCGTCCAACCTTTTCCCTTCATCTCAATTTCCATCATATCCAACACCACGCGCGCGTGGCTGCACCTTCTTTGTCTTCTTCTCTTGCCCTAATTCCACACGTAAAGATAATGGAGAACAATAGATTTTGTTTTTGCACCTTCTTTTCCCCAACACCATCATCATCAACCACTGGTTTCTCACTATACCCAACGTGTTTTTGCATGTGCCACTGCTTCCACAACCACACTCTCTCCATTTGCAACCCAACAACGTTGCTACTGTCTCTATGTTTCCTTTGTTTTCACCATGTTACCAGGAGTAATGTCTTTCTTTATGCTCTTCTTTCGAATTTAGAAAATTCAACTTACCAAACCAAATACAAACGAAAGGAAAAAAAATGGAAATTTCTTTTGGATTGTTGGTAAGAAAAAGTGTAAAAAGAAATTCTTTTTCTTTAATTGCGTAAATAAAAAATAATCAATTGACAGAATAATAACCTAAATAAAAAATATTCATATATAGCTTGCCTTTTAACAAACTATTGTGATATATATATATATATATATATATATATATATATATATATATAGTGAATGAAAACATCATAATGTAAATCCACTTAGAATCAACCAATCATAATTAAATGACAAATAGGGTTAGTGTCTTAAGCTTTGTTAATACTTATAGTGAAGGTTTGCTGAGATGGACATGGAAGGAAGATTTTTTATTTATTTTTTAATCAAATTAGTGTGTACCTTTTATATAATCTTAACTTTTGTTAGGGATCTTCAGTTCGTCATTGCTCCATTTTAAGTTATTTTGGATTTTTCTTTAAGTGTTTTTTGGTAATTTTAGATAAAGTGTCAACTCAAACTAATCTGGACAAGAGAACGACAATGTTTCACATTCAAGACATTTATCATGTGTTGTGCTTCTTCGAGGGAAAAAATCTTACACTTTTTCTTTCTAATTGTGTCTATTGACAAACCAGATTTAAACTGTAAATTATGCGTGATTTGGTTTTTCATAAGTTTGACTAATGATCATTTTTTATCTTTTTATATATCTTAACTCTATATTCAGAAAGAAAAAAATTATGTATTATTTATTTGGATAATGTATATAATATTGTCTTGCAGTATACTTTTTTTTTTTAATTTTTCGTTAGTATTTTGGACTTGATTAATATATTAGATCATAAACATGGTTTATGAGCAACACAAGTAATTTCAATACAAATATCATGAGTGGTTTTTCTATCCGACCATATATATATATATATATATATATATATATTCTGTCTAAAGATAACACTGTCCAAATTATATTGCTACTAAATTTGGATATTCAAATATTAAACAAGCAAAATAAAGTCTTAAAAATAATCTATTTGAACTTTGTCCAAAAAAAATCTAATTCGAATTTTGAATATACAAGTACAAGTTATTGTTCTAGATTTTGGTTGGAGTATATAGAGACTCATTACACATCCTTTCCAATAGGACCCATCATCTTTAACAGGTAGTTTAATTAATCGAGTGGAAGAAAAAAATAAGAGAAAAAAGAAAACAGTGAAAATAGATGGTTTGAAAAATTGGAAACAAAAATTAGTAGATCTTACAATTATAGACTTTTCATACAAAATAATGAAAAAAGCTTTAAAAGAGTATGGAGCTGAAATAACAAATTATGTATATGTTCCTTTTAAAATATAACTAATTAATGCTACTAATTTTGAACTGCCATAGTTGACTATGATAACCACAATAGATTATGGTATTTCATAATTTTACTTTTCGTTGTCTTTAATCATAATATAACTAAATAAAAATAAATAAATATATTAAAATAAAAATAATATTTAAAAAATAATAATTTATTTTCAATTAAATAACTTTTCTCTGCTTTTTTTTATCTAAATATCTTCTTCTTTTATTATTTTTTTCTGAAGATAAAAGATTTTGACATGGTGATCGTTGAATCATCTAAAATCATGAGACAACTAGCTTATTCGGTCAGATAATCTGAAAACATTCCTGAACTACGTTGTTTTTTATCTTTCAGATTTTCACCACTAAACTCGGACTTTGGAATACTTATAGAAACGAAAAACATATTGCAGGATCATCATATTCAACGAAATCATAATATCCTACAGAACATGGAATTATTATTCTTGGACAAACGCGGAACAAACTACTGATGAATGTCTTTGATTAAGAATACACCACATGTCATCAATGTCCTATATTGATTTTGATACTTTAACGAATTTCATTTTCTAATTTTCCTTTTTTCAATCTCTCATTTTTCTTGCACTCTTTTCTTGAACATAACACTTGAGAGAAAATCTCCGTTCAACTTTTCCGATGCCACCAAGTGTTCACGATTTTGAAGGCTTTAACATTTTTCTCGGATTCAAAACTTTATACTAAAAACCTAACTAATGCTTATAATTAACTATATCGCAGTACATGTTTACAATCAATAGTTGCGTACTTTATCAATTACTGTTAGCGACATGATTTTATAAAACTATTACATGAATCTCATTGGTTATTTTTAACTAATTTTAATATGTTTTACAACCAAAAAAATTAACACATAAAACCTTATATAACAAGTTTTATAGTGCTAGTGGATACATTGAGTTATGCAATTAATGTCTATAATAATTATATGTATATGGTATTTAAAAATAAAAATTTTAATTATGCATGTTTTAATAATACTTACACTCATTTTGATCATTTGAGCAAAATTGAATGTTTCCCAAACGTCTTCATTACATGTACAAACTATGAACACGTACGGTTCATACATGCATGCATATAGAAGTTCGATACGAGGTATTCCACACTCATATCATATTCTCGTACCTGCATCGTGTTTTTTTTTTTTTTTTTTTTTTTTTTATTGGGATTTTATTCCTACTATTAGCATGACTAGGTAGCTTGTGGCCCACGTTTGTCATAACTTCTATGACCATGGCCACACTAAACTTAAATCGAGTTTTGACGATAAGTAAGACTAGGAGGGTGAGATTTTTTATTTTTATTTTTTTTTCAGGATCATTAGAATATATTTTTATGCTTAAAGTGGATTTTTTTGAGGTCATACGTTTTTAAAATTAGTATTAATATTTTTATTAAAACAATATTTTTATTACTAGCTATGGGATAAAATTAGTGATATCTAATATATTAACAGACAAACTTTTTAATTGAAATTAATAACTAAATAATTTTTAGTTTTATTACTTATCATTACGCTGTATCTACAAATGATAAAATCTGTGTAAATATTAGTACCAAATATTTGTTTAGGCTTAAGTAATGACTTATGTCTCTTTATGATTCCACTGAACTTTGAATAAAATTATTTATCTAAAGCTAAATCTGGATTTTTCAAAGGATAATAATATAAAACCATGTTAATTTGCGCTATTGACGTGATTATACATTTATCTTGTTATGTAAAATTAAACTATAAACTAAAAAGTGTATAAAATTTATATTTAGACATACGCTATCATATATTTGAAATAAATAATAATACTACAAATATAATCAATATCAAATTATATAAAATATCGCAGTATCTATCAAGGGTCGATTTTTTTGTAACTTTAAAAAGTTATTATAATGAATAGTTTACTGATTATTAGTTTAGGGGAAAAATAGAAGCAAGTTTATGTTTGTAATTTATAATCATAAACTCAAAAAATAGATTTTATAACGGGCTATTAATTTTTTTTTATCGTAATCACATTTTTAAATTATTTTCCACTTCTGATATTTTAAATAATTGAAATAAACACACGTTTTTATTTTCTTGTAAAAGTAATTATTTTTTAAAAATTATTCTATATTAATGTTATGTAAAAAGTGGGTCCTAACTATATAAATTACTGAAGTGAGTTAGAAATGATTGTAAACACAACTTGAATTTATCATCGGTATAATTTTTAAAATCCAATCTATAATCGAAATTAACCACGACCCTTTTGAACAAAGATTCCTTCTTTGGTATACCTTATTCTAAACATCATTGATATACTATAATTTTTTGATTGATAACTCACACACATTTAACTTGGACCTTAATTATTTGGGCATTAAAGTGTCCATATAAATACATTTCTATCGTTGTTCAGCCTCTCTCCATCGCCAAGGACTCCACTCCCTCATTGCACGATGGATTTCTTCCACATACCCAACATGTAGGGTTTTGGCAACTTCTAATGATTTACAATATTCAAATTAAATTTTGTCTAACCTTTAATTGGCAGGATTCAACAATCTTCACTAATACAAATAGGTTCAACTCTTACTATAATAATTTTTTAGTCAAAACTTACATTGTTAGCAAAAACTTGAGAAGAAAAGAGTTTGCATTCTCATAAAAAATATTTTGAGGAATAATTATTACTAGTTTGGTAAATTCACATGCATGATTTTGGAATTTAAAACATCTACAAATTATCTTCAAAGTTCAAAGAACTAGAGAAAGAAGTATTTGTGAGAGAGAAGGGAAGTGAATAGTTGAACTATAGGATTTTAAACATTTTCACACAAAAAAAAGTTACCCAGATAAAAAAAAAAAGCTCTACAAAGCTTAAAGCAACACACACAACGTATATAATTTCCATGACAAAAAAAAAAGTTCACGAGGAATTTTGAGCAACATAACATTAAATAATTTTAATTAGGTTTTCTCTACTCATCCTATTTTTAATATAAAATCAAAACAAAGAAGTCTCTTTAAGTTAATTGTGTCGATTAATTAAGTTGTTGGACATAAATTGTGAAGTGCAAGTTCAACAGGGCTGCATTTTATTAAATAAACGAGACTTCAAATCGTGTGAAGGAACATATAATATAAGGTTATAGGTGAAGAATTGCATTGATTAAAATATTAGAACTATAACTTGATTAAATTATCTCTTACACAACAATATTTAAGAAAAAAACTTAGAAATTGTAGAAGCACGTCGGGTAACATGGAACCATGAAGGCATAGACATTGGCACTTCGCATGTTGTCTTTCTTGCAAAACTAGTTTCCTTTTGTTTTTTTCTCCTTTGTTCAAAACCTTCAACCAAACCAAAAAGAAAGAAAAGGAGAAGAAAGTTTCAAAAACCACGAAACATAAGAGCGCGTGAGTCTAGTTCTGTGTCCTAACCAAACCAAACCAAACCAAACATCCCCATAAAATCCCAAACACATTCATATTCATATCTATTCTCATATTTTCTCTCTGCCCGTCTCTTTCTCTCTCTATATCTCTCTCACTTCCGAGTAGCCATGTCCCGTCATCGACGCCAACCCTCCCAAGCCCTTCCGCCGGAAATTTTCGCCGGCGAAGACATCACTAAGCCCTTTGACTTCACACACACCGTCGCCGAGCAAGCCGGAGCGGCAGCCACCGCCGCTGCTTCCCTTTCCCAAGCCTCACGCATTTCGGTCCACCAAGAGATCAAAGAGTCCCCTCTCGCGGCCGTCTCTCCTACGAAGAATAAGCCGGCGCCGCCACCCAAGTCGGCTTGAACCGCCGTGTCGTGAGGCTGCTCCTGCTGCATTTTATGTCTGTCATTTTCTTTTTTCTCTTTTTTTTTTTTCCTTTTTTTTGGTTTGGAATAATTATTAAGATGTCAGCGGAGAAAAAGCTCAAGGCATTGTAACATGTTCCTCTTCTTCTTCTTCTTCTTCTTTAAACTTCCTTTTTGTTAGAACTTTGAATATGATGAGGTTTTATTATGAATCTTGATGTGCCTGTTTCTATTGGAAGGTTCTTTGAAGAATATTTTGGGTTTAGAAATAGGTTTTATATTCTCATCTTCCAAGGTATATGCTTTGTTTTTCATACATTTTTTTAAAAACTATATTTATTATGATTAAAAATTATTATAAATTGTAGATATGATTCTCACTTAAAAATATCTATAGTAAATTATGTTAGAAGGAGCATCACTTCTCTTTTTAAAATACATGTGTGAAAGCTAGAGGTTTGGATCTGAAGCTTTTCTTGTTTTTTTTTTTAAATGTCTCTCTACTAATCCACACTTCATATACTGTAACTCTCTTCATGATATATATATGTATTAATATATATTATGAGCTTCCATCATGAATCTAAAAATGTAAATGACAATTGTCCCTTTAATTGGTTCAAGTTGCTTGTGACCGACTGATTGGTATGTTTGAATTAAAGTTAGGAGATTATGTGTATGAATTATATTGTGTATGTATTTGTGTATTCAAAATAACATAATCAAGAAAAAATAATTTATTATTTTATAAAAAAATACTTTTGAGATAATTTATCACTCACTCACATCGCTTTTGGGTACAATATACATTTTAAGATCTGTTGAATGTTGAAGCTGGATGTAGAATGCACATATCTTTGATTTCAATTGTTAATTTTGAGGTAATATCTGTCACAAATGGTCTTGATTTCTTGAGAAAGTTAATTACAGTTGCAGCCTGTGCCCTAAAAAATATAATGTTAAATCATAATTTATACATTTTACAAAATATTGCACCATTATCATTAGTGACGAGGGAATAAGGAAACTCTCTAAATTTCTGTTTTAAGTAATTCCTAAGGATAATGCAATATATATTATAGCTGTTTTTTTTTTTTTCTGTAGACAACACCATATATTTCTTATGATATCCTTGTACTATATATGGTTGTTTTGAGTATCTGTAGCAGCTGATGGTAAAGCAAACCATGACATAATTTGCTGGTTCTATATACCACTTTGTCATATGATGGACAAACAACTCCTTAAATTAATTCTTATAATTAGGGTTTTGCAAAAAGTTCTAGAAAGCTTGGGCTAAACCAAATCAAATAAAACTTTAAATATAAAGTGATTCTTAAGCAAACCACTTTATCATTTGGATGTGGATATGATAAATCATGTTTGGTGCACTAAATAAACCAATCCACATAAAAAAAAAAAAAAAATTAAAAT
>Ga0209700_100779_pt1 | contig 63697 bp, 23 predicted proteins | sample SiratroredBW_FD_187528 | JGI IMG/M metagenome (GOLD analysis project Ga0209700, IMG submission 187528) | Root nodule microbial communities of legume samples collected from California, USA - Siratro red BW (SPAdes) (version 2) | ecosystem: Host-associated > Plants > Roots > Nodule | place: USA...
TATTGTGAAAAGTAATTGTAATTAGTATTAACTTTGATGACAAAATTAATTTTAAATCATTGTAATCAAACATAAAAAAAATTAAAAATAATTGAAAGAAATATGGTGGGATGATTAATCCTTCTTCCCATCCACGATCCTATATAAACCAATATTTCTCAATATACTCTTAAATATTTGTTTTTATTTTTAATTGAAATTCATGATAAATTATATAACACGAAGTCAACTATCTATTAAATAGTTGCCTCTTTAGAGTCTCTGTTTAACCAATTTTATGTCTAACTTAATGTGAGTGGGGTAGCCATATCCCATACCAATGTTTTTTAATGAAAAGTATTATAAATTCTTCCAACCACGCATTCTAACTACATATTCTGCACTGATCTAAGCAGCAAGATATGCACTTACTCATTATTTTCCACAACTATGCTCTACAAATCAATGTTAATTAACCACTAATATTAATTAATATCTCCCGATTAAAAAAACTTATTCTTATTCTCTCTTTCAAATTAAGTTCAACTAAAACCCTTGACCATATAGAAAACCAAAACATAGTATTGAGCAGCCACAAGAAGGAAAATGGAAGAAGAAACACTAGTGTTGTATCCTGCCCCAGGGAGAGGCCACATTGTTCCCATGGTTGAACTTGCCATGCTTCTTCTCCAAACTCACCATTACTCCATCATCATCCTCCTTACCAATGGCTTCCCTGACCACCCCACCATAAATGCTTACATCCAAAGCATCTCCACCTCTCACCCTTCCATCTCCTTCCACAACCTCCCCCACACCCCACCTCCCACCTTCACCACCACCCTCAGCTTCGTCGCCAAAGTCATGAACTTTATCAACAGCAACACCCATAATGTAACCACCACCCTCTCCCGAATCTCCAAAACCACCACCGTAAAAGCCTTCATAATCGACTTCATTTGCTCTTCCTCAATGGAACCAGCTTCTTCAATGGGAATCCCAGTCTACTACTTCTTCACTTCCGGCGCCGCCATTCTCGCGCTCTTATCGTACTTTCCGAAACTCCACCAAGAGATGAGCGTGTCGTTTAAGGATATGGTCGGAGTGGAGCTGCGAGTGCCGGGTAACGCGCCCTTGAAGGCGGTGAAGTTGCCGGAACCCATTCTGGAGAGGGAGGACCCTGCGTACTGGTACATGCTGGACTTCTGCACGAGCCTCTCGAAGGCGCGTGGGATAATAGTAAACACGTTTGCAGAGCTGGAGCCTGCGGCGGTGCAGGCCGTAGAAGACGGCGCGTGCTTCCCAAACGCGAAAAGCGCACCTCGTGTTTATTGTATCGGTCCCGTCATTGCTGAACCTCAAGAATCAGGTACCACTATAAACGCTGTCACGTTAATATCATTTTCATTACAATTTATACGTATGGATTTTGATGAGGAAGTCGTGATTTATAGAAGTAGGAGTATAATTTTTAGTTATTAAAATTAATTTTTAAATAAAAATAATCATGCTTCTAAAATTGATTTTCAATTAAATTAAAGAAATAAAACTTTAAAATTGTACTTCGGATTTTCCTTAATGGACAAAAAAAAAACAATGATAAGTTACTTAAAATCATAATGTTATACATAACAAATTTAATTAATATTAAATTACTTAAAAATGTAAAAAAATAAAATAAAATTATTTTCATTAGTTTCCATGATTTAATAACCTTTCTATTAACCTATCTTTTCTAAACAATGTTACTTAGTAAAGGACTTAAAAAATTACGCTTTATTAATTTATTCAATTTCATTTACCTTTCTAAAATTCTCAAATTAAGACTTTTTTAATTTTTTTTAAATATTTACCTATAATATTATTAAGAAATAAAATTTAACTCTAATTTAATCTTACAAAACTGGTTTTTAAGATAAGATTTTTTTCTCTAGTTGTGTGGAATCTCTGACATAATTATTAATATAAATTAAAATAAAAGTATTAAAAAAAATATTTTCACTACAAGAAAACCAAAAAATAATTAAGGTTTAAACTCGTAAGGATGAGTTAAATTTTAAGATTGTTCATGATAGTACCATAAGATTATTTTCTTGAAGACGATAGTTTTAGGTTAATTTTTTAGGAAACATGACTGATTGTAGTTCGAGATTATCATAATTTAATATTGGAGATAACTAATATGTGAAAGTTTTAGTAGAGAAGAAAATCGTTAATAATTTGCAAAAATTTTGAAGTTTACTATGTGTATAAAATTTAGAAAGGAAATTAATGAGAGAAAATGAAAACATGAGATTTATTATTTGAATGAATAAATTAAAAAAAAATTAATTAATAGAGTTTGAGATTAAAAAAAAATACAAACTATCTTTACCTTTAAAGTCAATTAAGAAAAGAAAAATTTATGTGTCTTAGTGTTTAAATTCAATAACATAAAAAAAGTAAATAAAAGAGACACCAAATGAGTTACTCAAAAAAAGATAATTGATCAATGATTCAGTTACTAATATTCACTATAACCTTGTGTCAACCACTATTTATTATTTTGAAGTAGTTAGAAAGTTAAGATTTATAAGAAGAGTTTAAATTGGATTGGATGAATATATAAATATATTAGCATCTTTTTTCAGGAGTTTCCACTTCATACTTACGGTATTATGATTTCTCATATACATACAGTAGGATATATTTTATAATAAAATTAACAAAATTAGTTAAAAAAAATGTTATAAAAGTTACATACAAGATAAATATGTTAAATGATTTCACCTCCTAATTAATTTTTGGAATAGTATTCTCTTCTTTCCCTTTGTTTTATCATAAAAATGGTCTGGCTTCATTCTTAATACCAAAGTCAAAATAACATATATAATATATAATATATAATTCAATAATAAATTTAATGTAAAATTTATATAATATACATCAACAACATCCTCTGTAATATTATCATATCTAGAATATTATTCTGAAAATAATTTTACAATTAAATAAAAATAAGTTTGAAATTATAAAATAATTTAGCTTTCATGACTATACTTATTCTTTTAATTAGTTTTACTCCGCTTGTTTTCCCACTTACACTTTTAATTTTATTTTTACTTTTTATATTTTTTTATGGTTTGAAACTCACTTTAAACTTTTTTTTATAACTTTCTCATCATTTAATTTATGTATTTCAACTTAAGATTTGAATCTTCAAATATACATGGTTTCTGTAACGATGAAATCCAGCGCTTATTTTTATAAGAAAATATAATTGTGTATGGAGAAAATACACAGGTCTTCATCTAAGACATTTTTTAAGAAGCTTATTAATTTATTAAAAAAAGTTATTTTTTGTGTTGTTCACAAAGTTTTATATATTAATTAACGTGTTGGTTATTTGATTTATTTAATTAATTATTAAAGTTAGTAATTTATTTATATATTATATTAATTTTAGTGTTTAAAAATTATATTTTTATTTTTATTATGTTAACATATAAGCTTTGTAAAAGGAAAAATTATACCTTACAATGAAGCCTTGAAGTAGAATTTTAACTAAGTTATTGTTAACGTTATTACATTAAGCCTTAAAAATAAGTTTATATCATATAAACATATTGTATTAAACTCTTTTGAGCATGATTTGATGCTACAGAACAAGAGAATTAAAAGTAGATCAATAAATTAAAATCTAAGAAGAAACAAATAATTATTATATATTTAGAAAAGAAAAAACAAACCTCAATATTATATACGTCTAATCGATAACATTAACAGCATTTTGGGTAAGATAGAAGGATGAATAAAATGAACATTTTTTATTGGATAAAATATGAAAGGAAAGAAAAATTATATTTATAAAATGAAAAATAAAAGGACAATATTATAACCTCTTAAAAACAGATTTGGTCACAAATATAAAATAAATAAAAAGAACAGTGGCGTGGAAAAAATGATTGTATCACTTAAAATGAAATAAAAGCAAATTTAACCGCGTAAATTTAAAAAAATATATAATAGAACCAAATAGTGTTTTTTTATTCATTTATATTTTAAACCACACTCTAATTTATTAATCCATCACTTAACCTACAAAAGAGTCTCACATGGTATCGCGAAGGTTTCACCAACCCAATCAACCAAAATGGAAAAGGACACAATTGTAATTTTTCCATCGCCGGGCATAGGCCACATTGTCGCCATGGTTGAGCTTGCAAAGCTCATCCAAACGCACCGTTTCTCCGTCACCATCCTCCTCACCACCGGCCTCCTCGACCACCCCTCCATCGACGCCTACATCCGCCGCATCACCGCCGCCCATCCCTCTATCTCCTTCCTCCGCCTCCCCCACATCCCACTCGCCGCCGCCCCAACCACCGTCAGCCTCGCCGCCAGGGCCTTCGCCTTCATCAAAGCAAATGCTTCCAACGTCGCCGCCTCCCTCTCCCAAATCTCCAAAACCACCACCGTCAAAGCCTTCGTTATCGACCTCTTCTGCACTTCCGCCATGGAATCAGCTTCCTCCATGGGAATCCCAGTCTACTACTTCTTCACTTCCGGCGCCACCGTTCTCGCGCTCTTCTCGTACTTTCCCAAACTCCACGAACAGAGGAGCGAATCGTTTAAGGATATGGTCGGGGTGGAACTGCGCGTGCCGGGCAACGCGCCTCTGAAGGCCGTGAACATGCCGGAACCTATCTTAGACAGGGACGACCCTGCCTACTGGGACATGCTCTACTTCTGCACCAGCCTTCCCAAGGCGCGTGGGATTATAGTGAACTCCTTCCCGGAGCTCGAGCCTATGGCGGCTAACGCCGTCGCGGACGGCGCGTGTTTTCCAAACGCCGAACGTGGAACTCACGTTTACTATATCGGACCCCTCATAGCGGAACCCCAACAATCAGGTTTGGAACCGTTAAATGATGTTTTTTTTAACCATAATTTTTCTACTTGTTTCCATATTCTTCTTTCTTAGCATTCAATACAAATTAGTTTTTTCTTCTTACGTTTTGGTCTTCCTATCAGGAATGCCATGGTTGACTCTTCCTTTACGTTTTCAATGCTATTGTTGATTCTTTTCTTTTATTTTTCCATTTATTATTTTAAATTCTTTTTTGGTTTTAATAAATGGTTTTCACCATTTTAAATTTGAAAACGTTTTCGAATATCCAAACTTTCCATGCATACACCTGAATATCTGGTTTTTCTTAACCGGATTGGTGTATTGAGAAAGAATCCACTGATAGCGCGAGATTACCCTAAAGATGGCAAAGGTAAATGTTCCTACCTTTTTGGAACTCATTGCGTATATACAGTAAGATCTGATGACTCATGTTAATGTCTTTCAGGAATTCAGCTGGAAAATTCAACAATGAAATATGGATCAAACTCACAAGACTGAGTTTATAAATTTTCTTTCTTATATATTTCCTAACTTTCTATATTTAATTCCTAAGAAAGGCTTTAACGTACTAATTATTATATATAACAGAAATTATAGGACTTCTTCATCACGTAAAATTGTAGTTAGTTATAGTAAATTACGTGAATTTGTTTTTGATTTAGCATTGTGTTGGTTTGTACAGAAGGAGGAGGAAGAGATAGCAAAGAATGTGTGAGATGGTTGGAGGAGCAACCGAGGAGAAGCGTGGTGTATCTGTGTTTCGGAAGTAGAGGGTCCTTCTCAGTGTCACAATTGGGAGAGATAGCAAAAGGGTTAGAGAGGAGTGAGCAAAGGTTCTTATGGGTTGTGAAAAGGCCATTAGAAGAGGAGGGACCAAAGCAGGGTAAGGACGCAGCAAAGCCCGGGGATGAATTCGACTTGGCTTCAGTCTTGCCAGATGGGTTCCTAGAGAGGACAAAGGGTCGAGGCATGGTGGTCAAATCCTGGGTCCCACAAGTGGAGGTGCTGAGTCGTGACTCGGTGGGTGGGTTTGTGAGTCACTGCGGGTGGAACTCGGTGTTGGAAGCGGTGGTGGCGGGGGTGCCGATGGTTGCATGGCCGCTGTACGCAGAACAGCACGTGAATAGGGAGGTGATGGTGAGGCAGATGAAGGTGGCAGTTGCGGTGAATGAGAGGGAAGAAGATGGGTTAGTGAGTTGGGAGGAAGTGGAGAAGAGAGTGAGAGAGGTGATGGAGAATAAGGAGATTAGAGAGACAAGTCTCAAACTCAAACACATGGCTTTGGCTGCTGTTGGAGAATCTGGATCCTCCACAACATCACTCGCCAACTTGGTTCGTTCATGGACTTCATTCACTTCCTAACACCATTGTCAAAATTGTGCTTCATCATTTGATTATAGTGTTGTAAAACTGGTTGAATTGTTTTGTATTATCTTTCTCAATCATCTTTATCATATTTGACATAATAGTCATACATTTTACAAAACAGTCTCCCTGTATTATTTTACCAGAAATTTCAATTTACTGTGTTAGATAAACTAATTTCAGGTCCAACAGAAAAGTTTGATGGTTTGCATAAGAATTTGTTAGCTACATATGAATTCGTAATAAAATTATAGTTGGTCTAAGAAAATGCAGTTTTAGATATGAATGCCGCTCATTTTCTTAATTCTCTCTGCATGAAAAATGAAGGCTTTTGGATGGAAGAAATTTCAGACAGAATTCCTGGAAGAGTACAAATTTCAGATATTATTTTTCTAGCAAGACAACCAAATCTAATAACCAAGCAGAGGTTTTTCTCTATGAATAAAGACTGGGATAACAGGACACTGGGCAGAATTTCACCATTGAAGCAAAAATAATGCGAGTAAAATGTGAAAACAGAAACTCGGTCATTTCAAATAATTCTAGGATTACATTTCTTTCTGAACAAACAAGAGTGCAGATCCACAGCCATAGTAAATGAAGAAACAATTGAGTCTACCTGCCATGTTTGTGCAAAATTGAGGCCAATGTCGAAAGTCTAGAATTAAAAGTATACATCACTTCAATCCTTCACTAAGACCTGGTGGCATTCCTAAGCTCTGTGCAAGATCATTCATCCTTTCCTTCATAGCCTACAAACATAACCAATAATATTCTCTTTCAATTCAATAACCACAAAATGCAAATGAATATCTGTTCTTCCTCATAAAGATACGGATTTTTACCAGGACACTCTTCTGGTGTGCATCCTTGTATGCCTCAGTGATTAATAGCGAAAGTTTCTGCAACCAACAGATGTTTAACAATAAATTCCACTTTTATTATTGGCATTAAAAGACCACATTTTAATTTTATTTTTTTTAATAAACAAAACTAGGGTCCTATTTGGAAAAGTTTTCACAATGAAAAAGATAAAGTGAATTGAACTTCTTCCTTAGTTAAATCCAACTAATGCACTTCCAACTTCTACAGAACTAGTTCATCTAACATTTCCAAAAGCTGAAATGCAAGAGTTTATTTTAATTTGTAGAGACAAGTTCAATGCATTTTCTTTTCATATAATATATATATATATATATAGAAAAGTTTATTCAAATAAGATCTAGATTAAGCATTATGATACCCATCATTTGTATAGGATAAGGGAAAATGAGAGGGATAGGACTTTTTATGATTTTAGTAAAAAGGTTCAAACCAAAACGTTGTTCTTCACAATTGACATGAATGAAAGAAAGAAACTATAATAATGAAAGGAATAAGTATTTTAATCCATTATCCTCAGATGGTTTTTTCTTTATCTTTGAATGTGACATTGATATAACAGAAAAATATAGTATATAAACACAACATCACTAGAATTATTTACTTACTTCAGATCCCAATTCCATAGCTGCCTCAGTAATTTCGGTTCTTACAGGCTGCTGGTTCCCAGACAGCGTTACCTAAAATTATACATGATCAAAAATAAGTGACAAAAGATAATTATACTTACAAATGAATATATCAATATTGATAATTTAATGCAAAAAAGCATGATCACCAATAAGGATAGAAAAACATAGCAGTTATTAAAATTACATTTGGCACAAATAATGAATGACATTGTTCCATGGAAAAACTCATCTAATGATTCCATTAGCACTTCTTTAGTTAGATTCTAGTTTTTAAAGCTTTCCAACAGTAAAAAAAAAGGAAAAACTAAAGGGAAAATCAAAAAAATAAATTATTCTTCTGGGAAAAACATAAAAGGGTTACAAACTTCAAGATAGAGACAGATAGATAAACACAAAGAGGGCAAAGAGGAGGAGAGAGAGAGAGAGCAAAAATCATACCTTCACTAACTCACCCTCACAATAACCATCAAACTCTGCTCTGCATAATAGAACAAACGCTTGTTTATAAAAAGAACACAAGCAAAGCTAAAATTGTACAATAAGAGAGCCATACGCTGCAAGTTCTTTCTGCACCCGCACTGCTTCAACTTGGACAACCATTTGTGCCTTCTTCACAGTCTCATAGAGATTTTGCATGTTTCCAAGAATTCCTGCCTAGAACAATTCCACAATAAAATGAAATTTGTCAACCATAAATATCCAGAATAATTTTTTAGAACTCATAACAAACAAGCATAGGAATATTACATTCCTACATTCACATTCCCAATAATTTTTACGGTAAGTATTGTTTACCATTGATGTTTTCCAACAAGTATTGTTTACTGCTGACATTTTTCCAACAAGTATTGCTTACCATCAACAATTTTCGGACAAATATTGTTTGCACTAGTACAAGTAATTGTATATTTGATTTGGATTTGGTTGATTACGTGATCTCTCTTTATTACCATTATGAAGTATAAATTGTTATTACTGTGAGTCATGACTGATTTACTGCTTACTGGTAGTTACTTTAGTGCATGAATCAAGTCAAATCCATGTTGATGGTTGAAAAGTTATAGTAGTAGATGATTTTCTATTTTCAAAACTATTTTCAGCAAAAAGGAAATGAATCTTTTTGCAAACTTATAAACCATCTGATTTATCTTTGTTCTTCAAACCTTGAACACCCTAGAATGCATCAAGTGAGAAACCATTTTACTCGGACTATATTATTGAGAATTGTTAAATTCTCACCTCCATTTCTATTTCCATGTACCATGGTGTTCTAGATACATGGATATTTAGTATCCAATTGTTAAATTCCGTGTCCCTTAGACTTGGAATTCTTATTTCTTATAAAAGTATTTCTACATTTTACAAATATTACCTCTTGTTAGAGAGTGATGTGTCCAGAACGTGGACACAGCATCAAAATGGTGTGACTGTAATGATCATAATGCTTAGTTCAAATAAAAATTTCAAATAGCATAGCAATTATGTTCACCAACCATTATCTTGCATGTGAATGAAAAAAGTAATCCAAGGAGAACGATGGATACCGAAGAAAACAAGTATAAACATGACATTGACTGCACGAAAACACTAACCTTAGAAGGAGTATCATCACTTTTTCCATTATTGTCTTTCTTCCCTCCAAATAAGGCATATAATCGGAAACATCTTTGGCCATGTCCAACTTTCCGACAACCACACCGAGATAATACCTTTACGTCAACTATATTTGAGCTGGAACTTAGTTTACCTGTTCAATTTTGTGAATCAAAATCAAACATGATTTCACCTTACATAGCCCAGCTCTCAGTCTTACAATGTTCAAGTTCATCACTATATCATAGAAGTAAACATATTCTCAATCAAGAAGGTCAATTTTTCAATCAAGCCTTAACTGCATTCTGGTTTAAAAGATCACTCTGTGAACGAAAACCCCACCAAACTCTCAACAACTCACATCAAAATAAACCTCCAGTTCATTTTCACAATTTGAAGTTAGTTTCACTCTAAACAAAATGAAACAAAAAAAGGGGGAGTTAAACAAGGAAGACTTACATAATCCCACTGTTCATCAAACCCACATCAATACAAATAAGATCCCCCACCCAACAACCCAAAAAGCCACAAATAGACAAACCCCATGAAAATTAAAAGTAAGCAAAGAAAAGTGCACAACAATTTAGACAAACTAATTGAAACCCCAAAACAAGAGACTGGCAGAAAGGCAAAAAGTTCAAATTTTGACGAATCTGGAGAGGACCCAGATGAAAATGAAGGGAGAGAAAGACTCACAGAGAGAAGTAGAGAAAGGGGCATGCTTTTTCCAGTCACGGAGACCGACGGCGTTTGACAAGGGACCAGTGAGAGAAGGAGTAGCTGCCATTGGGTTCCAGAGGAGGAAAAAAGAGGTTGGAATTTGGGTTTTGAAGGGTTCAGAGAAGAAGGGTGAGATTGAAAAGAGAAGTGATATTGGATAAAAACGAAACAAGAGGTTGGAGTTTGGGTTTTGAAGGTTCAGCGGTGATTATGATTTTTGGACAAGTTTTGCTTTTTCTTGTCCCACACTTGCAATGTCACCACTGCAGGCACATTCAACTTAAAACTTCCATGGATTATTTTTTTAATTTTATTTATTATTCAATTTTTAATATCAAGACAACTTCAATTTTGGCGTTCAAATTGGAGTAATTGAGTTAGATTTATAAATTTCACCCATTTATTTTATTTTTTAATTTAGTCTCTATCCATTAATTTTTAGGTAGTCGATAAAAAGATATAAAGTTTTCTAATTAATATAAACTAATACTACGATTAATATAAAAATTAAATAAATTGAAAGTATGAGAGTATATCGTGACTGTATAAGTTTTAATGAAAATAATAAAAATCACTTTTATCATCTTATATTAATTATAGTTACGAAACTTTCGAAATAATCTAACAGTTCCCGGTAAATAAAAAAAATAGAAAAAAATATTTAATAGAACAGAAAATATTTAATAAAAATTCAACTAAAAATATTTAAATTTATTATAAATATAGAAACTTAATTAGTCCTTATTTTTGTCTTCTTCTTAATAATTTAATGTAATGATTATAAGAGTAATAAAGAAAAACTTTGACTCTGATAGCTTTTAACCTACAAAAAAAGATCATTTAGTAAATAATTGGTGGATTGCGCGAAGCACCAGTCTAACTAAAACGTTAAAATCCATAATAATATCTATTATAAATTTTTTATAAAAAAAATAACTAGAAAACGGAAAGACTGCTATAAATTAAGATTTTTAATAATTTTTTGGTTTCAAGCATTTTGATGTACTTTTGAATATTACTTTCAAACACTTCAATTTATAGTTTCAAGACGTTTTAAACATTACAACGCATGATCTTAGCTTTATATTAACTAAATCGCTGTCTAGTTTTTTATTATTCTTACCATTTTCATTAATTAAACCCATTATTTTCTATTCTTTTACAACCTTCTAATTTTTAAAAAATCTTTTTTGTCTGTTTTAAACATGACATTCTTATTTGCTTCTAATCTCAAACATTTCAAACTATTAAGAAATATCATGATACATAAAATTAATTACTTTCTCACTTATAAATATTTTATCATTTACGACTTTTTTTATATGCTTGCTTATAAATATTATTTTCACATATTTCAGCTTATTACTAAATATATTCATATTTTCAATAATATTAGTCTAATTTTTATTTCAACTTTACAATATTGGTTTTCCCCTTTTCCATGTTCTTAATGTTTTCGCCTTCTCAACTCTTTGATTTCCTTTCAGCCTTTAGTTTTACATATTTAAGCGTTTTATGTTAATTATTAAATTTTCTTATTCTCATGCTTTTAATGTTTTCAAACTTTATTTTTCAGCCTTTTATTTTCAAAAACAATTTAAGCGTTAGATTCTCACATTCTATTTTATTACCAATATCATTTTTTTAATTTTATCCATTTTAGTGTTTTATATATTTATAAAAATTATTTTAAAACATTTTAATTTATTAATAAATATGAACATATACATATATTCATACATATATATATATATATATATATATATATATATATATATATATATATATATATATATATATATGAATATGAATATATATATATATATAATTACTTCCTCACATTATATTTAGTTTAAAATTAAAAAAAAATTATACGTTATATCTTTTTCAAAATTTTCATATCTCTATAAACATCACTTTTAAACAATTTAATTTATTAATAAATATAATCACAAAAAATTGTATTCAATATTTTATTACATTTTTAGAGCTACTTTTTAGCTTTTTTCTTATATATGTAACTCTTAGATTTTTATTCAAACAATAGTTTTATATATTTCAAAAATTATTCATTTATTTACAAAATAGCTAAATTCTTATCAGGTTTCATATTAATTATACTTATAATCCATACCTTGTTCAAATCTGAGACTCAATGAAAATGCCATGCAGCGCAAGAAAGAATTTACGATCCACCGTGTAGCAGAAGAAACACTAAATCAAGTATCATCAAAGAATAAACTAATATTATATATATATATATATATATATATTATTTTGCATTGTTTTGGTTTGTACAAACTTGCCAACTTGGTTCATTCATGACTTCATTCACTTCCTAACACCACTGTCAAAATTATTATTAGGTCCTTGCTCAGTTACGTATGCATGGTAAACTTTGCATTTGGTAGTAACATAACATGTGCATGTTCTCACAGGTTCAACTTAGAAGTACATTAAGTTTTGCTCACATGCATGTTTAAGGTAAAACTTGTTGCATTTTATTTGAAAATGCAAAACAAGGTAAGATTGTTGGAGACTCTAGCCAGCTAGCAAATGGGGTGTATGGTTTATCTGGCTTTTGGAAAGGCATAAGTAATTGCCCAATTTACCAGTTCAACTCTTAGCATTTTTTTTTATAGTTTTATTTGTTAGGTATCTAAGTGTGAGTATAGTCCTGCATTGAATAGAAATGAAAAAATTTAGTTGAGCAATATATAAAAAAGAAAACTTACAAACTTAATGTCTTAAAGTTTTAAGTTGAAGGTAATATCATTCTTCTATGTGAGTCAGACTCTTGTCTCATTTTTGTTTAATCTTCCTAGTATATCTTCCTCCGTCTTCACAACATTATTAACACCTGAGGTTCAGACTTTGTTTTGACGAACTTTTTGAAAGATGATTTTGCATTGATTGAATGTTGTTAGAGATACTGTAGATGCATTCAGACATGATGTAAGGATTTGTTGAGGGGTGTGGTAGTAGGAAGTTTTAACAGGGAGGGGAATCAATGATGATGCACATTATGTGGATGGATGGACCACAACTCTACCTGAGTTAGGTTATTCACATTCACATTTTTCATGATTTCGTCAGCTTCTGCTCTCTTGTTCCTGCTAATCCTTTGTTTTTTAATTTCTATCTAAACTGCTGATACTTTCTTCTTTTTGTTTGTGTGTTCAAATGAGTGGGAAATTTTGAATTCTTTAATCAGAATTTTAGGATGAAGATTGCAAAATGATTATGTCAAGTTTAGCATAATTTTAACGTTTGTTCTTTTAATCAAATGAATAGGAAAAAAATAAGTTACACATTCTAATTGATTGCTAATGTGATCATAAAATTTACTATGAAAAATGCACGTATATCAGTTATCATTGTTTAATTAATTTGTAAATTTTGTATGAATCCTTAAAAATATACTATACTTTAAAATTACCTTGTTTTCCTTCCCTAATCTAATAGAAAGTTTGGCAGTTTTTATTAATTACTGTCGTGGTTTAAAAGTTTGGAGTTTCATTTTGGAAAAGCAATTAATGTTTAAAAAAAATCATGGTAGAATTATTGATATTGGAAATTTTCCTTGTATTTGGAAATAAGATTTTAAAAGCGGGTTTAGAATATTTCATTGTGAAAAATGTCACTTTTGAAAGGAGTATATATACTATTGACTTTTATATATAAATTCCCTTTAAGTGGAAAATGTTTCAAAACTAGTTATAGTCATTGCAGAATTATCAAAATGAAATTTAGCCAAATAATTTGATGGCAGGAAAACTAAATAAATGCCTTTGTGAACATTCGATGCGTGAGAGTTAAGATTTTGTTGGACAAAACTTGCCTTAGAAAAAGTTGTCAGTGGCAACCAATGAAAAGCCGAAACATAGTGAATTGTAATTGAATTTTGATTAAAAACAATATAAACCAATTATATTCAAACAATTAAAACCAAAATATTCAACAACTCTATGAATCTCAATTACTTTTCTTCCATTTTCAGGTCAAACTATTATTACTAACAATATGCAAAAGAAGTCATAACAATGTAGACTTTTGCTCCCGCTATTTAGACAAATGAGTGACCTCAGTGAAGCAAATGTTGTTATAATTTGTCAAAGATATTGCAAAACATAATCAAATTATTCTATAAAGGGTCTTGGTCAATGTTGAATCTAACAAAAATAGTTTCTGTCAAGAATAAATCTCAAACAAAATCTATCAGTATCATAGCCACTATTTCTCAAATTGACCTGGATTTGTTGAATGCAATAAATCAGCAAAATAAACTACATATACCTTTGCCATGTGATGAAGAATGTCAAACATTACAATGACAGTCTAATAATGAAAATGTTCACCTATGTATGCCCGAGCATTACACATGTATATATATTATATATATGTATGTTATATAAGTTTAGTGTTTTCTTTGAAGAAAGAATCAGGGAATGAAATTTTACATGTGAGGTCCAAGGGGCATACGACTCATGATTTCTTGGTACACTGATGAGCCATTTGGCAGGTTAAGGCCACCACCACCACGTTCAGGAATAGCCTCCACATTTGGCTCTCCCTTTGGCCTCATGAAACCAAAATCGTTTGAAGGATTTTGCTGATGTTGTTGTTGTGCCAAGAATGGATGAACTGGCATGACAGGGAACTTGGCTTGCATGTGGCCTAACCCTGACATCGCCAGATTCGGTAGCACCGGCTGGTTCATGCCGAAGGAGAAGCTGTTGGAGTGTCCTAGCTGTGGCCTTCCGGGGAGGTTGAACGAGCCGAGGGACGGCCGCTCGAGCCTTCCCATGCCATTGTGTACTTGAGATGGTTCAGGTCTGTGAACATGGCTGTGAAGAACACCAGAAGCTTGGCCAGCATTGGAAGAGTTGGCATTGACATGGCTGCTGGCACGAGCAGCAGGAACATCATGGTTGTGCTTTCCCTCATAAGTAGTGATCACAGATTTAAGGTCATGTGATGCTCTCTCCACATGTTTCCTCACTGTGCAGCCTGCATTTGTGCACTTGTAGTAACTCCTGCAGAAAAACAGCAACATTCAGATTTTTACCATAAACAAAATGACGTGTTGTTACTATAATTTCTTTTAAGCATGCACAGACAAGATCAAGAGGAGAATGACCACCTTGGATTTGGATTTCCTTTGACAACTTTTTGTCCATACTTCCGCCACCGGTAACCATCATCAAGGATATCTACTTCACTGGTGGTCTGTACAACAACTCTAGGCTCACGGATGGCTCTAGTAGCTCCACTCAGGTCTGCATATGATTCCAGTTTCCTGAGAAAATCAATCATAGATTTCAATATGTAACAGATAAATATCAGTTTTGAAAAAACAAAAGATAATGGTATGTAATAATGTAAGTACCTTCTCTTAGACTCTGATTCATCTCCTTCACCATCATAGCCTAATGATACACTACCATGAGTGCCTTGATCATCTTCATCTTCTTCATTAGAAAAAGTAGACGAGGCATCAACTGCCTCTCCTGAATCAATGAGAGTGCCAGCATTTTGACTCTGCAAATTGGTGGACTGGTTGCAGTACTCAGGGCCAATAGATGCAGATGATGTTGCTTCAAGGTTTTCCTGCTTCCAGTTAGCAGCTCCAGCAACATTTCCCTTTTGTGCATTGCCCCAACCCATGTCGCCCTCGCCACCATTGTGTGATTCAACATGTTCAGGGTTGTCCACTTGCATGTCAGCGGGAGCGTTAACTGAACCGATCCCTGACCGACGATTTGGAGGAGGTTTTGGATGGTAGTGTGTTCCCTTGTAGATGATCTCAGTTATATGGCCCTCATGGGATCGTTCTACTTTCTTCTTGACCTGACAGTTTGGATGTGTGCACTTGTAGTAACTTCGAGGGTACTCGCTTCCTTTCACTTGCTTTTGGCCATATTTTCTCCAGTTATATCCGTCATCAGACGGTGCACCCCCAACACCACCAGTCACTGAATCTCCATTGCCTCTTTGATCTCCCTCTTCATCTCCATGCTCTTCAACTGGAGCAGAATGTTCAATGCCACCACCAACAGCATCAAAAGCCCTTTGATCAGCTGGAAACACTTTAATATCCTTTTCAGGAGGCGATTCGACAAAATCTGCCTGAGGATGAAGACCACTTCTGTTCTCAGTTTGAACTTTAACAGCATCAACACTTTCAGAATGAAAAGAATTTTCTGACTGAGCCGGAGCCGAAGCCTCAATACCATGACGTGATTGTTGAGGAAGTGTAGTTGGATTTATCTGCAAAACAGAGGACATACTAAATGACAAAAAAGGAGAAATAGATCTAAATATCATTGCCAAGACATACTGTCAATTGTCAACTCACTACATACATCCCCATACTATATCTAACCTAAATCTAAATATCAATAATTGCATAAAAATGTGTTCTAGTGACATGGGATGTTGAACACAATGTAATCTGTCAAAAGTTAGTATCTAAATTTCGGTAACAAAAAAAATAATTATTAGAATGTGCTTACTTTTCTTCCAGCACCATGATAGAAAGAGGAGCCTGAGTCTGTTGCTGGCTTGAAAGCAAAGGATGATGCATAGATATCATCAAAGCCATTATCTTTACATTTTTCTGGAGCATTAGATGATAATTCTGAGTGCCGCATGTTGCCATTTGACATAAACAGAAACTTTCCGGTTGTCGGAGATGGCTGTACCTGAAATTAGATAGATTCATAGCTCAATAGGAAGCAGAACAATGTCAACAACAGAACCAGGAATCAGTTTCCTACAACAGCAGATAAACCACTATTGGTGTATCTGGCAGAAAGTAAAAGGAAATGTGATAAGATAACATAAGACTCTAAAAACTAAATTTGCACCATGTGTCAAGAAAGAGAATAAAAAACGAGCCTCATTGCAAAGCATGCAGAGCAGTAAGAATCTAAGCAATTTATAGTTTCCAAGTTGACACTGTAACACTATAAAATGAAAATCAAATCGAAAGAATTATAAGCACAGTCACATAACCATTACCAAGACAACAGGGTCCTACCTCTCATTTTTTTCAAAGTTAAAAGGACCAACATATATTTAGATATAATTCTATACCTTAATGCACCACCTACTGCCACAAAAAGTATATTGGAAAAAGAAAAAGTCACAATGAGACATGATTTTTTTTAAAAGCTGTTCTAGAGTATACTTCAAAATTCTGATGTCAGAAAAGATTTACCATATTAACCAAACCGCATGCAGCTAATAAAATTTAAGGAGTTTAAGAAAGGACAGAAAAGAAACACAAGGAAGAAATTGAAAGCACAAAAATTCCAGAAGTGAAACAGAAAGGGTCATACACAGGAAAACTTGAGATCACAAAACAAAACCATTATACAAATTGAAGAAATGACCTCGTATGAATCCTCAGATACTCCAAATTCCAGCATCTATATTACATGAAGGAATTACATACACAGCCATGCATACTGTTGTCTATCCTATCAGGTATACACATCAAGAGCAATAAACAAATCTAGGACCTGTCCTTAATCCTATATTCTTGGGTTTGAAAGAGTAAAAAACAGATTTGATAAACAAACCACAGAGCTCACCAGTGAATTTGCAAGGAACACTGGAGAATCTAAAAGTGTAGTAGGACTGAGACCTGGTGGGATGGTCAAGTAAGGAGACTGAATGTCAGAATTGAGTGAAAGATCAGTAGTAGTTCTAATGCTTTCAGTGTTCAACCTAGGAGCATTAAACCCAGCTCTAGCAGCCATTCTTTCCACAAGACCACCCCTGGAGTTAGACTTTTGCTCGGTCTGAAAACTCGGATCGGCCAATTGGGGTGCAGAATCACCATCTTGTGCTCCATCCTGCATGTTCCCCTTCCCTGTCTCACTAGGCTCATGAGGCCCTGAAAAGAATTCCCCAGTTCTACCACTTCCAGAATGTTCTGAGATTGATCTTGTTACATTATCTTCCTCCAACATTCTAGAGAAAAATGTCCTTGGACTTGGGCTAGGAAGACCCCAATCGCCAGTAAGGGCAACATTATCATCAATCCCAGCCATTCAGACCTCAACCCAGGAACACCTAACCTGAAAAACAGAAAATTTTCTGAAAATAAAGCAAAAACATAGAAACCCCACCTTCAGCACCTGCAACACAAAATGACAACTACTCAAAAGAAAAAAGCAAATGATTTTGTTTACAAACACATATGCAATTTGCTTGATTGGCTGACAAAATAAAAGACAACCCTGCCAACATGAATCATCAAGGACCACGCTTTCAACAATAAAAATTTCAAAAATCCATGCCCCCCACTTTGCTCATTCACCATTTGACAAAGCCTCAAAGTTATCGATTTAAAAAAGATCCTATTTTTTTCTTCCATCCGCTCCCCCCAACAAGAAAATAAGAAAAACCACAAATGGGACAAAAAGGAACCCAATCCGAACACAAAAAACACGACCCAATTCATCAAACGCAACGAACAACGACATTGTTTCAGAATCGTTTAAATCACCAAACAAACAAGGTAAAAACACAAAAAAAATAGAGAAAATAAAAAAACAAAAGCAGAGGGAGAAAGACAGAGAGAGAGAAAGAGACAAAAGAGAGAATGATGAATGAGTTTACCTAGAAAAAACAATGAATTATTGAGATTCCTGAAAAAGCACAACCACGACCACTACAATCACCGCAACGACAACAACAACGGTTGGAACCAGAGAAACGGATCCGACAAACCCGAACCCGACCCAACCAGTTATCTGGGTTTTGTTGGTTCTGTGTTTTTTTTTCCTTGGTTAATGGAATTTGATCCAACTTTGTTTTCTTACCATGCTGATGTTGTTGTTGGTATCAGTTGTTTGTTGTCTCTGTCTCTGTCTCTGGCTGTGTTGTGTTGTTCTTTGTTGTGTGTTTAGAAAAAATTGTCCTAAAATATAGAAATGAAATGAAATGATTGTGCTGTTGAAGGAGGAAAAAAGGAAGAAGAGGAAGGAGAATAGTGACAAAAAGAGAACAATTTTTATTATTACATAAATAAACAAATAAATAAATAAAATAAATAAATAAATACATTGTTTTGAAAAGGTTAATTAATTATGGCATTGTTGTTAATTTGGAAAAAAATTAAAAAATTATTAGCACTGTTGTTAAAGCAAAAGGGTATAAGGACTTTGTGGGGAAGGTGGAAGAGAAAAGAGAGATGATTGAGAAATGGTGGTGGACCTCAAAAATCAAAGGAATCTTTGACACACAAACATATCCTATCTTTAATTCTCTTTTCAGACACTTATTCATTCCCTTTCAATTCTTTCTTTTTCAATTTTCATTTTTTAATCAGTAATAATAATACACCCAAATTCTTGTTTTTGTTTTCCTTTAGGAGCTATTTTGCAATGATGGAGGATGTAAACACATTTTTTAACATACCCTCTTTCATAAATTTAAAATTAATTATACATCACTATATTTTATTAGTTTCATGTCTTATTTAATGTTTTTCTTTTCTAATTTTATAGCTTTTAATAAAGTTTTATCAGTTACTATATTTCAAAAAGTGTGTTGTTGTCTCTCTACCATAATTGAACAGAATTTTTAAAGCGTTTTTAATTAAAAATTAATGTATGATAAATTTATTAATTTTTATGAAAATGATCTATTTTACATCAAATATGTTATTTTATTGATTGAAAATTTGTAAATATAATTTTACTGTAAAACATTTAATTCCAAGTATGATTGAGAAGGAAAATAGGACTCCTGGTATGAATTTAATTAAATTTTTTTTTTAAATTATATTCATTTTTATTTCTCATATTTTATTGATAAAAAATTATGTATTTTTTTCATCAAATGATGACTATATTTATTCGTGCTTATTTAAATATTTATTAAATATTTTTATTTAAAGTATATTTCAAAATTAAAAAATATAATATTATCAAAAATTCAAAATAATTTCTTCTTTTCAATGTTAAATAACATTAAACTGTTATAATTAATAAATTTTAAAATAAATTAATAAATCAATTAAAAAAATTTATAGTAATTAGGGATAATTAATGTTCTTCCTTATTCTCCTATTCATTTACATGTAGTAATCCATTATTTATATTAATATTCTTCCTATTTACTTATGGTAATGCATTATTTATATTAATATTCTGCCTACTCTACCTATTTATCCTCGAATGGTAAGTTTATTTATTTTTATAATAAATATTTTTAAAAAATAATCTTTAAAATATTTTTCCCAAAGCATGTAAACAAATAAACTAATAAGATTGTACCAAAAATGGATCCTATTAAATTCTAAATTTAAAACGGTGGTCACTGGTAGTGTTTGTTTCCTTCCAATTTTAGGGATTGGGTTGTTTGTTCCAATTTTTGTCACTTTCACTGCAACAATAACAGCTGGCCTTATTATAGTCATTAGGGTTTGGAAATGAGAAACCATGTTGTTGGATAAAATATCTTGGTGCTTAATTAGTGGGGTTAATTAACACTGATGTTGTATTATTAATTTAACCTGATTACTAATTACCCTTTTAGTAGTGCTGCTTAATTTTACATGGCAGCTTTTTTTTTTTCCTGTAACACAAGTTAAAATAGGGTGAAATGTCACTTGTTTTTCAATGATTATGCTAGAGTAAGTGACACAATGTGGTACCATATTAACGTTATTATTGTTCATGTCATTTATGGATTTTCATTATTTTCATTGTTTTGTTGGGGTTACTCATCAAAGAAGCTACTGTTTGTAATGATTTGTGTAATGATAAATCTTGTTTGATAGTTTGATTTTTATTATGAAGAAAATTTACCAAACTACCAACCATTATCATAAACTATATTAGTCTTTAATTTGATAATTTTGAAAAAATTTGATAAAGAAAAATATTATTCTAATGAAATTAGTTCTTCCAAAGATTTGAATATATGACTATATTACATTTTTAGAAAAAAAATATTAATAATTTTATTAATTTAAATCAATTTCATTAAATAATTTAACTTAAAATAATCACTATATCAAAAATTATAATTAATTATCGTATTTTTTTCTTAACTTTCGATGATGATTTCACTCATCTATTTAGGTTACAGAATAATTATATAAAAGAATTGAAGTCAATACTTTGACTATAAAGTCAAATAGTTTATGAAAAAAAATTATAATTAATTATTTAGATAAAATTCTTTCTACTTAACAATCCTACATCATAATTCAAATTTTGAGTTGGTCCGCTTAATCTACTACATCATAGAAGAATTAATATCAACTACAAAAACCAAATTGATAAAAATAATGGAATGATAGAATTTATGTAATTATTTTAAAGAATTGAACCAAAATATTTTCTACGAGATCTTAATGAAATTTGATTTGGTGAAAACTATATGTTAATAATATATTAAGACAACCATTAGTAATTTAATAAGACAACCATTAAGCTATTTATCAAATGAGGACTAAAATGCACATCGCGAAAATATATAATGAATCATGGTTCTGATTTTTGTTAAGAGAAATATTCTAAAGTAAAAGATCGTTATTCTTATACTATTATAATTTTATTCAATTTGTATATCTTGATCATATTTTAAGTAATAAATAATTTTTTAATATTTAACTGTGATTCGGTCAAAATTATCTACCAACTCGTGTAACGAAACTTATTGATGTCACTTGAGTCAATTTTTTAATATTTAATATATTACACTGTTAAAGACATAGAAAATGATTCATTACATCTTTTAATAATAAGCATTACAGCACTCAACTTTCCTAAATTTATTTTTAAATATATACTTCAAATTCTAATACCGTTTCCATATATATTTAAATTTTAACTTTTCTATAAATAAATAAGTTAAACTTTAACTTTAATAATGTTAATCCTTAAACTTTATATTTTTTACAGATTACTAGAGTTAAATTACTAAAATTAAGAAATTATGACAGTTTATTTAAATTGAATATCAATCCTTCGTACTCTTGTTTCTTGAAATTCATTTTTATATATATAGGAATTTATAAAATAATCTTTTACTAATATATACATGAATTTGTGGGAGTTTTGTACTCCACCTATATAAATTAATGAAGAAATAGAAATACTCTAAGAATTTGAACAAACGGAAATGTTGGTCGTATAAATCCAAACTTTATAGACTACATTAACTTGGTTGATATTTTGTAATTGGAATTCAACTACAAAATTTTAATAAATATATGAATTTGGTACCTTTTATTTATTATAAATGGTGTTAAGAACTATATCGAATAAATCTAATTGAAATGAATAAAGTTATTGTGTATGTAATATAATTAAAAGATTAAAATTATATGGAAAGAGATATAATTCATTGGTACGTTGGATGTTTTATATTTTAAAATCTTTTCTTAGTTTTTGCATATATCATTTAAGTATAAGTATTGAGGTATTATTTTCAATGACATGAAATGTATGTAAAAAGCATTATCTTTTGAATGATAAGTTTGATGTTTAAGTAATATGACTCTCCACTTAAATTATAACTTACATTTCGTGTGCATAGTCAAAACATTTCTTCATCTTTTAGAACTCATATCTCTTAATCGACAAGAATTAGTATTGATTCTCTTTCCACTTGAAATTGAGTGTCTAAAAGCTTATTTGGATAGTTAAGCATGAAGGTGACAAAATTGATATCACTATTTGAAAAATATATCACTCAAGCATTAGGATAACACTTAAGCAACATATTTTATCACTGGGTGGTTTGTTTGTAATAGGAAAGACAATCAATCCCATACCTATAAAGACCAACCCACCCACCCCAAGTTTGAGGAAGAAAAACAAATTAACTAAGGTCAAATTTAGGTTTTTCCAATAGAAGTTTAAGAGTTGGGGATACTTAGTATTTACATTACATTTCCTTAGTCATGCCTTACCAGTCTTTTGTATCTTAAGATTAATTAATTGTCCTAATAAAAATCAACAACATCAATTTAGTGTTTAATAACATTTGAGAGAGTTTTCTCTATTTTCCAACTTCAAATAAATAAATAAATTTATGAAAGTTAAAGCATCATAATTGCACCATGCTTTTTTGACATTAACTCATTATTATTTACAACACTTTTATTTGTGTAGATTATATGTTTCATGGTCAAATTAAAATATAATAGTAACCTAATACATAAATTATTTAAAATGTATATGTAAATTAAAATTCTAAGTAATAGCATAATGAATCAGTTGCAAGTTTAACTAAACCAACAAGTAAGAGGATGAATATTAAAATTATAAATTCATTGTCATCCTTTGTGTCACCTTTTGTCGGGACAAAAGGAGGATAATCTAAACTCACTGCTACTCATTGTCATACCTAGTTTATAATTAAGCGAGAAAAGTCGATGTTGATTCTCTTTCTCTTATGGAAAATTTCACTCAAACAACATTCCTCTCTCTATTCAAATGCATGTTCTTTGGTAAAACTTTTGTAGTATAATTATACGTGTATATAATTTAATCATGTGATTATTGGATGGATGTTTGGTTCACAATTAGATGAATTAATCATATTGATTATAGAATTATTTGATTGAACTAAGAAAGTATATGTTTGTGACTATAGTTTAATTGAGTTATGGATTGTGGTATTAAGTGTGGGAACTGGTTAAGAAAAAGATATATTCTAACTATATATTTTGCAAGAGAAATATCTTAACTTCATGGAATTGAGATCAATAGACCAAAAGGCTTAAAATGAGTTAAATGTTAATATTTTGCAAAATATATTTAATGCAATTCTTTTAAAAGATGTTGAGTTATATTGAATAATCTCTATTTCATAGAGTTGAGGTCTCTATATTAATGGTTGGAACGAGGAATGAGGCAAATATGATTTGTTGAATGATATAACTTTATTGAAATTTATAATATCCCAAAATTAACTACCCACTAGTCACTCCAAAGCTGTAGTAATTAAAAAATATAAGCTTAAACATACACTATACACACACAAATATTTATAAAAAGAGAGTAAAATATAAAAAAAATTATATTCTTTTCCAAATGTTGCACTTGCACCTATACCTATATCTACTTGCTACATAGTATAATTATCATAATTCACAATACAAACATGACATGCAAAGGTAAGTTATTGATAAATTTTCAACATAAGAAAAGTACACACAAAACGACATTTTAATAAATAGATCATAACCATTCAATCTCATTCAAATATCGATATACAATAACAATATAGACCACAAATGCACGAAATATCAATTAATTAAGGTCTTTTGGAAGACTGTATTAGGTATGTCTTGTCAGAGACTAACTTGTGATCCAACTAAGACTTAGATTTACAAGTGAATCAAAGAAAATGAATTAGTGTAAGTTCATTACAACCTAAGTTGTGTATCTATATACATCATGATGTGGAAAAACTCTTAGGATAAGTTTAGTACAACCTAAGTTGTGCATCCACATATGGCACCGTATGCAAGAACTCTTAGGATAAATTTAATACAACTCAGGTTGTACATCCACATATGTCATAGTATGCAAGAACTCTCCCCTCAACTTCTCACCACACACTACAAAAAAAATTAAAATTGCGTACCTGCAAAATCTGTATATAATATACTCGTATGTAATTTATATATAGATTTATTCCGTATGTAACGAATATTGTTTAAAAAAAATTATCTACAGTTTTTTTTTTCAATTTTATTACTACTTTCATATTTTATTATCAGTATATCTATTTTTCAAGATTATTTTTACTATTGTTTTAGTTAGTTTTATTAACATTATCAATATCACTGAACCATATTAACTTTATTGTCATAATATGATTATTATCATTCTTATTATAACTATTTTTATTATTATTATTATTATATTTTTTTAATAATTAATAATAATACTAATATTAACATTATTAATAATATTTATAATAATAATAATAATATATTTTTAATAATATTATTAATAATAACAACTGTTTTATTAAAATATAAATAATTTTAATAATATCTAGTAATAATATTTATAATAATAATAATATAAATATTTGTATATGAATTTACATACGGATTCGTATGTAATTCCATATGTAAAGCTGATTTTTAATATGGATTATATTACATACGAATTTACATACAGATTAAATCCGTATGTAATATCCTATATGCAAATTTGTATGTAAAAGTCCATATGTAATATTGATTTTTACATAAAGATTTGAATCCGTAGATAATTCTATAGGTAATGCTGATTTTACACACGAATATAAATCTGTAGATAAAATTCCGTATGTAATACAAATGTTACATACAGATTTTCATTTGTATATAATTTCGTAAATAATTTAAGTTTTTTTTGTAGTAACATGATATCTTAATCTATGTGACTTATATCATCAATAGAGTAAGGGGATCTGTTACAACGTATGTGTCAATACTTAATACAAAAAATAAACAATAATTCACACATAATTCCAAATATATGACCTCAAATTCATACAAATTTCATTAATCCTAATAAGTATTGTCATACAATATAATTTATTTAAACAAAACACAAAATCAATAAAAAATATAACTTAATATTCATTTCGAATTTAAAATAAGCATTCATAAACAATTCAACCTATTATAGAAAAGACAAAAAGAAAAAAACTAATTTTTTTTAAATTTCTTTTAGCTTTTCAACTATAATATTTTTGCTTGAGTAAGAATTAGCCAGTTTAAGCGAAAATATGGCCGAAAGGGTTGAGTTGCATGTCTATTTTTACTTGAGTGAGAATTGACTCACTTGAGTGAGATTTGTTTAGCTTGAACGAAAATATGGTCGAATTAGATGTGAATCTCGAATGTTGTTTTTACTTAAACAAAGAATTAACTCGCTTGAGCAAAATATTAAAAAATTAACCTCATCCAATAGAACAAACATGTTTTCAAAGTTTTATCCCAAATTAATTTAATAAATACAACTCTCAAATTTAGTAATATAACACAAAATGAGAACATGTATCAAATTCTATTCAATCAAACTATACATATCTCATGTCAAACTAAAAACTCAAAATATTATGATCACATCACCTTTATATTCAAATCATCTATCCTAAAGTTTCATCAATATTTGAATAGTTTTCCTTACTTAAAATATTTTCGTTCAGAGCGAATTTTTAAATTCAAGTAATAAAATTATATAAAATATAAGAAGTTAAAGCAAAGTATCTAAATATTACCAAAATTTAGTATAAGCTTAATTAAGTAAAGAAAATTACTTTTATAGACTATATAACAAAAATATAAAAAAAATCTTTAAAATAAATAAAAATATATTCTACTTTTAAATTTGATTGATTAGAAATGATTCATAGTTTATTACTTCTAGTAAAGTATCATTAGATTTTAAGCAAACTCCTCTAAGGTATCATAAAATGAGATATGAAAGAAATAATCTAAAGAAGATGAAGTAAAAATAACAAAGAAGAAAGACAACAATGTGAGGAAAGTACGTTATAATATATATGCTAATTGTGAACATGTTCATCTGATTCTTTTATAATAAACATTGATGAAAGATAATGATGTTATAATTTATTTAAATTAAATTATTGTATAATGATAACTACTATGTTTTAATATTGTTGGGTAATAGTTTAAAGTATACACAAAAATGTATATATATCTTTTAGTATATTTTCTTTTAGAAAATTGGTCTAATAAAAGTATACAATATAAATATGTTTTCTTTAAATATGCAGACAAACAAACACTACAAAATTATGCATTTTAATATTAGAAAAACTCAAAATTGTGCAATGATTTAGGGGTGTGATCCCATACTAACTTCCATGCATTATGGCTCCTTATTTACTTAATATATATATATATATATATATATATATATATATATATTTTGGTGAATTTATTTATAATTTTTCAAAATAAAATAAATATTTTTATTGAGTTAAATTATGTACATATAATATGAGAAAAATTCTATAAATTAATTTATCTATAAGTTAATGTAATTTATAAAAAATAATTTTATTTTTTTCTTGCATAATACCTAAAAGTTATTATGAAGAAGATGATGTATTCATAGGTTAACTATAGTATTATTTATTAGTGCATTAAGTTGGAATTTTAAATGATATAGTTGTGTGCATGAATACTGTGAGGAGGGTCTGTGAATAAAGATAAATTAACATACCTATACTTCGGGAGTTCTCAAGACTAAACAAAATACTAAATTGCAAATCAGAAAAAGGGTAAGTATGATGATGATGATGATGATGATGATGATGATGATGATGATGATGATGATGATGATGATGATGATGATGATGATGATGATGATGATGATGATGATGATGATGATGATGATGATGATGATGATGATGATGATGATGATGATATGTACACATTCTTGCTGGGAATAAAATAGTTAATGTAATTCTATCCAAGCCTATACCTGGATGTATATCGTCTTAAATATTAATTAAATATTCTTTTTGTAAAAGCATTATACTAAGAAAACATGATATTAACTCATAGTTATGAAATTTCATCACAACTACAACATAAATTATATTTTGAGGTGTTGAAAAAACATCTGAATTAGAAGAGAGAATAAAAAATTATATTGTAAAAAAATAATTCTTCAAATGAAATGAAATTAAGAGTAAAAAGAAAAAATAAGTTCTTTTTATGTTACTTAATAAAGGATTTAAATGATTAAACACTCTAAATTGATAGTCATACATTCTCATGTGACAAAAAAAAAACAATAAATAAAAATATTATAAAAAAGTAAAATTATCGAATGTATATCTTATAAACTATTTAATTTATTAAAATTAAGGTTTACATTTCTTAAAATGCAATACTTGAAAAAAATCATATAATAAAAAGTGTAGTTGATGTTGTAATGGAAAAGAAAATACCTTGAAGATATGTGTGAATTTGATGGATAAACAAATGAGTCAAAAAATTAAGAGAGGGAACAAAAAATTATGTAAAAGAATAAAAGTTCTTCAAATGAAATGAAACAAAACTAAATACAACAAAAATAAAGTTTTTTATGTTACATAGTAAACTAATGGTATTTTAACAACTTAAAATGAAGACATGCATGTGAATGTGGATGAGTGTGTATATATTTATTCTCGTCTTTATATTTAATTTAAAAAATAAAATATAGAGATTCTTCATCAAAATCAGAATGTGTTTGAATAATACCATGTTGATTAGTATATTGGTCATCCTTATAAAGAATATATCAAATTTACCATATCAAAATTTTGATTAGAATAATTTCTTTTTTCTAAGATCTTGATTTCTTTTCTTTTAATAAAAATTTTAATCATAAAAAATAACCTATCTTAGAACTTTCTTGATTTTTCTCTTTTTTTTATTAACAAACAACAATATATATATATATATATATATATATATATATATATATATATATATATATATATATATATATATATAAAGTACAAGAGGTATCAATCCATATAGACTACACATATAACTTGTGTATCCTTTTGTGAAAAAACACAAGTATACCTCTCTCACTTAGTTCTTTTTTTCTCTTAAAACTCTCTCCTTTCTCTAATTTTCACTCTTCATAACCTATATGTTTCATAATATAACCGCACCTCGCAATAAATGAGAAGCAATTCTATTTTATCAAAACTTTGTTTAGAGTAAGTTGGTTGTTGCTATTGTTTTCTTTTGAGTCAGCTTTTAAGTTTTCTTTGAGAAAACATGCTTGCATGTGACACTTTAAGACTTCATAATTATTTTCTTTAGTTTAAGGTCCTAGTAATGTGTCTAGATCATTGATCATGACTTTTTGGTACAGGTTAGGCTATCTATGTTGTTTTTAGGAGTTGAAGCTTTTTGTGAGTACTCATACGTCAAATCAAGTAAGGAAAAGTAGTTTTAAACCTTTTAATAGTATCCTAGGTTAGAATATCTCCATGTAAAGGAGACATGATTTCGAGTTTCAATTTCTCTTGCAAGGATGTTTATAATAAAATTGAATTTGTTTTATGAAATAATTGATGATATGTTGTGTGAACTTGTTGAAATAGTAGATTTTAATGGTTTAGTAGTTAAGTGTTGTTTTTTATGAGGAAAGATTCTTGAATATTATGAATTGTGGATTGAATGGTATGTATTGATGTGAATGATGGAATAAGTATGAAATTGAGGTCATATATTTGGAGTTGCTTGATTGTGTATTAAAGATTAATATCTATGTTTAACAGAGATCCTCTAGCTTTAGTGATGATTTAAGTTCCATAGACTAAAATATCATGGGGAGTTCATACACACCAAGATCACTAGTAGTCACTCTGTATCGTATAAATGTTAACATTAGGTTTCTTTCTATTATGATGTTGATATCATTTAATTGGAATGTTTACATCCATGAATCTTATAGCATAGATATCACTTCATTTCATTTTGATTACTCTCTTTCAAATGGCATCGGACATCATATTAGTGATTTCAGGTGAGATTCAAATTAGTGCTCTCAAGTTCATTTGGTGTGAGTACAAATCGTTTTGATAGCTTTTGAGTTTTGTGGCATTGGACACAATTCACCTAGCGTTGATCACAATGCTCTTGGATATTTTTACGCTGAGGGTAACTATTGTGATGTCAAACCTAAATCTGTGTTCAAAACTTATTTTCTTTTTATTTCTCTATGAATTTTATCTCTTATTTTTTTAACCTCTGTATCTCACAATCACTTATTAGACATTAATTTTTTTTATTAACTAATATAGTGATTATTATTTAGAGATTAGTATTTTTTATTATTTAGAATGGTTTATAATTATATAAGTATTTACCTTGGTTCAAATCAATTTACTCTTTTATTTTTATTTATTTGACAAATGATATGATCACAAGAGTAAATATTATTACAGATTAAGGGAATGTAGTCTCATCATCAGTTATTAGAAATTAGTTTTTTATTAACTAAGGTATTATAATTTGAAGAGACATTCAATTATTTTCTATTATTTAGAATTTTTTATAACTATATAAGTATTTATTTGATTCAAACAAACTTACCCTTTTATTTTCTTATGAAATAATATGATCATGAGAGTAAATATTATTATAGATTTAAAATTACGAGAAATTTTGAAGAAAATTTCAATATATTTATTTTGTATAACCCTATGTTGGAAACTCGATAATTATTTTGAAAGTTGTTAGAATGTATAATATAAGATTGTTATGAATGGCGTTTATAGAGAGAGAAGTTATTTTCAATCATATTTTTCCATTTACAATATATCTTTTGATAATAGATAAGAAATAGAAAAAGATAAATAATTGAGAAATAAATAGATTAAAAGATATTTAATTTAAGAAAAATAGAAATGAGGGTTTCGAATAATATAATGACGAGTGCATTTAGGAACAACAATAAATATTGAATAAAAACATGAAATAGATAAATTATGGATGCATCTCATGATGCTAGTTAGTAGCATTATGTTGTGTAAGAAACTCATAATTTTTTTTTTAAATTCTTTCCACCTTGTTTTATATATATCAAATAAAATAAACATTGGATATATAAAGAGAAAATGTAGCAATATTATTATTATTATTATTATTATTATTATCAAGAGGTATACTTCCTCTTTCAATGGGTTGATTCATTTTTAAGATAAAGTTACACTTCAAATTGTGACTCTATGGTTAAGTTGATGATTCAACCCTAAATACTAATTAAGGAACCCAAATGTGAAACTACTTATGCTAATAATTGTTGTTGAAAATATAACCATATTTATTGGTAAATAACAAAGATGATTAAAATTGGAAACATTATGTTAGTTTTTGTGTTTAGCTTTTACTGAACAACCAATAGAGGTGGGTGATGGACAAAGCTTTACTGAAAAGGACATGATAAAGAAAAAGTGGATGGAGATGGAAGATTAAAAGGGCATTCTAGGTCCCAATGTTTATTGTCTTATGGATCTCTCTATCATAGGGGAATAGTGCCCAATAATATAGGGGCTACTGTCCTAAAAGAAACAAAATATTTATTTTATTTCAATCAGTTTTTTATATTTTTTAAAAGCACCCTTTTTAGATTAAAACAAAAGCAAAAGGATGAAGTGAAAATAACTTATTTTGAAAAAAAAAATAAAAAAGAGGATCGGATGAGATTATTGGTGCAAAAGATAATGTGCCTTAAATTTCAAATTCTTTGCAGAAGTTCTCCTATGAACTTTTCTATCAGAAAAATCATTAGCAGTTTCAGTTTTCCTTAAATTACGTTATGAGTTTTACTTGTGATTCTTATTTGTAACAAACTACACAATACACTTGTTTGCAGATCATTTGAGTTTTGACTATAAATTGCTTCGTAGCAAATCCTTTACAAATTTTAAATTTCCTGCAAATTATAAATACACAGAAAATATACATCTAACTTTAAATCCATAAATAGAAAATTTAATAACTACATTTTTTAGTTAACTAAATCTTTATTTAAGGGATTAGAATTCATAAATACAACCTCAATTAAGATTGAATACTCACTCAATACTTTCTAGGAATACTTATACTTGATATTTTCTATAATTCTTATTTCTTACCATGGTATGAAAGGTTAGAAAAGGTTAAAGAATGACATGATAATTATATAAAATGAATAACAAATATGATAACATTGAAAAAAGTTTTTTTTTTAATGTTTTATTTTTTATTTACACTAACTTACTTAATATAAGATTTTAAAATACTAAATAGATAAATTATTTTAAATAAATACATTAATATTTTCTATTTTCTACTATTTTATTATTTTTTTTATTATCTCTGATATTTTACTGAATTATTTATCTGATAATATTTTAACATTTGCATATCTAATAATATTTTGCTGGTGAGTGAATCTTTCATTAGTGTTTATTTAAAGTTTGATAACCACATTTTATAAAATCCAACTTAGCTTCTTAAGAACCTTACTTTTTTTCCCACATAAAAAAAAAAAAAAAACCTTAAAGATGTTACTTTGACTAAAAATAAAATAAAATAACTATTAAAAATTTAAGTGAAAGTTTTTTCAACTCCATATTAAATAAAAATAAAAAAAATAATATATAAAATATAATACTTTTAAATTTACTATTTTAAAGTTTTGAATTGAAAATAATATAATTTGTTTGACTTTATTATTAAATGTTTCTTATCAATCAATCTTATTAAATGTATAACCTTTTATAAGAGAATATTGAAAAATCTCTTTTGTTCTAGATGGAGAAGGCATGCATGTGGTTGCATGTGTCATCTTACTTTTTATTCTTTTACTGTATTTATAAACTATATATTAGATTTGCTTTTAGTTACAACATATATTTATGAACTATATACTAGATTTGCTTTTAGTTACCACAAGGCGAAAAAAATTGAAAATTCAGATATATAAATTGTTGACAAATATTTTTTACAAGTTATATTTATAATAAATTTAATTGATTGATAATATAAAAATTTGCACACTAGCAGCATATAAAATTAAACTCCGGAAGTATCTGAGTTATTCAATCTATATCAATCCTATTTTTATTTGTTTTTAATTAAAAAATCAATTATGTATAACCCTTTGAGAAACATCAGATCACCATTTATAGTAGTCACCACTGCTCTTCCATTTGACTGTTGTACAATGCAGCAGTGTCTGATTTAGATCAGAATGATTAATCCATCATTGTGACTGCACAATAAGGTAACACTGGGACAGGAGAACAATATCTGCAATAATTAGAGCAAATTAAAATCATTACAGTTGACCTACTAATGAGAGTCTGAATTATTAAATCATAAGTTTAAATTGTTAGATTACATCTATAAGACATCAAAAATTAGTTTTTTTTTTTTTTTTCAAGTAAAATCAACCCAAGCTACATTCATATCTCGTGCATACTGAAGTTTGAATCTTGCTGTTGATACGACACTTTTGTTGGTGCATAATCTGTTAGTGTTCTTTGAACATTAAGACTTATCTTGTTTCTGATAAGTTTTTAGTATTTAGTTCACCTAAATACGAGCTATAACATTCTGTAATAAAGTATATCTATTAATAAACTCAATCCCAGCAACCGTATCTGGTTGAATGATAGGAGCAAAATAGAGTCATCACAAGGAGATTTAGAATAGATTCTTCTGTTGCAGTATGATGGTGCTCTTTCTTTAAAGTCCAAAATATACCAGTCAACATTACACGATACACGATTCGCAATTTCGTCCTTAGATTTCAAAACGAATAACTGTGCAAGATGGTTCTATATCTTCTCAAGGTATACCAGTTAGTCTTCCAAAATGACAGCTAATCCATTTGACAAAAGTGCCACATACCATTCACAGACAAAATTCTGACCAAACACGTTACTTTAAGTGGCAAACTTGATCAAACTTTGGACAATTGTAAGCCATGATGATGAACATTATCACACACATGTTAGGAACTTTGAGGACCATCTTGCTTGTTTTAAAAGTTTTAACAGACTAAATTGCATATTATTGTTACGTTAAAAGTTTTAAGACTGTTGGCATTTTCCTTCTTTTGTACTTCGAGCACCGCAATCAGATAACTATAAATTGAATTTCAGAAAAATCCTCTCCTACGTTGGTACTCTCCACAATCCTGTAATGATTTTTAATTTTGATTTTCGATTACTGAAATTAAACTTCATCTAAATCTTGCCGGAATTGGAATATATTAAGCTTCAAATCTACTCATATTCTCTGTATATCTAAAGACAGGTTGCCAAACTTGAATATTTAAAGAATTATTATGACGAAGATGGCAAGTGCTTTGCGTAATAGGAATGGATGAAGAGAATGAAATAGTCTAAATACAAGTTCAATAAGAAAGGTACCAAAACATTACTTCATGGTGTTTGGAAATATCAGTGAAGTGCAATTTATAACAAGTCATTAGACATACATGGTATGCTAGGAAAATTTGAAGCATCAGAGTTAGGGGGAAAAAACATTGCATTAAATAAAACGGTACAAGTGTAAGGAAAAAAAAAAACATAGCTGCATGCTAGGTTAGAAGAGTGCAACCTACTGAGTTCACAGATCTAACATGTGCAACTTCCATTTGGTTTTTATGCACTTCAACATTTTAAAATGCGACAAAAATGAAATGATAAATAACAGTACCACTGAAAGCTGGTAGCTTCTCCATACAAGTAATTGCCATAGCACCTGCACTGACGTTCCCATAGCTTCCTCTCATCATCATATGAGCAATAATTGGGAAAAAGCTTCCACCAGCTACGGGAGAGTGCAGTTTAAGGCTTGGGGGTATCTGTGTAGATATTAACCCCGTTAACCCCTCACTGGTGAAGTTATCACATGATATTTAACCTCCAGGATCATTAAAACGTTAATACATGAAATATTATTCCTTATCCTATGAATTTATCAAATATGCATTATAAATAGCTTATGAGGATTCTATTTAAAATTTGAGTAGTTAATAAGAAACCTGAAAAGAGAAAATTAATCATTTGGTGTTAACCCGGATAATATGCAGTTATGGTTCCATACAAGTGAGGGAAAGCACGCCCAAATAAACAGTAAATCCATAACAGATTTCATTTATATATACAACAGAATCTAGATTTCTATAAAAAATAAAAATTGCCACTTGCAATATGAACCAAAACACAAAATGAGCAAAACTGTGGTAATATCAGAACCCAATGGAAATGACAAACAAAATATTGACCTTCAGCAACAGTGGGATTGATGATGGAGTAGTGACAGAAGTTCATAGGAAAAAAGTGTATATATCTACCAATTTCAAGTGACTGAAGACTAGACCAGCACAAAAGTAACATACAAAACTCTGTCCATAACTTCATGTCTCATCCTTCCACGGTTGCCTTCGATCTCTTGGTCTCATTATGTGTTTTATATACAGAGAAAAAAAGAGAGCAAGAATCCTCCTCCAATTTCAGATAGGATAGATAAGTGTCACCAGAATTTCAACTCTGTCCAGCAACACTTCAAATGTTGAGAACCTTTCCTCCTCAACTGTTGAAGGGCTTCGAGTCTTGCAGTAAAGATCCTATTTTCATGCTTCATCAATGACATTGTCTCGCAGAGAGAAGCTATCAAGCATATCATTATCTGTGTCAACCTGAAGCTCTTTGAACATGGCCATCACTTGTATCATGGTAGGCCGCCGGTAGGGTCTCTCGTCTAGACATTCAAAGGCAATTCTCAAATATTGAAATAGTTCACTTTCACTAGATGTTTGCACAATTAAATCAGGATCAAGTATTTCATTAATTCTTTTCTCTTTGTAAAGCTTCTTAGACCAACCAACAAGATTGCTGTCATCACCAAACTCGGAAGAGTCGATTGGTCTTCTCCCTGATAGAAGCTCAAGCAGTATGACACCGTAGCTATAGACATCCCCCTTAGCTGTACATCGAAAACTCTGGTAGTACTCAGGGGGTACATAACCCGGTGTTCCGGCAAGTGTGCTTACAGTTAGATGAGTATCAAGAGCATTAACCAATCTTGCCATGCCAAAATCAGAAACCCTGGCCTCGAAATTTTCATCAAGAAGAATATTGCTGGACTTCATGTCTCTGTGTATAATGTGAGGAATGCAACTATGATGAAGAAATGCAAGACCTCTTGCCGACCCTATGGCAATCTTCTTTCTTGCACCCCAATCAAGATTTGAACCTCCTCCTTTTGCCCTTTCATGTAAAACAGACTCAAGACTTCCCCATTTCATGAACTCATACACAAGAAGCCTCTCCTCCCCAACTTTACAGTAACCCAGCAGCTGCACCAGGTTCCTATGCTTAATCTTCCCAATAGTTTCCATCTCAGCCATGAACTCCCTATCTCCCTGACCCGTCACGTGAATTAGCTTCTTGATGGCAACAACACAGCCATCTTTCAGCTTAGCCTTGTACACTTCACCAAATCCCCCAGAACCGATCATACTCTCAGCACTGAAACCATTAGTAGCCTCGAGAAGATGCGCAAACGTCAGCTTCCGCAGAGGCTTCTCAAAGGTGGCAACATTGATGCTCAGAGGCTCAGGAAAGCTGGAAAGCTTCCAACTACTGCTCCCCGAAGTCGGAAGACTCTCTATATACTTTTCTCTAATCTCCTCCTTCTTCTGCACCTTCCTCACCCTGTACAAAGCCAACACAAGCCCAAGCGCAAACAAGAGGAAGCAAAGCAAACCAATCACAACCCCAGCTGCTACAGGCTGCTTCTTCTTCCAACCCCCAACACCCACTGAGCGATTCCTCGAAGCACCACACGCTGGCAGTGGCAGGCCACAAAGGCCAGAGTTGTTATCGTATCTAGAAGCTGGAAAAGTAGTCAACTGACCCCCAGAAGGAATGGACCCGGTGAGATTATTATTAGAGACGTCAAGGTCACTGAGAAAGGAAAGGCTCTCCAATGAACCAGGGATGGACCCATTAAGACTATTATGAGACAGATCAAGCACCCCAATTGCTTTCAAACCACCAAAACTATCTGGAATGTTCCCACCCAACCTATTGTGCCCCAAATTCAACACCTGCAAATAGGTCATGCCACCCAAATTCCCAGGAATAGTCCCAGACAACAAGTTGTAGGAAAGGTCAAGGTAGATCATGCTCCCATTAGAAGCAAAAGTATACACGGTCCAACCGGAGTAAATCCGCGTCAACGGGCACGAATGCACCATGGGAAAACCTTCAAGCCTCTCTGTTCTGATATCCTCAAACTCAACCAGCCCACCAGCACCCCTGCAACTAGTCCCACCCTCGTTCCTCACAAACGCAAACTGCTTCCCCGAAACCCTCCCCGGGATAACCAACCCCGCTTGATCAGCAAGCTCAAACGGGATATTCCCACTTAGGTTATTGCTATTCAAATCTAACCATATCAACCTCCTCCACTTGCCTATCTCCGGTGGAATCCTCCCACTCAGCGAGTTGTTCCCCAGCTGGAGAATCGCCAATGCATTCAAATTCCCAATCCCAGAAGGTATCACCCCGGTTAACCGGTTGCTCGCCAGCGACACCCATATCATGTTGGTGCAATTGGCAATTGACTTCGGAATTGACCCAGAAATGAAGTTATTGTTGAGAATCAAAGTCTCCAAGTTCCCTCCTTTAACACAAATCCCTTCTGGGATTTCCCCAGTGAGATTATTCGCCCACATAATCAAATCAGAGAGGTTAGGCAAAGCCCAAACCTCCCACGGAATCGAACCGTTCAAGCTGTTAAAGCTGAAATCGACAGTTCTCAAGCTCTTACAATCACCGAGCTGCGACGGCACCGTCCCGGAAAGGTAATTGCCCGCCAGGATCAGCTTCTCCAAACCGGAAGGGCAAAACGACGACGGAACATTGCCGTTTAACCGGTTCGAGCTCAAGTCAAGCACCCGAAGCCGTTTCAGGTTAACAAGCGACAACGGAACCGGTCCCGTTATGTTATTAAACGCCGCGTTTAGATACTCAAGACTCTGAAGCTTGCTAACCACGGAAACCAAGAAGTTCCCAGAGAGATAGTTCCTCGCGAGGTTCAAACTCCGCAGAGAAGAACAGTTCACGAAACTCAACGGCAACGGACCGGAAAGCATGTTCTCGGAGAGATCAAGTTCCACGAGACTTCCACAGAGGCTTCCGAGCTCGCTCGGAATCTCGCCGGAGAATTTGTTGCGCTCCAGAAACAAAGACTTCAAGCTCCTCAAACTCCGAAGAATCTCCCCCGGAATCTCGGCTTCGAACTCATTGCGAGAAAGATCGAGAACCTCGAGCCTGTCGCAGCTGCTCAACCCCCGCGGAAACTCGTCTCCGGAGAGCGCATTGCGGGAGAAGCTCAGCCGCGTGAGGCTCCCGCAGGAGACGAAATCCAGCCGCGAGAAGTTGTTGAACGAGAAATCGAGAACCTGAACGGCGTCATTCACGAGTTGAGGCGGCACCGCCCCGGAGAGAAGGTTGTAAGAGAGGTCCAAGGTGGAGAGGTTCGCGCTTCGCGCAACGAGCGACTCGCTGAGTTGACCCGCGAGTTTGTTGTCGGAGAAGTTGAGAAAAACGAGAGCAGAGCTGGCGAGAGCGGAGACGAGAAGACTCACGTCGGAGACGAGGTTTCGGGACAAGTCGAGTTGGGCCAGGGGAAGCCCAAGCCCAGACCCCGGCCCAGGGCCGAGTCCAGCGGTGATAAGATTATTTGAGAGGTTTAAGTGAGTAAGGCGGTTACACGGAGTTAGGTTTGCAAAAGGAAACTTGCCGGAGAAGTTGTTGAAAGAGAGGTCGAGTTTCTGAAGCGCGCAAAACGGCGAAACGCTTAGGTTAAAAGCGTTGAAGGAGTTGCCACGTAGGACGAGGGTGTAGAGCGAGGGGAGGGAAGTGAGGGTGGGAAGGTGGAGCGTGCCGGAGAGGGAGGCGTCGGAGAGGTCGATGGCGGTGACGCGGTGTGGCTCGGCTGAGCAGGTGACTCCGCGCCACGCGCACGGCGACGGCGCGTGGTGGAGCCAGTCGGAGAGGAAGCCGCGGGGGTCGGAGGAAACATGTAACTGCTTGAAACGCATCAAGAGAAGCACATCGGAGGTTGATTCTGTTTCTGGTTCTGCTGCTGTTACTGTAACGAATAAAGCAATCAGAAGAAGGGAGGTGAACACTATTGATGGTTCTTGTGGTGGTGACCACGACATGTTCCTCGTGAGGTATGGTTTCGCTCTTTTGATTTGGCTTTTTTGGGGTTTTCACTCTCGCTTCATGGAAAATTAATGATTAGTTTTAGCTTACGCGTTTGTGTTTGCATAATACCATGTGCATATGCTTATGCTTTTGCTCCCTTTTCATTCATCAATATTTTCAAACCCAACCAAATCACTGTGCCTCCGTGCGTGCGTGCCTGTGAGGGTCAGTCCAAATCCAAAACTAGAACCAATTTCTTTATCATCTTTTTGTTTTTTCCTTCACTCTTTTTATTTTCTACAAATATAAATAAACAAATATACTAAAATTGAAGAGATAGGATTATGAATTAACCAAGAGAGATTATTTTTCTTTCTTGTCCCGAATTTCAGACTTGTGTGGCTGTACGTGTACCTACCCTGAGCTAATAGGTTTGATTTTGGGGTGGCTTTTTCAACGGGGGGAAAAAGAAAGAAAGGACTTGCTGGGGAACCTGAAGTTACGTTACGGGAGGAATCATAATTGTTTTTAAATGAGAAATATGTTATTATATTATAAGTATGAAAATAAAAATATTAATGTTGGCCATTCTTTTAAAAAAGTGGTCCAAATGGCTTTCCGGATTCAAAGACGTAATTATCACCCAAACTTTGGGTTTTGAAAAATGTGGAAACGGGGAACCCGGCGTCAAAATTAGAGGAAAGAGACACCACAATTTCAAGAAAAAGCTACTACCCTAGTTCCACAGTGAGGAGTAGTAATTACAAAACTGTTTTCAAAATTTCTATTTTCAATTTCCGGAGCAATAATTAATACTACATGCTTCAATAATATATATCTCTGCCATTAAACGGAAGTTAATGATATACCATTTATATGAAAGTATCCATGGAAAATCATAATGAAGGACACACATAGATCGTGTGTTTGGGGAGCTTGCAATAATTCCCATAGAAAAGTAGTTGAATGGTCATTTATTATTATAGGTTTATGTATCCGTGTGGAAGGAGGACACGTACAAAGTATGAAAGTACCAAAAAAAAAATAGAAGGTTGGTTATATATGGCGAAGGGGCTCTGGAAAATAGCTTTTGGAATTTGACAGACAGTGGCTGCAGCAGGTACGATGTTCAGGTCATGTCTAGTGGCACTGTGCTAAATAAAAACAATTGCTAGATTTGTGGGGATGCTTCGGCTCTCAAGCAAGACAAATATACAAAACAGTTCTTCATCATGTGCACCAACCATGGTGGGGTAAGGTAAACCCCGCAATGAAGATCAACTGAACTTTAGTTTAGAATAACCTAATTTTATTCAGGAAATTATGAGATTGATTTTTACAGAGGAATTTGAATAAAGTAAAATTTTAATTAATGCATAGATGTAGAGGGTGAATGAAACAAATTTTAATAGGAGAGGGTTAAACCCGAGGACAGGTTACGGGGAATAAGGTAAAGTGGCGTCCCCACTTCTCAAGATTTTCTTACTTTAATTGCTCATCTATCAAGGTTCAGTCAAACTTTGGATTTGGATTTGGATTTGGATTTATCTACCTCCACATGCCACACCTATCTCCTCTTAATCATTATTTTATTTCAATTACATTTCCATTAATAAACAATTAACAATTAGGGAACCACCCTGGTCCCACACCAGTTTCAAATTCTTTCCTACCACCAAATTAAATTTGTCTTTTCAATTTGAATTCTATTCAAATTAGAGTTAATCAAATCCTACTTATGTAGCCTAATTAAGTCTCATGGAATCAAAAGTTCGAAGTTATTTTTTGAAGTAATTTTCAATGCAATTTTTACATGTTTATTCATTGGTTCTTTAATGGCATTGATTGGCCAGGTTCTTTATTTCTTATTGAGGATAACATATAAGGTTTAATTACTCGTTTGATCTCTATAATTATAAAAAAATTCATTTTAGTTACTCAAGTAGGTTTTATAATTACAAGAATTTTCGCTTTTAGTTTCCATATTTATACTTTCTTTCTCTCATTCTCAATTATCTTGTGTTTGCTACCAAAGAAAACACAATAAACCATTCCCCTCGCTTGAGCTACAACTACCCCAATCCCTCAGCGAGTTGTTCCAAAGTTAGACTAACAAGTGGACGAGAAAGTTCCAAAGTAACATTCCCTCATGCAATACACTTTTGATATGGTTAATCCCATTCAGTAGTTAGTTCCCTACTTCTGAAATTAAAATCAAAGAGAAAAAAAAGGCTTTGCTTTCTTGTGAGATGAGAGCTTTCTATTATGAAGTTTGGTAACTTTTCAAGTCTTATGATAACATATAGTTAATCAATATGTAGGCTTAATTCTTCTACAACGAAAGTACTAAAACAATAAATTAATATGGTTAGTTTGTATATGGAATTCACATATAGATTTTAGGTAAACTTACGAGGGGAGTTAAGCAAAATATAGTTTTGGGTCTAGCATATTTGTCCAGTTTATGCATGACTGTGAGGAAACTATTTCTTCTTCCACCTCAGTAATCACAATCTACATAGTTTTTAAATTTTAGATTACATAATTCAAAATATAAAACTTTAAACATTTCAATAATGAAAGACGATATGGTTATTATTGGGGCAGACTAATGTTATTGGGGTGTGAGAGTTTTTCTCTAAGATAATTGCTTCCTGCACCTTCTCAATTTGAACCTGTAACCCATAATTTTTTAAAATGACTAATTTACAAGTAATTTCTGGATTACTTGTTCTGGAAATTTTTGTAAAATACACTTTCCGAAATTTATGAAACATATTAGAATATATTTTCTAGAACAAAATAAGATTTTCAAAACTAAATTTTTTAAATAAAATTTCTGGAATGTACAAGATACATTCTTGAACAAGTTTTTCGAAACAGAAGTTCCATAACAAAATTTTCAGAATGTTTATAATACCTTTTGAAATACATTTTTCAAAAATGTGTTCCAAAACAATCAGAACATAGAAAATGTAATTCAGTAAAAGCTTTCCAGAACACATTTATGTTTTGAAAAGAACTTTCTGGAATAAATTTTTTTTTTGTATTATTCTCCCTTTTTTTTTCTTCGTTGAAGATAGTGCAATAGCGGTACTAGTGGTAGCGTGAACAGTGACGGAGTACAATGAGGGAGAAGTGGATGAAGAATTCGATTCTTTCATCTGATTGTAGGAGTGCAAGTTCAAAAATGGATAGTGTAGGAAGTGATTGTCTTTTTCCAATACTCAATAAGTTTGAGCCTACTTAAAGAAGGTTTAAGGGCTTAAATTCTATCTACACATCTTTAGTTTTCATTTTGCATCTTTTTTGTTTTTTTTTTCTCAAGCTTACTTTTCTTGAAGTTCAGAATGTATATTATACCAACATTATATTATTTTAACTGAAATTAATTTAATTTTGTCAGTGAAGGTTTGGAGTTCAATTTTTATAAATGAAAAAAAATTGATTGAATGATAAAATTTTTAGAGATGAAAGGCATTACGAGACCCATACAAAGTCATATAAGGGCATGTTTTCAGAATGCTTTGCTAATTATTTTTCCAGTGCTTTAACTTCATTCAATGTCATGTCACTTTTATTTCGTTCTATCATATATATATTACAATAACGTTGTTGAATTGATAAAGGGAAAAGTTTACGGTTGTGCCAGAATGAGTTTGCTAGTGTTTCTTATTGTCAACTTTTTGCTCTGGTAATTTTTCATTTGACATTTGAATTCTTTTCAATTTGATAATTAGCACTTTCGTCCTACTTAATACGCAAAAATTTTGGCATTATACTAAAATATTAGAGTGATTTTCATATTTATAATATAATATTTTTACGGTTTTGTTATGAATTTTTACTGGGAAATATATAATTTATAAATTTACTTGTAATTTGTAATAAGGAAATTAGATCATAGTTAATTTAGAAATGGAAATGAATGGGAAGGCCTTAATATGAGATTTTTTTTCGTTAAAATGAAATAGGGGAAAATGATAATAAAAATAATATGACATTAACCTGAAAGAAAGAAAGGAAATAAAGCTATCATATCTTATTGTTTGTATTTTATTAAGATTTGAGTGGATAAGGATAAAAAAGAGGTGGTGGCAACAAAAAACTGTGTATAAAGTAAGCAAATTAATTTCTATAAACTAATGTTCAACTTTCAAGTAGCTAAGAAATCTAAAAGGACACAACTTGTAATGTATTTAGATGAATCAAATATAGATTTTGATTTTTTTAGCAAATAGATGTGTTAGAATGGTTTAAGAATAACTATTAATGCTTTTCAAACTTTACTATATGTATTCAATTTTACCTTTTTATATGTTATATCATGATTAATGATTTCATCCTGTACTTTGCAATAGTTAAATATTTATTTATTTTAACACTACAGAATACTAAATATTTTTTTTGTGTATTGTAGCATCTTTCTTTCTTTTTTCCTCTTCGATTTTAGAAGAAATGAGTATAGGTAATTATGGTATATAATTGTGACATACAGATAACCTCAAAAATCTACCTCATAACAAATAAAATGCAAATACTTATACAAAAATGCATTAAATTCAAAACGTAAACTTCAAAACCAATTCTTCTATATTGTTTATATTGTTTTCTTCCAATGATTATGAGTTAACACTTTTATCTTCAAGGTTAGTAATGTAATATTTACATCACCAAAATAATTATTCTTCTACAAGCATATTTTATTACTCTTCATCTTTAGATGAATTAAATTTATACATATTGATTTTCCTCTCATATACACATTTCAAATCAGTCAAAAAGTATCACTTTCAATTGATTATCAATGTTTTAGATTGATTTTTTATTATTTTTTTATCAATCTGATCCTAAACATTCCTACCTTTCTACTCTTTATAGTTAAATGAAAAATAAATGAAGTGAAGCTTTTAACATTTTTTTTTTCTCACTTCATTTTCTACTAAAAAATGTGTTTTTCTTCTCATTTATTTAGTTGAGTGAATTTCCATTCTATACTTTTTTTTGTTTTTGTTTTAAAATAGGGAACGCTATTTACTAAGAGAATAGTTCATACATTTCAAAATAATAGAATAACTTCTATTCCTTCCTTCTAGTTTAAAAGTGTCATAAAAATTGGAAATAAACATATTTAATCAACATCCTAAAAATTTAAAATAGAAATAGAATATAGAATTACATTACAAGAAAAATATGAAAGCCAATTAAAAATAATAATAATAATCATTATACACCAGCTACGAGAAAATCATATAATTCAAACATTGTTTATTTACATAAGATTCAAACATAGTTTATTTACATAAGAAACACTTAAGTAAATATATACAATATTTGAAAGAGTATCACACCATACATATATACATAAATACAAACACTCACAATCATAAAGGTAAATACAGGTAAAATACGATTATTATGAAGATATTATAATTAGAGAATGGCACATAATCCACTATTTGCCTTTTGAAGATCCATTTTGAGTCTTTGAATCTCTCTATTTGATGACATTTGGAATGATTTATAATTGTCTTCAGCCTTAACTCTAGCAGCCTTCTCTTCTTCTAACATTATCCTAAGTTTGGCCATTTCTTCCTCCAACTTTTTCTGAATCTATATATTAAAATAAAATTATTATTATTTGAAAAGTAGAAGAATTAAAATTAAAAAAGTGATAATATGTTTAACCTTTAATAAGTAAATTAAAATGTTGAAAAATAAATATCAAATGTTATGATGGATAGTAATTTACCATTTCAGTCATTCGTTTAAGCTCAATATCATATCTTCTTTTTAGACGTCTTTTAATTCTCAATGTTTCTGCTTTTTCAGTTTCGGTTGCTTTCTCCTACAACATAAAATGAATTCATAATTCATTGACATTATATATTATTTACTAAAATTTCAATATTTCATAAATACTTTTAACATTTAAAAAAATTTCACCTTTAATCTTATGAACAACTCATTTGTAAATGGTTCTCCACCATTTTTCCATATAATTGAGTCCACAAGATCGAGAAGTTGTTGAATTTGTTGCAATCGCTTATTTTCATCACCAATCCTATTATTGAAAAGTACTTTACGATTGCCACAAAAACTGAGTATATCCTACAATAATGTTCAACCTCCATCACAATAAAAAAAATGTAATAATTAATTGTAGATTTAGTACACAAAGAAATTCTCTATAGTCCAACCTGGTAAAGAAAATATAGTAAAAGTAGCCATAATAACCATTAGTTTGATTCAAGAAGATACAATACTATGTGTTTATTTAAATATAAAAATGTGATTTAAATGTAAATAAAGTTTAACGAATAAAGTCTATATCATAATTATTTTAAGGCTAAAATGTGTTTTCTTAACATGATGAACTATATAAGTTTTACTAAAAGTCATATATTACACTAGAAAAATAATAAACATTTTATATGTATTTTATGTGTAATGAGTATGTTATCTATTATATTTGACAAATAAATAACATTTAGTGGTATTATAATTAAATTATATATATTTAACAAATATTATATATATATATATATATATATATATATATATATATAAAATATTATATATATATATATATATATATATATATATATATATAAAATATAATATATATATATATATATATATATATATATATATATATAACATTAACAAATTTTAGAATAGGTACTTTTATTTATAGTTTTTATTTCTCATCACAATAAGAGTTTGTATCTGTGAATAATAAAAATGAAATGGTTATATGTTGATCAAACTGATCATAATAAAAAACCTGGAGAGGTGCTGGACAGTCGAGACAATAATTATCAAGTGTTTTTCCATCATCTTCTAGGTCATCTCCTCCCGTGAAGAGCACAAGCATGTAATCAACAATTTTAGATCCAAATAAAGCTTTTAAGGTAAGAAAAGTAGCTTGTTCTTCTTCAGAAAAACGACCTCTGGTAGAGAACACTAGAACGACAGCATGAATTCCATCTTTAGCCATATCAATACATTTGACTATTTCCTTTCCAGCATCAGTAGTTCCATCAAATAATCCTACAAAATTTGTTAAGTTTTAGATTCATAATTAAATATATTTTTGTCTCCTTATATAATTATTTTTCTATTTTTTATCTTCACAATACAAATTCAAATACACAAATTATTGTTTTTTCACTAATCTTTTACAGGTTTTTTTTACAATACAGATGAAAATTACTAATTTTGCAAAGACTAAAAGCAAAAATATATTTACAAATACTAAAAATAAATTTGATCATTGACCTGGAAAAAAGTTATTATATTTGTAAAAATAAAAAGAAATTGCTAATGGAATATTAAAACAAAGATAAAAACATGTAATAACAAATTTTGAAAAGATAAAAGAGCAAATATAAAATTGTGAGATCTAATCACACAAATCATTCACTTTTAGAAAAACTTGAATATGTATTTAAGTTTTAAGTTTGTATATGATAAAATTTGAAGATGTAATTCAAATCAAATGTACAATCATATATACTAAGGAATAAGGTAGTATTATTTTTTACCAGGAGTGTCAATAACATTAATAGTTCGTCCAAATAAAGTAGTTGTTCTCATGTTAGAAGCACGTGTTATACTGGCAGCTCCTGAACTTGACTTGAAGACTTTACTTCCAATAATAGTATTTCCAGTTGCACTTTTTCCATTACCCGTACGTCCAACTAAAACTAAAGTCCTCGGTTGGGTAGATAACAAATAATTTCTTTCCATGATAGTAAATTTAAGTTACACTGCAAGAAAAAACACATTCCAAATAAAAAATATAAAGAAAAAAATAAACATAAATTTTGCTCAGGCATTGGTCATAATATAAAGAATTTAAATAAGATATAAGTTTGATTCATAATAAATAAAAGGACACATTTAAATAAAAGAGATAAATTTTGAAATAAGAATTGACATCTCAAATCAATCATTAGTATCATAATTTAATCAACACTTTTGAGATAAAAAAAATTTTGTTATCAATAAACAAATAAATTAATGATGATTTACCTATAGAAAAATATGTTGAAGAAATTTGTGAATGTGGGATGTAAATCACGATGTAGAATGATATGTATTTCAAATGTTGTTTCCACTTTCAATGATTTGAACTTTCTAGCCTCAAAGTAGTTTTATACTTACTCTAGAAACAAACTTCACATAGAAAACATGCAAACAAAAAGGCAAGTATCTCGTAAACTAAATTGAAAATGTGTTTGAGAATAACAAGAAAATAATATACCAAAGCTTAAAAAATAAGAAAATAATATACCAAAGCTTAAAAAATAAGAAAATAATATACCAAAGCTTAAAAAATAAGAAAATAATATACCAAAACTTAAAAAATAAGAAAATAATATACCAAAAGTTAATAAACAATAAAAAAGAATAAAGTGGACATGTTAAAATAGTATGTTAGAATAAAAAAAATTGTAAAATTCACCTATACAAGATGAAGATAGCCCTTGATAAAATACGAATACATGGAATCAACAAAATGAAAGTTTCCAAAGTTTGCAAATTACATTCACATGTAACTAATTATTCACATATATCTTCGTGTGTGACTATGCTATTATTTTAGTAGTTACATTATACAATCATTAAGAATGTGGTCACTAAAATATGAAGAACATTAATACGTGGTATCAAATTACTAATATAGGTGAAATGTTAAAATTGTATTAGTTTAGCATATATTTTCTCAAATCTTTTAGAATCCTATTTCGTCGTTTACTTTTTTAAATTATACATTATTAACAATTCTAGGAATGATTACATAGGACTTTTTTATTGATTTTAGTCGTGTAAAAATTGTTTAAAAATAAAGATAACAAATTTAAGGTAGAATAACATCCTTTATAAACACCTAAGAGTAACATCCACCATAAAGGAATAGCTTACATATCCAAAGTTAAGAAAGATAAAATTTAACAACTTAAAAAACCTAAGAAAGAAAGATGACTTGATTAAGAATAAAGTAACATATAAAGAGAAGATTAGAAAAACTTGAAATGACATTGAGAGAAAAGAATATTCTTACTTGTAAAAAAAAAAAATTACCAGTAACATGAAATGGGAAAAACCTATACAAATTTAAGTCCTTTAATGTAGACTTAAATAAATGAGAACATAACACAGTTAAAGTTAATCATTATTAGAGAATATGAATTGCTATATTTTTTTTTATAATATTTTTGTTTCATGAACTTAACAATAATTTTTTTTTCTGATTATTTGTTTATAAAAGATTAATTTTGATATATTTATTTAATCTAAATGTTAATTTTATATTTATTTAACTTATTTAAATTTTATTGTCGATATTAGTCTTTGTTAATGTGACTAAAGTGGGAAACATTAGAACAAACATTTTACTAGCATTTGCCTGTAAGTTTTTCTATTTATAGAGGCGTTCATGGTGTGGTTTGGTTTAGTTTCTTTGTTAAAAATACGAATCAGAACATAAAAATTTATATGTAGTTTAATTTGGATTAGTTTGAATATTAAAAATTTTTAATCATTAAACTTTTTATTATTATATGTATTTAGTTTTACCTTTTTTACACAAGGACTTAATGTTATATCATGATTATAATGATTTCATTCTCTACTTCATGATAATTAAATATTTGTTTTCTTCAATATTATATAATATTAAACAATTAATTTTATCTCTTAAAACATAATTTTTTTTATCAAAGTTAAGGTTTAAAGTTTAGAATTTAGAATTTAGGATAAATAATAAATACGATTAATTATGTTATATATGTACATAAATATTATATAACCTCAAAGATCTATCTTACAACAAATCATGTGCAGACATTTGTGCAATGCATGAAATTCAACACATAAACTTCAAAATCAATCCTTTTATATTGTTATCTTCCAATAATTTTAACACTTTTATGTTCAAGGTCAATAATGTAACATTTACATTACATCATCTTAATAATTATTCTCCCAAATTATCTGTAGATTAGGCATAATTTGTTACTCTTCTATCATATATTAATATGCATGAATTAAAGTTACATATATTAGATTTTTCTCATATAAACACATATTTTGATCTTTTTGTATATAAGTAAAAAAAATAGATAATATAAAAATATTTAAATAATTTATTTTAGTTTCATTTAGTTTGGATTGGTTATGAGATGTGAAACCTTAAATTGAACCGAATCATTTAATTCAAGAAAAAAAATCGAATTAATCTAAAAGTGTGAATTTCAATTAATTATCATTGTGTTGGATTAATTTTTATTTTTTAGATTAACTTTTTTATTTTTTAGATTTTTTTTTTTACGAATTCCATTCTAAACATTCCTACCTTTCCACTCTCTTTATATTTGAGTGAAAAATAAAAGAAGTGAAGCTTTTAACAATTTTTTTCTCACTTCATTTTCTACTAAAAAAGGTGTGTTTGTTCTCATTTATTTAGTCAAGTGACTTTCCATTCTATATTGTTCTCTGTTCTTTTTTATTTTGTTCCATACTTTTCCATAACAATGTAGATTTACTCCTCTAGTCCTACAAAGAACCAACCCTAACAGATTAGTTGTGTTGCTAATTGAAATAAAATGTTAACTCTAAAAAAAATGCTTTAATAAAACTTAAAATACTTAGAAAACCTTTTCACAATAAGATCTATCAGACATTAGTAGGGGTTCGTTTGATGGTTTTTCAAATAAGTTTATATAAGTTTTTACAAATGTTCAAACAATGGTTAAGAGTAGATAAACTTGTGTAATATATAATAAAGTTGAAAACATTATCTATACTAGTTTATCTTAAACTCGAGCTATGTCTAGTTTTTTTTTTTTTAAATACAAAGGATTTCACTAATCAATCACTAATTATAAGTATTATCAATGTCATTTTTGTTTATAATAAGTATATAAAGTCACTTCTGATTATCTTTGGATGTCCCCTGAGATTGAGTATTGAGTATATAATATTTATTTAGGCTAAGTAAATAAAGTCTCTCTAGGATATACACCATAAGTTATTTTTTACAAGAAAGTCTCTCTTAACATAAGATAAAACAACTTAATATTCATTAATTTGAGAGTCTTAACTTCGCTGGATGAAAGACTTATAAGTATGTACTTTGTAAATGGTTTATTAGGCAAATTATAAAAAAATAAGCACTTGAAGATACAAAATTATTCTTTACATGTAATATCATGTAATGCATGTATGGTTCATTAATCATATCTCCATAAGAAAATTTCCTTTTACAAATGTTTAAAATTGGGCCATTGTGAATTCCATGCTTTAACTTTGTCCTTGTGTGATGATAGTATAGTTATGATTTAATTGGATATTTTAGAACTAGAATTGCTAGAATTATAAAAACATGAAACTTAAAAATGCTTATCATTATACACAAATTTAACCCATAGAATTATACACTAGTATAGGAAAAACATATTTAATCGCGGTTCTACAAGACTTATAATCGCGATTCTGAAACCGCATTAGATCCAACTGCAACAAACAAGTTCATTGCACATATAAGCATGGACTGAAGGAAAAATCAAAACTTGAGCATTACCACAAACAATTAGGCAGCCCCAAATAAATAATAAAAAGAAAAAAGAGAAAAGAATAAGAGGGTGAAGCATAAACACTCACAGTGGCTCTGACAAAGAACTTTGGTCTTGTGCAATGGAAGAAGGGGATGGAAGAGGGAACCCTGGAATGGAAGGGCATGTAGAGGCCAGTGAAGGATTTGGGAATGGTTGGAGAGGGTGAGAGAGAGTGGTTGTCGGAGGGAAACATGGGTTTAGAGGAGAAGAGAGTGGTGGCGTCGGCAGAGGCCATTGGGGGTGGTGTAGTGTAGTGTGGCTATGAAGGATGAAAAATGTTGAATGATTGAGAAAATTGGATAAGATTGGGCTTAAGTCTTCTGTTCCTCCGCCACCACCACCTTCGACTCGCGCCTCCTCGTGCTCCGGCTCCGCAACGCCTTCCAGCGCCTTACCTCGCTCGCCGTCTATGTGTGCGATCTCGCTACGCTCCACCTCCTCTTCCTCTCCCCCTGGTCGGAGCTCTCTAGCGTCATTCTCGTAGCCTGCAACTTCGATCCAGAGAGAATTGAGAAAAAGATGTGAAGAAGGAGAAACGAACCCTAGGATGTGTAGCATCTTAAAATTATTTCTGTGCCTACCACCGCAGTTCTGGAAACAACTGCGGTGGTATCTTCCTGAAGCATTCATTTAAAAATTATTTTTGTACTTTACTACCGCTTTCTGGAAACAACAGCAGTGGTATCTCCTGTCTGTGTCTCGTGGAAAATACGATTGCGGTTGTTTTAGACAACCGCAGTGGTATCGTTGCACTTAATTTTTCAAAAATGTCACTGTATTTTTTTTAATGCGGTTTTCTCTTAACCACGATAATATCCTGTCGTGGAATGTATTTTTTCTACTAGTGATATAAGTATGAAAGTTTACATTTAAGAATGAAAAAAGAACATGAACATAAAAATAGAACAAGAACAACACAATGAGATAAAATAACAAGAATTATAAGAAGCTTGTTAGTGAACACAATTTAATCCATATAATTATACAAGTGTGAAAACTTGATTTTAAGAAAAAAGGATGAACATGAACATATAACAAATATAAAAGTGACTCAAGAGTAAGAAAGGAAGAATTGAACTCAACACAAAAAAGAAATTAAAGAAAAAGAAAGGAAGAAAATAACTTATGAATTGATTAAGCTTGTCATACCACTTCGAGAAACTATAAGATAAGTATTGACGGAGTCATCACTTAATTTAGAGATCTAAAATAAGACTCAACTAAGAAGAAAACTCTTTAAAGTTGTTCAACAAAAAAAATGAGGGATTATTTATAACGTATTGAATATGAAAATTCAGAGCCTAATGATAAGTAATGTTCATAGAATTACATTCAAATTCATATTTAAGATGCATTTGGTTGAGAATTTTAAATAAATAATGAGGGATCTTTTGAATTTTAATACTCAAATTTATATATAGATCAATAACTTATATTGATTCATCTATATGCTTGAGTTACACTTTTTATACTTGAATTCTCTTTGACTTTTAGTTGACTTTCACTAGCATGTTTGACTCATATTTATTGGACTTGACTTGTTTCATAATTCTCCTTACTTTTATAGCCTTATTGAGTTTAATAAGCACAAATATAAGATAAGTTTTTTTTTCACTTATTTAACACATGAATAAAAATGAGAGTAAATTTTTAATTTCTAAAATTTATGATAAAAATAAAATCTATTGTATAAACATTTGTTTATTTAAGATCCTCTCTACTTATACACTTATTATTATGTCAGAACTTTAATGTGTTTGAAGTTATAGTTAATGTGTATTGTGAAAGACATTTTTTCCTATAATTATTCTAATAATTTGACAATACCAAAATAGGCACATTACTCGGAAATTAGGTTTATATGTGTCAAAATCTTCAAAGAAATTTTAAGTAAACTCTTGTTGAGATTACAAGACCTTGCATATGAACTTAAGTGTTTAGTGCAATCCACATGTGTATGGCTTATATTGAATTTAAGTGTGCATGGATCCAGTAGCTTGCATTCAATGCTATTTTAGAGTTATTTGTCTTTTTTATGTTTGCATCAAATACTTAGTCTAATATTCGTATGTTCTATCTAAAGATTTTTGCAAGTTACGTGCAAAACTTAATCTTTTAATTGGATCTTTGCATTTTGTGTCTATATATTTATTATGACTTATTTCTATTTTGTTTATCATCTAGGACTTAAGTAAAACCATAATAATTTATAATTTTAGTTATATGTTTCACACTAAATAACTAAAACATATTTTTATTTATTATTATCAAAATCATAAATCTCTTACACAAGATTATCATATATAAATGTGAGTCTAATCATGGTTAATACATCTATATTTTAATAATTATTAATCTAATTTTAAAGATTAAAATAACAATTTATAAAATCAAAAATTTATAAGTCCAATTTATATAACTAAAGTATATTTAAGTTAAAGTTATTATTAATTTGACACAATATTGTTAGGTTTTAATTATTGTTGTCAAATTTGAAATTTTAACATGTGTGTTAAATATAAAAAAAATAATGGTATTAATATGTTTATATATTTAGAAATTGTGTTTTATTTAGTTTAGTAACGACACTAGGATTGTCCACAAACATTTAACTTTTTTTGGAAACCTGCATTTGCAGTGGAGTCACACTCTACAATATTTATAAATAAATATATCGTTAATAATCTTTGATATTAAGTTTAAATTCACAGTTAAACTTAATTTAGCTAAAATAAAATTCTGTCCTTCAATTATATTTTCTTTTTGTCTTAAACCAAGAAAAAAACAGTTAAACTATAATTTCTTTTCGTCTATTACGAGTAACGAATAAAAAATAAACTTGTTTTTAAAAATTATTTATATAACTAAAAATGTATTTTTGTTTACTTTTAGTTTTTATCATTAATTATACCAGTTTAACATTAAAAATGGAAAATATTAATTAATATAAAAATTAAATTAAGATAAATATTTTCAATATTTAATTTTAGAATTATCATAATATTAAGGGTAGATCCGAAACCGTATTAAAATTTCTGTAAGTGGTTGTAACAGGAGTTTAATTTTAGAAATACTTTAACTTATACAATAAAAATTTATTTTTTAGAAATGTTTTAATAGTATTGATGTGTACAAGTTAATTATATTTTTTTATATACTTTACTTAAAGTAATTATATAAGACTGGCTTGTAAAAAATAAAAATGTTGAAAATTAATCAAAAGTAATTAACACATTAACATATTAGAGTAAGAAAAAATAGTCCGATTTTTCTATGAAAAAATAATTACATTAAAAAAAGTAAATACAAATTAGATTTTAAAAGTTGCTAACTTTATTATATATATATATATATATATATATATATATATATATATATATATATATATAATATGATAAAATTATGTGTCTAAAGTTAGAACTCAAAAAGTTTCTTTTGATTTAACAGAAGCTACTGAAAGGAAGAGACACAAGCAGAGAAAGAAGAAAGAAGAAGAGTGTTCTCAGAACGTTTCTCTTCCTTTTCACGCTACTCTGAAGCCCCAACAAACCCTAATCGAACTCCGATTTTCGCTATAAACCCTAAACCCCCAAATTAGTTGGTCATGGCTTCGTCTTCGAGTAGCGGATTGACGTTCAAGCTTCATCCTCTCGTAATCGTAAACATCTCCGACCATTACACGAGGGTCAAGTCTCAGATGAACCCAACCCTCGCGCAACCGAACAGCAACAACGCCTCCGCGCCCAACGGCGGCGACGGCGTCGTTTCGTCCCTCCCTCTCCGGGTCTATGGATGCGTCATAGGAGTGCAGAAGGGCCGTACCGTCGAGATCTTCAACAGCTTCGAACTCCTCTACGATCCTTCAACTCATTCCCTCGATCGCACCTTCCTCGAGAAGAAGCAAGAACTCTGTTTAGTATTCCTTTCTCTCTCTCTCTCTCTCAAATTGAGGCTAAGTTTAGTTCAGTATTTTCTGAATGGTTCGCAATTGTGGTGACATTTGTCCACAATTTCATTCTACATAAGGATCTCAGTGAAATCATGATCACAGTTTAAAAACCTTTAACGACCTTGACCTAACATTGGCGTTGTGTGGTTTATAATTTTGGCATGGCTTTAATTTGTGAGTTTGGTTTTTGACAATGAACTGGGTCTATTTGGAACAGCTTCTCTGTAAGCCCTGATTGGACAAGAAAATAAGAAGGAGAAATGAAACGAGCTTCTCCTAGTTAAAATTAGCTAATTTGTAGAAACTTTCTTAGATACGAAGAAGTTTATCCTAACAGATCTCATATTTTTTTATTTTATTTTTTTTTATCAAATTTGTGTTTTATTTTTTTTGATAATTTTGGATATGTTGATTTTATTGGAAGTTTTTTGTTTTTCTTTTTCCAGATAAGAAGGTGTTCCCACACTTCTACATACTGGGATGGTATTCGACTGGGAGTGATGCGGAGGAGTCGGACATGCACATTCACAAAGCTGTAAGTTTTTGTTATTTCAATTGGTCTCAATTTGAGCATTCATGTGATTGATAGGTTGGTTTGGGTTCACGAGGAGATTTTAGTTGTTTTGATAGTATTTGGGAGAAGTTCAATGCCCAAGGAAGAGGAATTGATGCTTCTTGATGATGGTTTTATTTGATATATGTTTTGAATTAGGATATGATAAATTGAAATGCAGTTAGAGAAAAATGCTAGATCATGATTGGGCTTAGGGTGAAGCAAATGGTTGTTTATTCTGGTTAAAAGGGTTGTCACCATATGTAGGCCTTTCTGCATCCCCTTTCTTCTTCCCCCATCATGGAGGGACTCAATTCAACAATCAACTCTTCCTTCCTTCACTGTGAAGCTCCTTTCTTCTCAACCCTCACGCATTTGCATGATTTATTCTTTCTTCAAGATCCTTGTGTGCATACTACTAGGAACACTCCCATCTCAACCTTTTTGCATTTTGATCTCAGGATTTTGTCTTAGCAGAACCTCTGTGTTGAACATTCTCTTCACTTTTTCCTTGAATTTCATTGATACTTTACCACTAATCTTTTTATTACAATCCTCGAGTTTGAGATTAATCCCAACATAATTATCTTCAGCATTATCCAATGGGGCTTATTCTCTTCCCCTTTATAGGTCTTGTCAAAGTTAAGTAATTCATTGCCTCTCCTTCCTATTGCAATTCATTGTCAACCCCAAATTGAATCTTCTCTTTGCCTCTCCTTCCTATTGGGGATAAAGTTTCACCATGAGCTTTCTTAGAAGCATGGGAAGATCCAATAACAATACCATCACTTGATGGTTACTTTCTTTTATTGCTTGCTGCTCTCCGTATATAAATTCTCGAGTCTCCAATGCCTAAAGCTTCATAATTAGTTGCCTAATTGAGAGTGGGATCATCATCAAAAACCAACTCATTTCCCCATCTTCATTATCATTCTTAGAAAGTGGACTTCAAGCGGTACTCAACCTCAAAAAACCAGGTGTGTCCAACTTATATACTATAGTTTGACCATATCCTTAGTTGATGTAATATGTCCAACACCCCCCTCACATCTAAGACTGGGTATGTCAAGCGTGAGACTAGATATTTTTGGGTGGTCTAATAACATGATAGCAGGTGGTTCCATAGGCCTAACAAACTTAGTGATACAATAGCTCTAATATAGAAAGTAGACTTTAAGTTAGGTTTACACCCGTTTATATACTATAGTTTGACTATATCTCTATTGTCATCAATTGGTCCCACTAGCCACTCATTGTACAATATGGTCTATTTCATCCCTAATTAGTATCTTTGAGCAAGTTGTTGATTATTCCTCTCTTTTGAATGAATTTGTGTTATGAATAAGTAAAATGTTAATTAGTTTCTTCCTACTTTCTTCAAAAAAAGTTAATAATGAAAGGATTCATGTCATGAAAAATAATTATTACTTCCTTAAATACACTCCACATGAGCTCATGATGAGCTACATGTGAAGTTTAAAATCTTGATTGCTAGCTTTTGCAAGTTTGGAGCTGTGTGATCGTAATTCTTCCACATTGAGCTATAAAATCAAAGAAAGTAACTTTAAACATTGCAACTTACTGCAATTTAGATACTTAGAATAGCTTCTAGGAAAGTGTTTAAGTGTCTCACTTGGGGCTGTGGTCTTTCTTGATTTTTTTAGCATGGTAAAGTCATCATCAAAGAGTCCACTTCCACTCTTGTAAAGGGACAACTCATTTAAATTTTTTTGTTGCACATCTTTACTTGGAACCAATGTCTTGATGCAATCATACAACCCATTTGTATCCTCCAAACCATATTCCATTTTTGGGTTGGGATAATAAAACTCCAAGTTGAAAAAGTGATTAGCTGCATGCAAGAGGCGATAAAGTTGACATGTCTATCTAATATCAATGACTGTAAATACATCTTTGTATTTACTTTCATTGTTATTAGAAAACTTTCTTATCATTTCGTTGGCCTTGTCTGTTGCTTAATGTATATATCCTATATCTGCTTTTCATTCCCCATCCACAAAAGGTATGTACATGGACAAGAGGAGCCATGACTTTGAGAGCAATGGGCATACGATTCCAAAATGAAGGCATAAAAGCAATTTTCTAGCTTCCCTCCCCATAGCTTCCTTAGACAGCTTGTTCCATTCATCTAAAGTGATCTTCTTTCTCAAATTTTTTTTACAATTGCAACTTTTACTATTATTTCCTTCAATGTTTTCTAGTGTCATTGTCATGCTCTATGGTCTTTTATAAAACCTTACTGCACTATTATTACGAAGTGTCATTGCTATGCTGAACATGAGTGTAGTTTCGTTTTATGCTATATTGTAGTTTATGTTGTGTACAGGTTAATGATGATATATCCCTGGTTTCAATTTTGATTTATGTTAATTTACTTTTTTGTGCCTTTGTTTATTTGATATTCTCTTCCAGTCAGTATTCAGATAGTGAATACATTGAAATTCAAGTTCCTATAGTTTCTGATTATTATGAACCTCTGCTGTAACAGCTGATGGATATCAATGAAAGTCCAGTTTATGTTCTTCTCAATCCTTCTATCAATCACTCTCAGAAGGATCTCCCAGTCAGTATTTATGAAAGTGGTACATGATCTCTACCATTGTCTTGTTTATTATGTGATTTTTTACAACCACAGTTGCCAAAATGAAAAATAAAAATTAACTAGAAAGATCTTTAGTTACTTGTACATGTATTTCCATTCTTTTATTTTTTACAATGATTCTTTTAATATGAGAATAAATTTTATTGGGGAAAGAAATAGAAGTTTAGAAGGTTGGAAGACAAAAAATCCTCAACAAGGGTAATACAAACGGAAGAAACCAGAGCAGTGAAGTATGTTTAACACAGACCATGTGATGAACAATGAACACCAAATTATTCTAATTCAGTGGTGAGAAGCACATTTGATGATTAAGGCATTGCTTTTGAACAGCAAAAGCCATAGAAGTTAGAATCTCTTACGTGGCACATTACCATAAGATTTTACTTCCTAACCCTTGAAAACAAACTTGTGAAAACTGATCCAGTGAACTAGGACTAAGTGAATAACCCACTGCTCAACAAGATGCTATTTTCTTTAAAGGAATTGCACAGCTATGCAATTTAGCATGAATGAGGCACTGTGCAGGCATGGATGAATACATGACACATCTTGGGAGAGAAATCTATTTCAGGCTGTGTAACCTACTATAAGTCACATTAGTATTTCTATTGTGTAAAGCTGTTTAAGCAATATTTGACCGTAGTAGGATTATGAATTCCAAATTTACTTTTCCAAGGAAAGTCTTTCCCTTACGGGATAATGTATGAGAAACTGAAAATAAGATTTGTAAGGAGGAACTGCTGATAAAGCTTCCAGTTTCTCATCAATATTAGAAAAAGGGAGCAACATAGGGTTCACATGGGGTTATGATCTAGTAGAAGCAAATGTAGAAGGTAAATCTATCCTAGATTTTTTATTAGCGTATCTTTAGAATAGCCTACACTTCATTTGGGAAGAGGAAAGAGTATCTTATCTACAAAAGTTGGGTAAAGTGCTCTCAAATTGTAAATTTTCAGAATCAAAGAGAAACCTTTGCTTGCATTACAATGTCATACCTGGGGAGATGATAACTACCCAATACAGAGCCTTGGTCATGGAGTAAGAGTTGTGAAGAAATTCTTATTGATCCATATTAGGAGATTGGGAGGCTAATTTGCATATTCTTATTTTTTCCCTTCTTTTCATTTGAATTTTTCTGCTTTCTATTCTTTCTAATGAAGGATTATGTGTTTTTTGTTGGTAAATATTTGGACAATTCTTTGTTGTCATATTGCCTGCTGCTTATTGTACTGAGGAAATTAATTGTGTTACTGCTGGTGCTTGTAATTACAATTTTCAACTACAGAACTGCATGTCATAGATGGGATTCCACAACTTATTTTTGTTCTCTCAAGCTATACTATTGAGGTTGGTTTTATGACTTCTGTTGTACCCTTTTTCACATCTTAAATCACCGTTCCTCAACTGATTGATTGATTTGGATTACCTTCTCTATCCCTCTTGCTTTGTTGAAGACTGTTGAAGCAGAACGAATATCAGTTGATCATGTTGCTCATCTTAAGCCATCTGATGGTGGTTCAGCGGCTACACAATGTTAGTGTTTTTCTTGACTTTTATTTGCATCTTTATTATCTTTCATTAAGCCTTTGGAGTAGGGAAAAATTTTGATTTATTCTTATGTTAGGTAAGTATACTTATGTTATTATTCTTCTACAGAATTTTATATTGCTTGTCACAAGTCTGGATGGAGGGGAGAGTTGTTTTGGGTAGTTAATTGTGAACATGAAATTTGTTGAATTTATTACAACCTTGTCCAACTAAGATCAGGGAGGGTCTGAGTAAGTAGATGATAAGTAGCCAAACACTTGGGGAACCCACCCTGAAAAGCTAACTTAAGGGGGCAGAACCAAACACTTAAATACTCCACCTAGCATTCCATACATACCCATGTTCCTATCAATAAAGCACATAAAATGGAAGCTGTTCACATTAAAACGAGTAGATGAAGATCGAAGTTCCCTGAATTTTCTTCTTTTTGGAAGTCAATGGTGTTGATTGTATGACTCCACCTAGTGGGATAAGCTTTGGGTTTTTTAGTTGTATCTGATAATATATCATGTTTTCGTATTGCAGTGGCTGCTCACCTTACTGGTATACACAGTGCCATCAAAATGCTTCATAGCAGAATAAAGGTGCTACATCATTATCTTCTTGCAATGCAAAAAGGTATTAGGGTATCCTCTCTACAAAAGTAGCATTTGACTATAAGATATTCTTTGCTATTACAAAATTTTCAAGTCTAATAAAACGAATTATTCTTTTGATCTGTCAACTTCGTAAGCCTTTCAAGTTGCCACATCTTTTTATTAATATAGTGTTTATTAAGTTAATAAGAGTGAGAAATTATATACAGGATAACACTTGAGTATTTGGCTAAGTTTCGAAGTGTATATTTCTCTATTATGGCAAAGAGGGTGACTTGCAAATAAAATCTTCGACATATAGTATAAGTTGAATTAACTTGGCAAGTTAGAGACCAGATTCTGTTTGAAATTGTAATAGATTTATGATTAGGATTTAGGGGAATCACACTACCAGGAGAATTTTCTAGTTATCACTGCCATATATCTTATTGCACGTGTCCTATTTTAGAAAATTAGATCCTTGGTTACAAATTATAATATACTAAATTTTAGGATGAATTAGCGAATCATAAGCACTCATGAACTTGCTGAAGTTTTGAAATAAAATCTTTTATTAAATATCTTTTTGTGGAGTTTCTTTCTCAAAAGCTTTTTTTTTTTAAATTGTGAGATATGTTAAAACATTTATTTTTTAATGAAAACAACCAATTACCTTTAAGGTTTTAGGAAATGGTTTGTTAAAAGTAGGAAATCGAGTTTTAGCTGCATGGCATGGTTTTGAGTATTTGTATTCATATTTTACAAATCACAGTTTCAAAACAGTATATTAAATGTAATAATGTGAGCAATATATCAATTTCCTGCTTTGACTATAAATCATACGTGTTCACATATTGAAACTCCAATAAATGTGATCAATAATCTTACTGTTTAAAAGCAGGTGATGTTCCCTGTGAGAATTCACTATTAAGACAAGTGTCAAGTCTCCTGAGAAGATTGCCTGCTATTGAATCCGGGAAATTTCAAGATGATTTCTTAATGGTATGTTCATTCTGAATTTTGGACTTCATGGCATGCTTGTTGGTGTGTTGAAATTTGCCTTTGCGTGTAATGGGAAAGGAGGGTCAATAAACTTGGTTCCTCCTGTTATCCTTGAGTGTTCTTAGAATTATTTGAGCAACCATCATGAACTGTGATGGGTCACCCTTCTTTAAGCTAGAGAGTGGGCTTATGGCTTCCTAAATCCTAATGACAGAACAGATATAACAAGTGAAAGCTACATGGGTGCAGGTCTTGTATTAATTGAGTACCCTAAGCAAGCAGCATGATTAGTATATAGAGGACATAAATATTCTTCACCCATTACGACGTCTTAGCTTACATATTTCTGCAATACCACGTCTTCGCTTTGTTGTGAGCTTAATATTGCTGTTGGAATATAAATGCTTACGTGAACTTTTCTTTTACTTACAATATTTTTCCCCTTTCAGGAGTACAATGATACCTTATTGATTAGTTACCTGGCAATGCTTACCAACTGCTCAAGGTATGACCTGTACTTTGTCTTTTATTATAATGTTTTGTAATTTAATTTTTCTCCTCTTTTATATATAAGAAAAGCTCCAAGTAATTGTTTTAGCCAAACTTCCTTGAAAATCAGTGTGGTGGGACAATTTTTTGTAGTTATACAATGAAGCAATGGTTAGAATTTAGAAACACCATTACCATTACCAAATTGATAAGTTTTGCTTCCATTTTACTCTGCTTCCCATTCCTATACCTTTACAATTATTCACAAGGAGAAACAGAAGCTTCTTCTGTTAGAGGTGCATGCTATGGGAGGAAGTTTGAGTCATTTTAGCTGGGTCTTAAGTTTTTATATATATAAATGGATTCTATGATGACATTATGCTCGATCTTTTACTGTAGAATCATGAAGCTCAATCTGGCATGAATCCTCCCTTTTAATCTAACGATCTTAAATACTTTCTTCACTTTTTGCTTTATGAAATTGTTGACTGTGGTGGGCTGGAACTCCATCGGATTGTCCTAGAATCCCAATGTATTCCAATATGTATAAATATATATTTTTCCAGAAAAGAAATGTGAACACTATTTAAGTTCTAAAGTGTGTAACCTTGAATGCACATGGTATTAACAAGTGTTCTTTTTTATCTTCGTGTAGTGGAATGAATGAGCTGGTGGACAAATTTAATACCGCGTATGATAGGCATACCAGAAGGGGTGGACGTACTGCTTTTATGTGAGAGCTGTGTTTGGTTGCTCATTTCTGGTGGACATCCTCAGAGCACTTTTCCAACTTCGTAGGCTTAGATTTTTTTTTTACCTCTTTTTGCTGGTTAGGCACAGGTTATTGAAGCTTAGTATTGCTTTGATTTAAGAGAATTGGGAGGAAGGAAAAAAATGGAAAGTCACCATATGATTGTCCCCTCCAACTAAAATGGAAAAAACGGTATTTGCTTTGGCATTTTTCTATAACAAGTTTGCGATGTAGAGGGGACAAAAGATTTGTAGGTCAAGATATGAATTTTCATTGTGATTCTTTGTTGAGTCACCATCCTTCATTTTCGTGCTGTCAGACCAAATTCTTTTGCACTGCTTTTGGAGGAGTAAAACTCTTACTAGGTCAAGAGGAATATGTGGTGGAAGAATTACAGTCACAGCATTTTGAGTCAATCTGTAGTTATTTTTGTTTAACAATTATAATCATTTTTATACTTGTTAAATGTGAAGTGTTTGTCATGGGAATTTCTTGACATTGGTGAGCAAATCTAAACGGTTTTAAAAATTCGTAGTAGTAATAATTCATTTCACAATTTTCTTTTATATTTTTGACCTAATATTTTTTCTCACTTCTCTGGGCATATAAGCAGTCATGTACAAGTGTATAAAATTGATAAAGTATGAAGTCAAATATATATTTTTAGTTTGAATTAATTGTGGAAAGATTGTTCTAATAACTAAAACTTAAATCAAACCAAAGAATGAAAAAGAATAATATCTTAATTTAACTAATTATACATGGGTTTATATTGTACATTTTATTATATATATGGAAGGAATTAAATTATATAGATATAAATGTTAGAAAATGTTACCGTTAATAATTATATAAAATCATAAATTTTGTTTATCTGATTGTTAAATCATAATTTTATATTATTTTTTGTTAAAATTACATAAATATTATAAAATAATTAAAATAAAAATATGGTTATATAGATAGACGGTTATGACATTTTAAAGCATACAAATTTTAAATGAAATAGCAAATTTTTTCTCTTGTTGAATATGGCCAAATGTTACATTGTACAATGACTACTGAGAATAATGAGGGTTGTACAATACAAGGGAGTCATCCACTATCTTAAACTCAATTAATATGAAATTAATGAAAAAATATATAAGCACATTTATTATAAACTTCGTAAGAAAAAACTTAACTCTTTATTGTGGAAGTACACAAAGTATGAAAATATAAAAACAGGATGCGACTAAGAAGATGTAAAAGATAAAGAAGATAAAATAATATTTTTACTTTCTCTAATTACGCGAAGAAAGCATGGAGGTGCAAGAAAAATTTGTCCATGAATTATGAAAAATCTAATAAGTAAAAAAACCTTTAAGGCATTGTTTGTTTCCATAGATGAATTTTCGGGTAAAGTTGGCTTGCGATGAAAGTTGGGATTCTAAAAAATTAAATACAATTTAAAAACAGAATTGGAGAATAAAATGCTGTAACACGCGAAGATTTGAGGGTAAATGAATTTAATATATTTTTATATATTTAATTTATTAATATCTTCACTTATATCATAATAAAATAAGTATAATTAAGAATATAATATATTATAATAATAATTAATAATAAAATATTAATAAATTTAATAAAATTATAAAATCATAATCAAAATATTAATAATATATTTATAAAATATTAATATAATTAATTTAATAATTCATTAATATATATATATATATATATATATATATATATATATATTTATATTATAATAAAATAAATATAAATAATCATAAATA
>Ga0209700_100780_pt1 | contig 63690 bp, 25 predicted proteins | sample SiratroredBW_FD_187528 | JGI IMG/M metagenome (GOLD analysis project Ga0209700, IMG submission 187528) | Root nodule microbial communities of legume samples collected from California, USA - Siratro red BW (SPAdes) (version 2) | ecosystem: Host-associated > Plants > Roots > Nodule | place: USA...
TTTTTTTTTTTTTTTTTTTTTTTTTTTTTTTTTTTTTTTTTTTTTTCTGTTGAATTTTGAAGACAACTGGTGTTATTGTAGTGCTCATAATAATTGGCAGCAAGAAGATTATCCACTCACCTTTACATTACCAAACAAGCAAATTGGAACAAGTTGGAAACAAGTTCAATCTTGTCGTAACAGATTTCGAATTTTAATTGGACTTTTTTATTTTATTTAAATTCAACAACTTAAAATAATCCTAACAAAGTTGGATTAATTTAGTTTTTAATTTAATATATAAACTTTTACATTATGTATATTTAAATTGTAGTGGTTCGAAATAAATTTTTTTACAAGGACCTCTTACAACAAAAATATTTATAATATTTATGATATATTAATATTTAGTCAAGGTAATACAGACCAAACCTATTTACCGTGATAGTAACACTGTTTGTTATTGCTTCAGGGAGAGTAACATTGTTCTTGTTTATCCAATCACGTTAGTTTAATTTTACATTTTTTATGAGAATAAAAGTTGTAGAAAAAATAAAAAATTTAAATTAAGGTAATTTTTAATAAAAACGTATTTAAACCTTTTGAATAATATAGTTATATGTCTTACATGCATTGAATTTATAATTTACAATACAGTCGCTTTCCAATAGAACGAATTGAAATTCATAATTGTTATTTTTAAGTGTCGTGTTATAGAAATTTTTTTATTTATCATTTTAAAAGATAAAGATAATATTAACTATGATTTTTAATTATATTTTTTTCATTTTTTATTATTTTACACTTTTACTGTAAATAAAAATAAATGAAAGATAACAATTGACAGAAATAATAATAATATTTATTATTATTATGATTATAATATTAATAAAATTAATAAATAATACTAATAATAATAGGATCTCAGATAACAATTTTTTTTATGCGGGTAGCAAATTTAATATAGATAATTTTTTTTTTACATGTACAAAAGAAAAAGAGGTACAAAAAGGTTTTGTTTAAAATTTTATCCTACTTTTAATTTTCAAATCATGTTTCAAAATCTTATCTATTTTTTTAATTAATATAATTTTTAAAATAAAATGAATAAAAAAGATGAAATGAAAATCTGGTAGTGCGTATGGTGGGACCTGTGACACATTTATCATTTGTTGTGGTTGCATTATGGTAATGATCATCCGAATAAAATATCCAAATTAGATGTGTCTATGGTCACTATTATTAGGGTTCTAAGATTTGGCATTATTCTTTTGGTCTCACTCTTTTGCTCTTATTCTTCATTATAAGAAATTGTGAGTGTTAATCAAGTCATTTCAAGAGGACCCCTTTTCTATTTCTTTTCATGATGCATGTAGAGGGGAAAAAATGGACAACATGTGTTATAAAAGAAAAAGGAAACTACAAACAAATATTTATAGAATGCATGTTAAGAAATGATAAAAAAACAGAATAAGTGATTATTTTGTTGGTGTGAACATAACAATAATTTGATTTTAATTATTTTCCTTTAAAAAGTATTTGTTCACACGTTGTTTTATAAATTTTTAAAATAAAAGTTCAATATCCTACTATTTTAATTAAGTGTTAAAACATAATTATATTTTATTTGTAAGATAATAGTTGAGTTTGACAATAGATCATGCAAAGATACAAGTATTTTATTTAACAAAGGATATAACATCATGCAGTTTTATCTTTACGTTTAATATATATAATTGATGTTCGAATGATAATCTAGATTAATCTTGATTGGAGTTAGAAAAGCAGGCAAAATACAGAATTATTTAGAACATAAATAAGAAATTGAAGCAAAGTAAAGAGAAAATAAATCATGTATGCAAAGATAAAATGAGGGAATTAAAAAGACAAAATGGAAACATTTCATTAAATTGTAGAAACAGAAATAGGAAAAAAAAGAGAAGCAAATGATCATTACCATAATGCAACTACAACAATAGAGAATAGAAAAATTTAAAACTAAAGTTGTGAGTGTGTTCTGGTTTACATCGAATGCCTATTTATAATGTTTGACATAAGCTATTAAATAAGCTTAAAAAACTCAATTAAACTCTCATGCAACATGTGAAATTACAAAATTGTCCCTAAATATATACCCTCAAATGCTTTTGGTATATTGCAACAACCGTGTCAAGCTTTTTTTAGTTCAAAGCTCCAATCTTCATGCTTCTAATGTCTTCATTAAGACTTTTAAAGTAAGGAATTACTATAGCAAGAATCAACTCTCAATATCTACAGAAAATTCATAATCAAATAATAAATTAAATGATCTAGGTAAAATTTCAACTAAAAATACAGAAAAAAATAGCAAAGTGCAATGTTAATGTAGTTTAAATTAAAGTACCTATGTTTTTAAGAAAAATACAAATATCTATTAAACCAAAGAACAAGAATAAAAGAAACACTTAAAAATTGCAAACAACTTATAAAACAAAGCAAGTGTTATCAATGGGTACAAACACTAGTATAAAAATCACATTTCACGGTAGGATATGATCGCAGTTAAAAAATAACCGCAATTAAAAATAATGCGGTGACATTTTTAAAATTAAGTGTAACCATATTACTGCAGTTGGAGCAAGAACCGTGATGGTAAGGTTGAAAATGAAAAATAACAGGGAGATACCAGCGCAGTTGTTTAAACAACCGCGTTGGTATCTGCAAAATAATTTAAAAATTATTATGCAAGGACATATAAACGCGATTGGTTAAGCCTGATATCTATGGATTCCTTGAGCCACAAAGCATACAAATGTTTGGAAATAAAAGGTTGGAATGCCAAAATTATATACAGAAATGGATTGGAGAATCCAGAAAGAGCATTTATTTTGCCCCAATTATTCAATCGTAAGTTACTAATCTTTATATTTTTTATTTCAAGTAATTTAGAGAACATCAATAATGAATTCATTATTTTAGGAGCCATTGGCAACTAATGGTTGTTTGTCCTTTGGATAAAACTGTGGTCTGGTTCTGTTCACTGCATAAGAGGCCAAGTAATGACATCAAACAAGTGGTACAAGGGTATGATTTAATTTACCTTATAAAATATTGATCTTGTTTGTATAATATGCAAGTTATTACTAATCATCTCTGATTTTAGTGCAATTAATGTTATTAATGTACTTGGCGGTAGATCTATATCCTCATCCCATACCCTACGTTGGGTGTAGCCTAAGGTATTTTTTCTTAATTAAACCTATTAAATTTGTTGTAGACTTGTTTAATGAATTAACTTTGATGAAATTGTAGTGTAACAAACAAAAAAGAAGTTGGGAATGTGGCTACTACGTCATGCATTGGATGAAGACCATAGTCCAAGCCCATATCACCGACACTTGGGAACATGTATGAAGGTGTTCAAATTAGATAAAATTATAATGAGCATATGATGATAACTACTAACACAATTATTCTATTTCAGATGTTCATACATCCAGACCTAATTGAACACAAGTACATAGAAGATATTTGGACAGAATGAGCAACTTACTTCATTGAGAAGAGAAATGAAATCTTATGGTAAACTTGTAGTAAGTTGTATTATATTGTAATAACTTTCTAGTATAATGTATAGTATAATGTATAGTAATATTTGTCTAAGTTGTAGTATATTGTAACAACTTTCTAGTGTATGCATATATAGACTTATATAATGTTTGTGTCAATACTTAGAATTGTTGTGTTTGTGGAAACTTGAATTTTGAATTGAGTATGTGTTGTATTGGAGATATTGGATTTCGAATTTTGAATTGAGTATGTGTCGAATTGAAGATATTGGATTTTGGATTTGGTAGCAGCAAATGAATTTTGGTATTGGGCAGTAGTGAATAGCTGCTGCCATTTAAAAAAAAAAACTGGCACATACCAGTGCGGTTCCTTCTACATCCGCGTTGGTATGTGCCAGTTTTTGTTATTTTTGCACAGTCTGAGCCATTTTTCAATGCGATTTTTAAAGAACCGCGGTGGTATGTTACTTTCCATCGCGGTTGTATAACCGCGTTTGTATCTTCAGTACTTTTTATCGCGATTGGACAACTGTGCTTGTAAGCCTTATACAATCGCGATTAAATGTCTTTTTTCTACTAATGCAAATAGCAAAGAGAAATATTTGCAACAAAATATATGTAACTGGTAGAAGAAAATTTGGAAATTCTTATCTAAATCATCATACTATTAGATGTGATAAAAACAAAAACGAAGATGTGGATAAAATGATTTTGGATATCCAAAGAAGTTGAATGGTAAGAAAATGGATCAACTAGTATATCATGAATTGTTGTCTAATAATCTAATTATTAAGCAAAATTTATCTTACAAACTTGTTGAGTATTCCAAACTTAGGTCTTGGATAAATTACTTGTATCCTGATATAATTATTCTTTCAAAAACACTATCAAAGCTAATATTGAGAGAAAGTATTTGAAAGAAAAGACAATGCTTTAAGGAATTGCTTGTTTTAATTCCTAGTAAGATTTACATAACTTTTGAATCATGAGCATTTATTAATAATGAGGGTCTCATAGTTTTGACTACCCATTTTGTTGACCTTAATTAGAATTTAAACAACAAGTTTCCTAACTTTTGTCGTATGCCTCCTCTTCAAATAGATCTTGAGTTGTCTAAAAAATGTTAACAATTTCTTAAGGGATTGGAGATCAAAAAATTGTTTTTTTTTTCTATCAATTTTGATAATGCTTTTACTATGATGTTCTCCAAAATGATTTAAGAAGCCAACTTCTTTTATAAAATTGTTTGATATGCAATGGTGAATTCTTTCATGTCTGTTTTTGTCCACACATCTTAAATTTAATTGTTTAAGAAGGACTAAAGATGTTTGCTGATGTTTTAGACCAAATTAGAAATAACATCAAAATGTGAAGGGTTCAAAGAGTAGAATGTTGAAATTCAAACAATGTCTTGAAAAATTTAAAGATATTAATGCATCAAGTGGGTTATGGCTTAATGTCCCTACAAAATGGAAGTTAACTTGCTTTATGCATAAAAGTGCTCTTAAATATCAATGTATTTTTGAAAGTTTGCACTTGATTGGTGAATCTTATAAATATTTTCCTTTGGATGAAGAGTGAGAGAAAGCTAAGAAAATTTGTATGTTCTTGTTACCCTTTTATGATATCACTATCTTGATTTCTGCAACAAATTATCCTACTTTCAACTTGTATACTTTTTATAAGTTTGGAAAATTCAATGTTTGATAATGAAAAATGTGAAAGATAAAGACACACTAATTAGGAATATGGTTGTACTGATGATAGTCAAATTTCATAAACATTGAGATGATTATGTTGTTGTGCTTGTATTTGATGTAATTTTAGATCCAATGGTGAAGTTAGAAACATTAAGTTTTTGGAGTGAAAAATTTATGCACTTGAAAGCTAAAATTGAGAAATAAAAAAAATATCTATAAACCTTTTTCTCAAGATTATAGTAAAGATTTTACTACATAAAATGTTCAAAAACATAAGCATGGAGAATCTTCATCATCTTCTACTAGTTTTTGTTGCATTTATCTATTATGTATGTTATTAACTTATATATAATAGGAATTGAAAATAAGCATGCTTAAAGTAACTAATAAAGTTAAAAGGACACAACTTGACACGTATTTAGATGAACTAACTTTGGATTTTGATTTTTCTTTTGAAAAAATGAATGTTTTAGAATGGTACAAGAGTAACAATCAATGGCTAGAGACTTATTGAACATCCCTATTACGATAGCTGCATCTGAATTTATATTTATAATTGGTTCTCAAAACTTTAATAAATATAAAAATCATCTTTATCTGAAAATATGGGAGCAATTATTTATACTTCTAGTTAAAAATATTACTTTTTGAGAATAATTAAATTATTTTAATTAAGTCTTTTTTTTTGTAGTATTTTTATTTTAACTTCATTTATTATCATTGTTGTGTGTAAATGATGTAACACCTTCCAATAAACAAACATATCACAAATAATATAACTTAATTTTCTTTTTTAAGTATAAGGACTTAAAGTGAACAATTTTCTTTCAAGTGAACCTTCATCCTGAGTTTATGTTAAAAAAACATGTTCACTTTGTCTAAAATTTTACTCCAATATTCTTTATAAAAAGTTTAATGCATCAGGACAAAACAATTTATATACCTATTATAATATGTAATTCATAACCATTACATTTTACTTACTATCTTACTTATTACTTAATAGAAAATATGTAATCTAAAATTATCACTCACCGGTTCTAGAATACTTGTTCGTAAATATTTTACAAAATTCTAATGTATTCCTCATCTGTTATTAATAAATTTATAAATTTGATGTCCTATATTAATGATTAAGAACTTTATTTTAGATTATCCAAATCAAAACACTCACATTTATTGTTGAATTGAAAATACAACTTTTTGTTCTAAAATATGTAATTTTTTAATGTCAAAAATTCACATTTAATAATATTGAAATGACTTTTCTAAATAACATACTCAAACATCATTAGTTTCAAAAGATTTTTCAAGGAAAGTTCCAACCACTTACACGATTTAAAGACTGTAAATCCTTTCAACCAACCATCATTTAGTTCCGCTACTAGCCATTTATAGCTTACAAAAAGTTTAACAAGCGAGGTGTAATCTAACTTATATTAAAACTTAAAAGGGTAATAATGTCATTTCAAATATTTGAAGGTACAGATAGAAAAATGAGGATGATTGAAGGAGATGTCATGGTTCAATGATTCTGTCTCAAGGAAATTGCTTCTTGCACCCCTCGTTTGCTTCCTGCATAACATCAGGTTTTTGGAATACCAGAATTATCTTTGAAAATCTAAAATTCCTTCTGAAATTGATATTCCGAAATAAATATTGGCAGTGCAAAAGTATTTCCAAATTTCATTTTCTAGAATGAATTTTGAAAACATTTTTCGAAATTCAAAAGCTAATTCTGGAAAACGTTTTCCGAATGCAAAATTGACTTCTAGAAAACTTTCTTTCAAAAGTATGTTGTAGAAAACGTTTTTCCAAAGTCAAATTTACATTCCAAAAATCATTTTTTTATTCCTGAAAATGTTTTGAAAAAGTTTTCCTTAAAAGAAAAAACTATTATGGGGAAATGTTTTCCGTAACTCATTTCATACACTCCTCACATATTTTCGTAATTCATTTTCTATAAACTAATTTCGAAAAACTCTTAAATATATATTGCACCCCTATACCAAATGAACGCACAAAACGAAAAGCAACTCACCTTCACTAACTAAGATGATCGCTGAAAAAGTTACACACCACCCACCACTGCACTCGCCGGAAAAGTTGCGCACCACCCAACACTACTCCCTTTTAATTTTCTTCTAAAGACGTTTGTGATATTATGAAAAATTAATAGGGTGCCAGGAAGCAAATATGAGGGTGCACAAAGCAATTGCCCTATCTCAAACTAGTCATGTTTTGTTCTGTGGGTCATTTCTTTCAGTACCCCATAATTTCTATGTACTCCGACGGTGGTGGTTAAAAGACTAAATTGTCTCCCTTTCTACCGTTATTCCATGCCGTCGCCATCATTGCCTCTTGCTCATGTTACCCTTTTGCGATCATTGAGTTCTTATCTATGTCTTGTGTTACAAATGAATTTCAATAATAAAATATTTCAGATTGTCCAATTGGAAAGTTAAAAATAAGTTTGGAACTATTCTAATTATTTTTTTACTCATGCAAATAATTTGCGATTGATAGCAAAATGTGAAAGGGATTTTCTCATAAGATAGAAGAGTAAAGTGGAATTTTTACATTTCTAAGGTGGAGAAGGAAATTACTGGGATGAAAAAGCAACCCCGGATTCTGTGTGCTGGGAGGAACAATCCAAATCCAAGACAAACTTGGTTTCAAATCTCATCTCGTTTCTCTCTCTTTCTTCATTCTCTCACTGACCCATCAGCAAATCTCAGTTCTCATTAATCTTCCCTTTGTGGGTTGAGCCTACGAAAAACCGCACACCCCCATCGCTGTTCAAGGTCTCACCTTTCCCTCCCTTGCTCTTGTACACCACTTTTCTGCACTTTCGTTTTTTCCTTTGTTCTCTTTCGTTGTGCATTGACCTTAGCAAACCCTTAAATTGTAGTGGGGTGATGGAAAAGTATGCAGGAGAATGGTTGGTATCATTGCAATGAAAATAGATTCAAATTTTGAAGTGACGATTGTTCTGTTTTGATGATGGTTTAATTACATGGACAGAATGTTGCGATTGCTAGATTTTAGCATTTTGTTGGTTGTGTGAAACTGGGGCACTGAACTGCCGTGGAATTGTGTGAAGTGTAGAGAGGGGTATCTCTGTGTTGGGTTGAAGTTTATCGAGGAATCTGAGTGTCAAAGGATGAGTTTTCTGGGGATTTAGCTAATGAATGAACTTGTGAAAAAGTTGAGCATGAGTCTGTGGGATGCTTGCTTAATTTTATTGATGGGTTAATGTGAATTATTTCTGTTTAGAGAGGTTCTGTGTAATATTGTCATGAGTATTTTTTTTTTTTCATTGTTGGGATAATATTATTAGTGAATCTGTTTAATGTGGTGGAATGAGTGATTGATGGTACAATTTGAGGAGCTTTGATTTGTTGAGATCTTTTTAAGCATGTTTTCCGAGTTTATTGTACTTTTTGGCATAAAACATATGTGATGAATATCCATGAACTGCAAATTTGACATTTTGGGATGCTAGTGCCTATAAAAACTGCCTTGTTGCTGAATGAAACTTTTTGCTGGTCCTTCTTGTTTGCTTGACCTAAAATTGTTGGGACATCACATCATGGATTGACATGATTTGCATCAGTAATCTTTTGACGAAGTTAGTGCGTGTTTTTGGCTCATTCCATCTTGTTCTCTACATAAAAGTATTGATAATACGGAATAGTCATGAAATGTTGGACTTTATGTATTTTGGGACAGTTGTCACATGAGAATGAGACAAACAGAAGTGTGATGAATGCGTCCCTTTTTGAAAATACTGTTGCGTTGTTTTCTGTTACCATCTGTTCTGAGGTTAAATTATCGTGTATACTGAGATAAGTTGGTTTAGATTTTGAATTTTGATCCGAGTCAGTCATTCTGATTTCACTGAACTATCTATTGGTACAGGTGTGGAGCAGAGTGTGGATATTAGGTCTTGTCTTTTCCGAAAGTATTTCACTATGTTGATTATTCTTGCCCCAGCCTACTGCTATATCAGCACTGACAGATGATGGCCTACTGGTTTTGGCATTTGAATCTATGGCATCTTACACGATTTCTCTACTTGTTTGAGCTCAATTGTAATTGAAAAAACCAACTCTCATCAAGGTACATTCTCCCACCCTTGTGGGAAGACGTGTGCCACAATGTACAACGCATATGTTAGCCCAACAGTATATGCTGTTAGGTGTAAAGAAACATTCTCATTATCTTTCAATGGCTACCCAAATTTGTGTTATGAAAGATTTGACAGAACCCCGTCATACTGTTTGTCATGCTGTGGTTGTTGTGATTGCTGTTCAGTTCCCAGTTATAGAGTACCTGTACAGTCTTGTGTTGTAAATGGGTTGAGGCAATCTGCTCTTCTTCAATTATCAGCAACTAGAAGGTTGATACTGGGTGGTGGAGATCATTACCTTTCCCGGCTGCCAGCTTATGGTTTCCTCAGAGATTGTCAGGAGCTTAATTCTTCTGTCAATGAGAAAACTGTTCGCAATATTAGTAGACGAAGCATAAAGGGAAGATCTATTCGTGCTACCCGACAAAAGGGGAGAACAGTTTCCCGTTCATTTGGTTCTGACGATGTTGAAGCAGTTCTCAGCTTGTTGAATGAGGAGGCAGATAAGGAAGCTGCCATTTGTAGCAAATGTAAGGATGCGTTTTCATCCAAAAGAATGGAAGCTGGGAAGGCAATAAAAAATGTGAGGAGAGAGGGACATTTGAATTCAGGTGAGAAAGTAAAAACAGAGAAAGCAGTAGATTTGAAGCAACATCAGTCATCCACCATTGAATTGAGAAAAGAATATGAAAAGCTCAGCAAAGAAAGGGAAGCCTTTTCAAAAAGTGAAAACTATAGGAAACGAAGAGATGTGTCTAGTGGTTCATCTTATTATTCTCTCTCATCGGGAGATTTTGGGAGTGAGCTGGAAGTGCAGGATGAGATTGGTTTGGAAGAATTGTCACTGGAATATGAGAAGGGTGAAGCAAATGGTGTGGAGGAACAAGTGAAGGAACAAGTCAAGGAAGAATTCAACAGGCAAGGGAATGACTCAAAGAAGCTGCTGGGTGTTTCAAATAAGGAAAAATTTTTGTTTGGTGAGGATGTTGATTGGAACCTAAGGAAGAAGTCTGAAAAGAAGCTGACTCAGGGAACTCTGCGAAACACAGAATCCACAAGGGAACAACAAGATTTGCATTTGAGAGGATTTATAACACATGAATCCGGTCATAAAAGATCGTCAATTTCAGAAAACCAAGTCCATAGCGAGGAAGATAAATCATCTTTTGTTGACTATTTGGATAAGAAAACAGACAAGTCGTATCTTCAAACAGTAAATAGAAGAAAACATCAATCCATAGATGTACAAGAGTCTGATCGTAATGAAGTTGAGAAAAATTTGTTATCGCAAAAGGAATTCAGTGTTAGGGAAGGGAAGCTTGAGATATCAGAAATACCGTTGAAAGAAACAACTGGCGCACATGAAAAAATTGTTGGTTCAACTTCTACCACTGGAAAGGAAATTTTGAAATCAAAGAAGGCATTCAGTGGCAGGGAAGGAAACCTTGCAATATCAGAAACATTTTTACAAGAAACAAATGATGCATATAAAAAAGCTGTTGGTTCTCTTTCTACCTCTCAAAAGGATTTGATAGATAGAAGTTCCCATAAATATACTGGAAATTTAAGAACTGAAGACGGTGAAGGGACCTCGAGTACTAAGATGAAGGGCATGGAATTGACAAATGTTTTGAGTTCTGTTCAGGGAGTAGAGGAGCAGCAACACCAAAAAGGAGAGAAGATCATTGCACAAGCTAATGCTGAAGATACATCCATCCTGAAGTCTAGAACTAGATTAAAGAACATGGGAGAAAATTTATACATAACCTCAGATTCAAGGGGTACATGGCTTCAAACAGATAAAAGGACAACTCAGAGTTTCCAACACAGGAAAGGATCTGAACTTGTCAGCACTTTATCAGAAGGCTATGCCAGTGATGAAAAGCAAGTTTCAAGTTCTCAAAAAGCTTATGAGAAGGTGAGATTCATTCCAAAAAGTAAACCAACATCAGTTGTTAGAACTAGAGAAAGTTCTAGCCAAACTGATGAAAGGATTGCAAATTTTGAATTGACCAGAGTGGACCAAAGATCTTGCAACCTATCAATTTCTGATGAAACCACGTCAAGAGAGGAGTCCAGCTTGCAGGGATCATTGGATTTTGTTTCTGGGTATGGAAAACATGTTATGTTAGCAGCAGGTGAAGAAAGGAGCTCTGCAACAATGTCGACCCCTTCCTCTTCAGAAGTGGGTGGAGGCTCAACACATGTTGAACTCACGGCAGGAATTGCAAGCCCAAATGTCTTCCTTGAAACTTCAAAAAGTGGATCTTCTGCTTGGTATGATAATTCAGGAAGAAGTTCTGCATTGCATCCAGATGCTCTTGGTTCAGCTGATCTTTCAGAGAAATCATCTAGGCAGTTTGTCGATGAGTTTGCTGAGAGGATCAGCCAAGAAGTAACAACTTCCAAAGCACAAGAGATGGAAGTTACAGGAACAAAGTTGACACTTGAAGTTGGTGGTAATCAAACCTACAGCTCGAGGCAACAAGGCACTAAAAATGATGTTCAGTCAAAGGAGCATGATTCTAGTTATTCCTCTGGGTATCCTGGGACCAAAGGTCCTTCTGATGAGATGTGGAATGTCACTGAACCATCTATTGAACAAGATCTAGTAGCCAAAGAAACAGAGATCAGCAAAGAAAACGGGAAAACAATTGTTACTAGATCTGGGAGGTCCTTGTGGGGCATAATTTCTGATGTTCTTCGATTACGTTGGGGTTCACGTGCTGGTTCCTCCACATCAGCTGGAAGATCAGCTGAGAGAAACTCACCAAACAAGTCTGAAAGTGACACTTGGTTTTCTGGGCAGGAGCATGAGGAAACCACTAAAACTAATGTCATAGACGAAACTAGTGTACTACCTCAAGCCATGACCTCTGATAAGTTAAAACCAGGTAGACATTATGCCCCAAGCAAGGTAGAGGTGTATGACAATAAACTGAAGGACACAGGAAAACATCTTGAAATTGGATCGTCATCATCAAATACATTGGAAAGTGGATCAATGTCAGTAGGTGCCTCTTATACTTATGGAGAGGTAAATGCTAGTTGGAATGAAGATAATAAAGATTTGAAAGCCACTACATCTCGCACACCAAACGTGGAATTACCAATTTCAATACCTGCAAGAGGGCCTCCTATTGCTGAAGAAATTGTAAGCATTGGTGGATCTGACATGTCTGGAGGAGCTGAGTTAGTGGTGCCAATCAAGGATTCTGTTGCTCCTTTGCAGTCTGAATTGTCTGGCTCAGAGAGAAAGGATGTAGAGTTAAAGCAAAGGAAGCTTCAACGGAACAAACAAGTCTTAAAGGATAGGTTTGATGACTGGGAAGAAGCCTATCAAAGAGAACTTGAACAGCGTAGAATAGATGAAATGTTCATGAAGGAAGCACTTTTGGAAGCTAAGAAAGCTGCTGATACATGGGAGGTCCCTGTTGGTGCTGTTCTTGTGCAGCATGGGAAAATTATTGCTCGAGGGTGCAACTTGTAAGCATTGTGATATTAATATTACTTCATTCTTTTTTTCTGATTGCCTTAGTTTTTTTATTTTATATCTAAATATTCGTTTCAGAGTGGAAGCATTACGGGACTCCACTGCTCATGCAGAGATGATTTGTATACGAGAAGCTTCAAACCTTCTTCGGACATGGAGACTATCTGTAAGTCTTCCTTGTAGGATATTGATATTTATTGTGATACCACACTGAAAGTTTCATATTCAATTTTTTTTTTGTTTCTGTATAAATTTGCTCATATGACTAATTTTTCATGTGAAAAATGTTCCACCACTTTTATGTTAAATATATCTATTGCAGGCAGCAGCAGATCTGCAATATTTACTTTCACAGACCAAGGAAGTTGCCACTGCACAGAAATTTATAAATTTAAATAAAGTTTATAAATTAAAATAAATTAAATTGTGCATATTTTATTTATTAATAATAATTATTTTATTATATGAAATAAGATAAATTAAAGAGATGAGGTTTTTAAAATTGATGAAGACATGGGAGAATCTATCAAGAAAATTAAACATCGTTCAAAAAACAAGGTTTATTTGCATACGTGCAATGCTGGATATAATTATTGAAACATCCAATTAAGAGTATATATTAACAAGATGAAGTCATGTTTAAAGAAGGTGAAGTTACTGAAAGAAATTGAGAAAATAACATTGGGATCAGACTACTTTATAATCTATCACTCCCTAACTCCCTAGTGCTTTTATCTAACGATTCATAATTCTGAAAAACCTTCTGTGGTGATCTTTTATTAAAAGAGAAGAAATTCATTAATAAAAATGAGGAATAAAAAGATAGGAGGTTAGGATATCCTCCATAAGAAAACTACAACAGGACAAAAATTAAGAAGAACCAGCAAAACAGAGCTCAAGAAAATCAGTAATGTGTAAGGAAATCTGAAATGCCAACCCCTTAAAAGTGTCAGGGAGCCAAACACCAAAGAAAAACCCAATTTTGATTGCTTTATATCTATTGCTATTTAATTTAGTCAATATTAATAAATAATGTCACCAAAAATAATGCTCTTCTAACAATGGAGAGAAAGAGATTGTGATATAATTGCATGTTTAATCACCTAAAGCAATATTTAGTACAGGGGAATTGAAGTGAAAAAAGTAAATGATCTTTGTTTCTATACTTGCCTGTGGTCCTAATAGATGAATCATTTCCCTCCTTAAAATTCTTCCTGACAAACATTGCCTGAAAGTAGTAATTTAGTCTTCCTTGTGCAATGTTTGATTTCTATCAGTTCTGGTATTTACACAACTTGATAAATTAGTTTAAGGATAAAATTTTCCCATTTTCAGGACACCACACTTTACGTAACGCTTGAGCCATGTCCCATGTGTGCTGGTGCTATCCTTCAGGCAAGAATAGACACTCTTGTGTGGGGTGCTCCAAATAAGCTTCTTGGAGCTGATGGTAGCTGGATTAGGTATGAAGCCAACGTGCTTTTTTTTATTGCTTATAATTATGTTACAAGGAAGGCTTTATTGATTTAATAATGTTTCATCAATTTCACCTAAATTTGGCTGAATTGGTATTTACGAACATTTATTTGCCGTTGGTTACCTTTAGTTTGTTATCTTTAGTTAAATTGGCCGAGACATAAAAAAACTGATTGGGAAAAGAGAGATTGCACACATGCAAAATGATACTATAATAAGAATAGTACCACAATACTCTCAATCATTATGCATATCATAACATTTGGTATTCAACAACTAGATGGTTACTGTTAGTTTTTTTATGTCAAATTCCATACTTTCTTTTTTATCTAGACATCATCAATGACTATGAAACATGTGTTTTACTCAGAAAAAGTGATTTAACATCAGACAGTTCATTGAACCAGTCAAGGCAATGATTCAATGTTTCAACAGTGATTTAATTGGTCTTCATAAAATTATCACAACCATTAAATATTTAAACAATGGATAAAATAATATTAAAAATATAATATCATAATTTTATGGCTAAAATCTTAAATAAAACAAATTATAGGTTCTTAACATTTAAAATATATAAGATAAAATATGTTATCATACTTGAAATTTCAATATTAGTCATCATATTTATTAATAATAACAAGATTATTGTATAATAAAAAGAAAATAAGAAATATGTTAGGTTATTTTAATTTTTTTGAAAAGAAAAGAAGTTATAATGGTGTATTATTAAGTATTTAATATTTACCTGGTTTAAACCACTTTTTGATTGATTTTCTGGTTCTTTTACCGGTACTTCTTCACGTCAGTTTTCTGGTTTATTTGAACTGGTTACTTGACTGGTTCACTGATTTTCTGTTCAAACCGGCAGCATGGTTTTTCAAACAGAGACAAATAGTGTGTAAATATTTTTTTGCTAACTTTCATTTAATCATATCATGTGTGATTGGTTTATTGACTTTTATAGTATCTATCTTAAAAGTTGTATGAAGGACAAATTATCATGTCTGATTAGTTTATTGATTTTTATAGTAACTATCAGCATGGCTGAAAATACAAAAAAATACTATAATGATATTGTATGTTTATTAAACCCTTTTACTTGTGTTATATAGATGTCATTTCTGAATCCAACCCTGTTCTCAACATTTCATGGGAATTTCTTCTAATTTACCTTTCCAGAAACTTACTGAGTTGCTTTTCTTCAACTGTAATGGGATTACAACTTATGCAGGCAGGCGTTTCCAATTGTTTTCGTAACTGAAATTGAGTCCTCTTTTGAAATTTTTCTTCAAAGCTCAAATATTGCTTATAACTCCTTGTTGAACCTTTTTTGCAGGCTTTTCCCTGATGGAGGAGAACATGTATCAGAACGAAGAGATGTGCCACCTGCCCCAGTTCATCCATTCCATCCAAAGATGAAAATAAGAAGAGGGGTCTTAGCCAACGAGTGTGCAGATGCAATGCAGCAATTCTTTAAGCTAAGAAGGAAAACGAAGAAAGAGGAAGCCCCAAAGGACCCTTCTGGCCTTCCTGTTTCTCACCACCACCCTTCCAAGATACTCAGCAAGATACACGACGTTTTCCACATAATGTTCTGTTTATGAAAGACCACATTTTCCCATGTTTTAAATGAGCTGCTAAATTTTTTTTAAACTTGAATGACTGGTCATTGTGAAAAGTACAATGTTCGATTTATCTAGAGTATTCAATCAGTTAACCTGTCATGAACAAAAATTTCAGGCGTTGCCGAGCCAATGTTGTCAACTTTAATTTCAAGTAATGACTTCAAACGCTTAAGATGATGACTAGAATGTAATGATATAGTAAAGCCTGTCTGTCACTGTCCCCTTTCATTTATTTTGAAAGGGTTGTGATTGGGTGAATATGAGATCACTTGCAAGAAACATAGAGATAGAGTATGTACAACGATTAGACTGCTGATAAAACATCACAATCAATGTGAAATGCTAACCATCTAGTACTAACAGAAAGTGATGGAGACCTCGTACTTGTATATAGGTATGCGTAGAAAATAGTAGGTGAAATCATGTTCTCATTAACATGAAACTTTTTATTCATTCCACCACCTTTTGTCTAGGCAAATATGACCATAATATTAACCTTGAATGGTGAGGCTGTGATAGAAGTCTAAATGACTAGGACTTAGGATTTGAAGGGTCCCTCTTGATGCAAGGGAAGCTAACTTGTTAGATGATTAATGTATAAATGATGTCACAATCACTTGAAGGCTACATCCTTCCTGCCACAGATGGTTCACACCATACGTTTCAACCTTGTGCTTCACCATAGCTCATATATAAAATGCAAACTCTCATCATTCCCAACCACATAACAACATTCAACTTACCATGGCTGTAGTGTTCTGGACATTGGCTTTAGCATGCCTCTGCTTCCAGCTATCTTCCAATGCACAAGCACCTGCAACCCTGCCCCCAGTGCAGTTGCCACCTGCAACCCCAGCTGCAACATCTCCCTCTTCTAGCACACCACCGATGGCAACACAACCACCACCAGTGGTGGCATCCCCTCCCACCACGAGTACGCCACCGGTGACATCTCCGCCCACCACAACCACCCCACCACCTGCAAATGTAGCACCTGTGACACCACCTGCTCCCAAGGTTGCACCAGCTTCAAGTCCCAAAGCCCCACCACCCCAACCTCCACCAAAAACACCTCCTGTCTCAGCTCCCACATCACCACCCCCAGTACCGCCACCGCCAGTTGCTACACCACCACCATTGCCACCACCAAAGATAGCCCCAGCACCAGCCATAACACCCCCAGCTCCTGCACCAGTAAAGGAAACACCAGCACCTGCACCTGCAAAGCCAGCACCAACTCCTGCTCCAGTTCCTCCACCACCAACACTTGCACCAACACCAGTAGAGGCACCAGCACCGGCACCAACATCACATAGACATAGAAGGCACAGGCACAGGCACAGGAGACATCAAGCACCAGCTCCAGCACCAACAATTATCCGCAAAAGTCCCCCAGCACCACCTGATTCCTCTGCAGAATCAGACACAACACCAGCACCATCACCAAGTTTGAATTTGGTAATATTTTGTCTAATGAAATACCAAATTACAATCATATATTGATACTTGCCATATTTACCAATGTGTCTCATCATTATCACTCTTTTGATCACTTTTTTTTTCTCCTTTCACAGAATGCCTCTCCATCAATTCACCAGCAAGGGAGAAATATATGGGCAACAGCTGGACTTGCAGTTGCTGTTTTGCTGGCTGTCACTGGCTACAGCTGCTAGCAGTCTCATGGTGACCAAGGATTCGCTTTAATGAGTTATTTGGTTTGCAAAATATAAAATTTTTAATGTGCATAGATCTAAATAATGAGAATCTATACCTATGATTCTTATCTTCTTTTTGTTATGATCTTTGCTCAGAAGTATTAATGGATATGCATTTTTGAATTATTGAAATAATCAAGAAATGTCAAACAAAACTTGATCAGTTTCTGAGTCTATGTTTATTTTGTCTCCATTGTTATACGTTTCAACTAATTTGTGATGCCGTAGACATCCTGCACAATAGTAAGGTGAAATGTCAATTACTTAACACAATAAGAATTTGCATAGCAAAATTTTTGAAGGTTTCCAAAATGAAAAGCATACTCAGGAACACAAGATTAGAAGGTAGCCACAGAAAGGGCTGCTAGGCTAAGACCATGAACATAAATGAACTTTTAAGATCTGCATACATCCAATACATTGGTCATTTCAAAAGTTAATGAACTTTCAGAACAAGCTGACACTCATCAATGCAATCCAGTAACTTCCTTTGTATGATGAGCACCAAACTCAAGTCTAGGAGAAGTTAGAGGGCTGAAAATTTACTTTTCTATTCTTGAAGCAAAGTTGATATCCCATTTTAATATTTGTAGAATAAAGATATGGTCCAAACTGGTGAAGGGTAGATGTCCAACAAAGGTATACAGTCTGAGCGAATATTTGGACGAACTTTTTAATAAAACTTTTAGAGAAAAAATTTTAAAAATAAAATAATTCATAGAATAAAATTATCTTATTCATAAATTAAAATTAACTTGTTCGTGAGCTAATTTGTAATTTTGTTTCCAGATTAACGTATCAAAATATAGATTTTTAAACTTATGTATAAATTAATTTTAATTTATGGACAAACTTATTTTACTTTTATCTATTTATTGTGTGTTTTTAAAAGTATTTATGAATAAATTTGTTAAAAACATTTTAATTGAAAGAAACTATTTTAATATAAAAAATTTGATTTTCAATTAAACATATGAATAAAATATTCATTCTAACATTTTTTTAACTTATCATTCGGAAAATTCTCCTATATCCTTATTACTATATGATTTAATAGTGTCTACTCTTATCAATGTTTCAGTCATCACTTTACTTGCATGTACAAATTGTTGCATTTTTATAGGCAATAGGTACTTTTCTTTTTTGTAAATCTTATATGTCTACCCTTATCTCATTTGAATATTGTTCTAGGAATGGATTAGTTATCTTCCAACCATGTTCTCCTAAACTGTTATGATGAAACCTTAATTTCAAATCAAACACTGGTGAAGTTTCTAACCTAAGAGAATTAAAAGAGACTACTACCAACCACAATGAAGTTCTAAAAGGACCTTCTAGTTGTTTGTGAATTTTTTCTAATGAAGTTCCTGGATTACCTCCAGAGAGAGGGGTAGAATTTACCATATACTTGGTATCAGGATCAAAACTTGTGTATGTAACCCCCTATAAGATGTCACCTCTAGAATTAGCAGAATTGAAGAAATAAATAAAGGTACTATTGGACAAACAATTCATCAGACCTAATATTTCACATGTAAAAAATATTTAATAATTTAATAAAAATTCAAATATGAATAACACATTTTCATCTTCAATCCTTGAACAAAGCTTTGAAGTTGGTGTATACTAGAGGACAAAAGTTTGAAAAAATGAGTTGGCGTATACTTGATGAGATTGTAATGTGTTCAATTAACATTGAATCCATTGTCTTGATCAAGATACACTTTGTTCTTTAACATGTATTTCAATTTATAATTCTTCACCTTGAAGCATATTTTCTTCTTCCTCGTCTTATTAATCTTTTTCTACATTTTCTTCAAGAAACTCACTAAGCATTATTGATCTAAACAACTTTGGTCCTTGTGTCTTCTTGGTGGTACTCCACTACGCAATCATTGACCCATAATCTTCAATCATTTTGTTTCTCATTTCCTTTTGTCTCATATCCTTCTTAAACTATCTTTTTATTTGTTTCATTTCCTCTTGACTCATTGCATTGTACTTTGATTTTTCGTAGATGTTTTTTTATGTTGTTTATCTTGTTTGTCTTTTGGGAACCTCTTAGAATTCACTTCTTCTTCTGCTTTTTGTTTTTGTGGTTGTTGTTTGCCAACTTTAATCAAGTCTCTTTCAATGGTTTCAAGCCAAGATTTAGAATTTTCTTATTTTGCAAATTTTTTTTTCTTTGGAACAAATTCTAAGGATCTTTTAATGGATTTTATCCTTACTCTTGAATCATGAATGATGGTTAACTATCCTCTCCTTCTAATGTTGCCTTGGTTGAATATCTTGTTCACTCACAATAGTGGAAAGAATGTTCTTTTTATTTTTGCCCTCAACTTCAAACTTAGTCAAACTGAATTATCCCTTAATAGAAACTGTAGGGACCTTAGTTGTCATATCAATACTTGTTATTTCTTCAAGATTGATTTGGATCCTTTCTAGCAATTATTTTCTTGTTTTAATGTCAGGTAGGTCCAAATTAATAAAATTCTTTTGAGTCTTGTCAAGAGCTTTCATTTTATGTTTTGATGTTGCTTCCTTGTCCACGAGATGAAAAGAATATGATAATGTTCAATCAAATAAGACATGACCAATGATACAAATTATAATATCATAATATACACATATTACGTAACATTTATCTGAGTGTTCAAGTATTATAAACAAAAATTACATTCGTAAACAAAAACATATAACTATAAAATATCATGGGTTAACATCTTTAGTTTTTGTCACATATGTCTAAAAGATCACTCATTTATCCAATACAATAATAAATACATAACATAAAAACTAGAAACAACCTAGTACAATTGGTAAGCATAAACTAAGAAAACACAAATCATAAACAATCAAATTTTGATTACATGGTACTCTTAGTCCACGAAGTCAAATAAAGTATCATCAATTTCATATTCAAAGGTAATCCTGAAGGTTTCTCAAATATAGTGACAAGCATGTCCTCCCTAATCCACTTTAGTTCACCATCATTGTTTATAGTATTTCTTTAAGTTTCATTTGATTGATTAAATTTGCCACTTATGTTAAATAAATCTCTTGAAACTTTTTTTATAATATAATATCTCTTTTCTTCTATAGGGTGTTGGGTATAAAAGCATTAGTGGACCTGAGTAGCTAGCACAAAAAGATAATTTTGGTAACCTATTTTGTTGAAATATACACAAGTAAGACCATACTTGTCTTCTTCATCTTCAAACCACACAATTGAACATCACAAATTTGAAGTTGTCATAATAATCTAACTCAAATTATATTTGATGTTATAATTGAGTTGAACTATTATAGTAGCTTTAAGTTGTTATGTTCAATTGTGATTTGAGGTTAAAGAAGGCAAGTATGGTCTTACTAGTGTCTATTTCAACAAAAGATGTTACCAAAATGATCCTTTTATATTAGTTACTCAAGTCCATCGATGCTTTTATATCCAATACCTTTTAAGAAAAATAGACAATGTATGATGAAGAAAGTTCAAAGAGATTTATTTAACATGGGTGACTAGTTTAACCAATCAAATGATACTGAAATAAATGCTACAAACAATGATGGTGAACTAAATTAAGTTAGGGAGGACATGCCTATCACTATATATGAGAAACATTTAAGGTTGGGAGGAAAGTACTACTGAAGATGAAATTGATAGCACTTTGTTTGACTTCATAGACTATGGATAAAATTAGATCAAAATTTAATTGTCTATGATTTTATGTTTTTAGTTTATGTTTACACATTGTACTAGCTTGTTTTTGGTTTTTACGTTATGTAACACTTAACTATTATGGTATTGCTTAAAATGAGTGATCTTTTAGACTTATGTTACAACCACTAAATATGTCAACTAATAATATTTTGCAGTTATAGGTTTTTTTAGTGATATTTTACACTATGTTTTTGTTTACTAATACAATTTTTACTTGTAATACTTGAACATCTATATAAATGTTACATTATACATTATATGAGTATAGTATGATATTATGATTAGTACCATTAACCGTGTCTTATTTGATTGAACATTATCATGTTCATTTCATCTCATGGATAAGGAAGCAACATCAAAACATAAAATGAAAGCTCTTGATAAGGCTCAAAGGTATGTTACTAATTTGGACCTACCTAAAGTTAAATTAGCAAAGAATTGCTTAGCATGATTCAAATCAAACGTGAGAAAGTAATAAGTATTGATATGCCAACTAAGACCCCTATGGTTTTTGCTGAGCAACTATTCAGTGTGTCTAAGTCTGAAGTTGTAGAAAAAATTGAAAAGAAAACTCTTACTACTATTGTTAAAGAACCACAAAATATTCAACTGATATAAATTTAGAAGGAGAATATACTTCACTAAGTCATTCATGATTCAAGAGCAAGGATAGAAGTCACTAAAAAAACCTTACTTGATGTTCGTTCCAAACAAAAATCAAAGAAAAGAAATCTTGAAAAAGAAGATAATTCTAAATTAAGGCTTAAATCATTGAAAGAGGCTTGATTGAAGTTGGCAAACAACAACCACAAAAACAAAAAACAATAGAAGAGATGAATTTTACGATAAACAAAAAAATAACAACATAAAAAAACATCATCTATGAACATAATCAAAGTACAATGCAATGAGTCAAGAGGAAATGAAAAACAAAAACAAAAGGATAGTACAAAAAGGATATGAGTCAAAGATAAATGAAAAAAATTGAAATACAAAATTATTAAAGATGATGAGTCAATGACTAGGCACTGAAGAACCACCAAGAAGGCACAAGGACAAAAATTGTGTAGAACTTGAAGAAAATGTAGAGAAAGAAGAACAAGAGGGGAAATAAAAAAATGTGCTTCAAGATCAACATTTATAAATTGAAATATGTGTTGAAAAACAAAATGTTTATCTTGATCAAAACATTGAAATCAATACATGAAGATAATATTACAATCTCAAAGTTTACTTTTCCATTTCATCAATTTTTAGCTTTTAGTCATGTTTAATGTCAAAATAGGCCCAAACAAGAAAAGAACACAAGGACCAATAAAATATTTACAAATACTTGCAAGAAATAGTGAGACTATCTAAAAGTTATCTTGGACAAAGATGAAGAGTCTATTAGTTCTAATGACAAAGGTATGTCTTGCTTGAATTATTTTCTTGGAACCATAATAAGGAATTTAGACTTTTGTCTTCTAATATACACAAACTTTAAAGATTTGGTCAAGAATTACAAGGATTGAATATGGAAATATGTTATCATATTTGAATAAATTTTTTATCTATGATTGAATTATTAGATATTTATAATATGTGAATAAACATAATTTTTTTTAAGGATAAATTTATTATTCCTGAAAAAAGGAGAAAAAGTAATTTTAAACCATAGAATGATGCATGGAGGCGATATGCATGCTATATTAAGAGAATATTTGTCGTGTCTAACAATTTGAAACAATCTTAAAAAACCTTCAATAATTTTAAACAATTTTAATTAGGTTTTTAAGAATCTGGTCAAGCTGATGATAAGGCTGAACATAAGTTTTTAAACAATTTGGTCATGTTGGTAGCGAGGTTGAACATAGTCAATAATCCAGTTAAGCTAGTGACGAGGCTAAATATAATTTGCTTTTAATAATTCAACCAAGCCGGTGGCGAGGTTAAATATAGTTAGCTTTTAATAATCTAACAAAAACGAATGCGAGACTGATCATCGTTAATGTTTTATAGTCGAGCCAATGACGAGGTTGAATATAGTCAGCTTAATAATCTAGCCGAACTAGTGACAAGGCTTATCATAATCAGCCTTTTATTAATTTGGTCTAAGTTGGTGACATAATTAGCGTTTTATTAATCCAGTTCAAATTCAATGGCCAGTTTTATCAATCTGATTGTGCTAATGGATGAGTCTTATCAATCTATGTCAGGTGGGTGAAAGTTTTATCAATTTGAGTCAGCTTTTAATGTTCCTTGAGGTGTTGTGGTTATATGATGTCTACTAAAACAAACCTTCAACAATAATCAAGTTAATGAGTAAATATATTCTCATAATATTTAACCAGTCCTACCTCCACATTAAATTTTGAAGGACTTGATGGTCGAATACGAGTACCTAGAGTACGTGACAAGAATGAGGAAGGTGCAGAAACTCTTTCCCTGGTGAACATTCAAGAATATATATATATATATATAATTTACAACATTATTGTATATGGATTAGATATAAAAAAGCCCCGTTATAATTTTCACTCTAAAAATGCAGCAGGCAAATTCGAACTTGCAACTCATGGAAGAATTTTTTCTAGACCCGATTTCAAGTCATCGTGGTATTGAAGTGAAATTTTCAGTATCAAAGCAGCAGAATTGATTTGTATTTATTCATTCACAATTAAAATAACAAGTTGACATCGTTATGTGCCTCACTAAGCAAATGTGATACTTTGAGGCCCTCTTGCAATAGATTATCATTTTGAGATGGGGTTTCCTCCTGGGTTTGAGTCGTACTAGAAACATTGGAACAATTCGAAAGGAGCATGTCTCAATTAAATAAAGACTAAATCAAACTTAGATGCATCTTTCACATTTAATTTAAAAATATAAACTTCTATTGCATATTCTCAGTATTAAAAGTCAGCAACTCAATCACTGCATTGCTTGATTTCTTCTCCGATGAGGCTGAATCTACAACCATACCTACCTACCCGCCTACTGTCATGTGTTTGAGTGATGATAAATTAACATCACTAATTATCTTATGCATTTATTTGACACTTATATTTATTATTATTTTATTATTTATATAATATTTTATTAAATAAAGCAATTGTTAGATGGGTGGAATGAATGAACAGTGATCTGTTGATAAATTGTTGTTGATGCGGTGCGCGAAGAACACAAGTTCACAGCACCCTTTTTCTCTTGATTTTTGTTTCACAACATGTTGGTTTAATTGTGAATAGAAAATGAAAAGCAAAAGAAGCATGCAGCCACATATAATACCATATGATACGCTCATGGTTAATGAAACGAAAACCGAAAATCAATGCATTACCTCAACTCCTACAACCCCCCAATACTAAAGATAGCCCCAACACCAGCAAAAACACCTCCAGCCCCGGCACTAGCACCTGCAAAGCCAGCACTACACCTGCAAAGCCAGCGCCAACTCCATTGCCTATTCCTTCACCAACCGCAGCACCAGTACTAGTGATAGAGGTACCAACACTGGCGCCTGCTTCCCATAAGCATACAAGGCACAGGCACAGATACAGACACAGGAGGCATCAAGCACCAGCTCCAACAATTACTCAAGACTTCCCCAGTACCACCAGATAGCACAGCAGAATCAGACCCCAACACCGGCACCAATTCTGAATTTGTTAATATCTTTGTCTAGTAAAATACCAAATTACAATTATACGAATATTAGCCAAATTTTAGAATATGTTCTATCAGTATCACATTGTTTTGATAACTTTTTTGCCTCTCAGAATGCGGCACCATGAAACCCGGAAAGGGAGAAATATATGGCAACAGATAGATTAGCTATAATGTTTTGCTTTCTTCAATTACTGTTATAATAGAATATTCATGTGGTATTTTATCTGATATTCCACGCCTGATACATGTTTCTTCTTCCAATAAAATTCTTGGGATTGCAATGCGATTGTATCGGTTCAATAAGTGGGAGCAGAATAAAGCATTCATAACAAAGACTGTCTAATCTTGATTCAATACATTTCTATTAGAGACTCTTAATTTCTCTTGAACCATAGTAATATATTATTTTGATCAAACTCTTAACTTGTTTATTTCTCTTGAAATATTTTTAATGTTTATTTTAGTTTTGTACACGTCTTTTCTTAGTAGACCTACATCTATGTAACATAGGAGTTACATCTTTAATAGTATACCAGTAGACATTTCTTCATTGCCAAGCATTTTCAATTTCCCCTTGAATTTTATCAAAAAATATTCCTACATTTTACACGAATCCATTTCGCAATACTGGAATTTCTATTCTTTACACTGAATTACATGAAATTTTACCTAATAGCAATCTCATGGTAACCACAGATTTGTTCTAATGAGGAATTTTGGTTGCAAAATGTAAATTATTTCCGGTGCATAGAATAATGAGAATCTATAACTATGATTCTTTCCTTTAATCAGCCCAAATGTCTCTACTTCTATAAGTTATTACATCAAATTCGGTCAGTTTCTGAGTCGATATTTATTTTCTCCCGAAAGTCATACTCTGTGATAAGTCCAAGATTATCAACTAATTTGTGATGCCGTAGACATCCTGCACACTAGTAGGATGAAATTCAAATTATTTACATAGAATAAGTGTTCGCATAATATTAATTGTACAAAATATCCATATAGAAAGTGAGAAAATAAAAAATGCATACTTAGCAACACAGGATTAAAAGGTAACCACATAACTGGCTGCAACACCATGGACACAAATTAACTTTTTAACACTTGCATTCATGATCCAATGCATTAGACATTCCATAAGTTACTAAATTTTCAGAACGAGCATGAAATCCAGTTATTTCCCTTATATGATCAGCACCAAACACAAATTGCAGTAGAGGATAAATGGCTGGGACTTTTATTTTATTGTAGGAAAAAAATGGTGTTCCATGTTAATAATCTACAGAATAAAGATATGGTCCGTATTAATATTCCAAATACACATAAACGTGGAGTTCATATGGCACGTAGCTAAAAGCAGAGTTGGGCTTGGCAATGCAGTTGATCTTCTTGCAGCTGAGAGAGATGTTGGCGTTGAACAAAGCTGATTCCCCCTATTGGACAGAAAGAACCTTCTATAATGAAGAGTGGGATGTGAGAGAAAGCCCTCTAGTTGAGTAAGAGAACTGAAAGTTTCAAGCCAGTAAAATCCGTTAGTGGGGGAGTTAACCCAGAGATTCGTTAATCAATTCTTTCTTTTGAAAATGACCAAAAAGAGGACTTGCTTGTAATGGTGGGCAAGGCAGTTATGTCATCAAGGGGAACCTTTTAAGCGAGGGAGCTGGGTTGTGAAACCCAGTGTCCACTAGATGGTGAGCTACCAGATTCTTTTTTTCAACCTGCTGGTTAGTCTTGCCCAGGGAATAATGCTTTATGGGGAACCAAGTCTCCATCTATAAACCTTGAAATAATGGCAGTTAGCTGCTCTCAATGACGAAGTCTCGAAACAGATTCCAAGTTCCATCTCTCAAATAAAAGTATCAGCGAGTAAGATCCAGGCAGGAGTCACTAAAGAGACCGGTGCACGAGAGTTGACAAGATGCCTGACTTCGAGGGAGTTAAGCCAACCATTATCTAGAGGAGATGAGGAGAGAACTGACCGATAGGAAGGGATAGAGATAGGTATCAACAATTCCATTGTTAGGCTTTCGAACAACAAAAAGGATCAAGATTAAACTTATTAACAAAATGGACCAATTGACCGAAATGGATGGGAAATCAAGAAGCCGGCACTAGATCAAGTTCAAATGCTTGACCATCTTCGGCTGATGACTTCATTTACGAGGAATTAACGAAGGAAGTGAATCCCAACTCAATTTCTTGTGACATTGAGGTTGACGAGCAAAAGGGATAGGCTTCGCTTTTGAAAGAAAGCCAACCAACCCGCAAGAAAAAGCAGAAGAGGAAGCTACTCTTTAGCAATCTCCTAGCTTGGCATTGAACTCTACATCAAGCATTCTATTGCAAGTGTCCAAATCTCTATGAATTCTCTCACATTATGCACATATGAAAATGCAACTCTGAAACTCGGAGAACTACATTCAACCTTAGCTTCTAGAAGAGGGTAATTGCAGAACTTGTGTTCTTGTGAAGGAGTGTGTCTAGGCTAATACGTATCACACAATGAACCAAAGGATGTGAAAGAAGCACTGAAGGGCAAAAAATGATTTCTAGCTATGTAAGAAGAACTGCATCAATTTGAAATAAATCAAGTTTGGGATCTTGTTGAAAGAACAAATACACAACAGGCAATTGGCACAAAATGGGTATTTAGAAATAAGCTTGATGAAGATGGCTTATCATAAAAAAACAAAGCAAAACTGGTCGCAAAAGGATATAGCCAAGAAGAAGGTATTGACTTAATGAAACATATGCACTAGTAGCAAGAATTGAAGCCATAAGAATCTTGCTTGCATTTGCATCACTCAAGGAGTTCAAACTGATGTTAAGAGTGCTTTCTTGAATGGATATAAAAAGGAGGAAGTATATGTAGAACAAACCCTCTCTTTGAAGATTTTGAGAAGCCCAATCATGTTTACAAGCTCAAGAAAGCACTATATGGATTAAAACAGGCTCCAAGGTCTTGGTATGAGAGGTTAAGTAAATTCCTTATCTTAAGATCTAAAAATTGATTCAACCCTCTTTATCTTAAGATCTGAAAATTGTTTTCTTATTATACAGATTTATGTTGATGACATAATTCTTGGGCCAACTAACCCCATATTACGTTAAGAGTTTGCTAGTATGGTGCAGAGGGAATTTGAAATGTCCATGATGGGAGCTTGATGATAGAACCTTCACTTCCAAAAGCAAATACTGTAGTGAACTCCTGAAGAAATTCAATGTGTATTCCTCAAAACAAGCTGTTACACCAATGGCTACAAACTGCTACTTAGATGCAAATGAAGGAGGTAAATCTGTAGACCAAACAATGTAAAGGAGTATGATCAGATCTCTCCTTTACCTTACAGAAACTAGACCTTATATAATGCAATCTTTGTGTGTTTGTGCAAGGTCTCGATCTAAATCACAAAGAATCACACTTAACTACATTGAACAGAATTTTAAATGTTCACAGACTCAGGAAAAATAATAGATACCTGAACAAAAACAGCACCCCGTTCATAAGCTAGCCGGTTCACAAGCCTCTCTGTTCTTTCACCACACGCACAACATGTAAACTGTACAAGCAAACGTCTTCTTGGAAGATTCAAGTCAATACTAGCACCCTACAAATGCAAAGCATATTTATATATCAATATCAAAAGCTATAGAAAAAATTAATATTTGTGAGGAAGATCATGCAACATGATCTCTACCATCGAGAAATATACAATCAAGACCGTATGTCCATAACAACCAATCAAAAAAATAAGTTTGCCTTCAGAATATCATTATGGAGGAAACTAAAAGCTACTCTTCTAATTTTAGATTTACAACTACATAATGAAGTGCTAGACAGTCAATAACAAGAATGAGTCATGGCGTGATAGATGGGAAAAATGAATTGAGACATATAAAACAAAAACTGCCAAGCCTTACTGGAGAAAATGTTTGAGGTTAGAAAACAGAGTTAAAACAAGATAACATTTTTTTAATAATTATTGAAACATAAATTTAACAAAACATAACCAAAAATAGTCAAAATACAACCTCAGTCAGAAAATCAAAAAAGTAAAAACCATACAAGTAACTCGTTTTCTCTTCCTTTCTTACGAGTTTAATTTATATACACTTTCAAGGTAATAAATCTTTGCACAGACATTAAATAAGAATCCATCCCATCGTTATATTATATTTAAGAATAGGATAACAAAGTAAAATGTTCAAATGTTATTAGATACATATGAAGCTTTTTTCAATGTCATTCTACATGTAAATAGTGAGTTTGCTGACTTTTATGATAAGCATTTTCAAAGTGACACTAACAATAATTTCTAGTTCAAAGTGCATATAATAATGCTCCCTCTCTCTCAAAATGATTGAAATCTAAGGTTTGTTTTACTGGTAGTAAGAAAAAACAATAAATATATCACTTACTAAAACTATTTTATTAAAATAACTTCACCAAGTGGGTGATATATAACGTTAATGTAATTTATTTGAGGACAAATTAATAATAATATTAACATTAATATCAATGATAATGAAATAACTCACTGACCGCTTCAGAATTGGGTGATTCCGGTTCTGGGGCAGTCCCAGAATCATCACCCATCAACCCATGTACTCTAAACACCCGACGAGCAAGCGATGGTGCTGCCACTTTTGCACAAATTCTTGACCTGAAAGAAAAATGTTAGGGTTCAAATTGAAGAGAAAGAAAAGGGAATTTTGAATGGAAACCGAACCTGAAGAGTCTATTTGAAGGATTGAAGCAGATAGATCTAACATGTTTAGGGGTTTTGTGAGAAAGAGAAGGAACGAACACAGTGCCACAGTACAGTGCGCTTGCCGCCATTGCTCATTCGTTTGTATCAAACAACTCAGTTTGAGAGAAATAGATGATGATACAGAGAATTTATATTTTCTTTTTTTTTCTTATAGATTTGAACTTTAGTATCTTTCATTTTGTCTTTTATTTTAAATTTTAAATTCGATTTTATGTATTTTTTTAAAATAATAATGCTTGAAAAAAATTATATTATAAATAAAATTATTAATTGTAAATATAATTTATGTTTTAAAATTATTTTTAATTATAAATTTTAATTATATAACAATAAACATTTATTTGAGTTTCAAACTTTGATTGGTTCACATATTTTTAAATTAAAATAATATTTTCAAAATACACAGGGGAAATCTAAAAGCATATAAAAGTGTGTTTGTTTAAAATATCATTTAAGTATAAGTCGTTGGAATTAAGAAGTTAGGAGTTTTATAAAAAAATAATATATTTTAGATATCGTTAGTTTCTAAGGTAATAGTTATAATATGATTTACTTCATTTTTATTTTAATGGTAAGGGATGAAAATGTTGCACTTCCATAAAAAGAAAAGTTATTTTTAACCATCTTATAACTTGTATTTCAACTCTTAATTTATTATTTTGACTGTTTTAAATTTTAAATTAACAGATTAAAAGTACATAGCGAAAAGTATAAACACACGAATTTACATTGCTAGATATTCATATTGTTTTAAGAAAATATTTTCATGAATTATTGATTCCCGTAAAAGTTATCATTTATACTTTTACTATGTTTTTCCACAAATTTCTTCCTTTAGAAGATGATAAAAATGATAAATACTCTCAAGACAATATAAAAAAGTAATGGTTCAATAGTTTATTAATTTTCATTTTAAATTACTTTTAAGTTTAAATACTAATTCTAGAAACATTAAATGTATCTAAATTCGTGTTTTAAATATCAACAAAGACTGACATCTTTAATTATGACATTTTAAAAAATGTGAATCGCCATAATATAATTTTAAAAGAAACCATCTCCGTAAATCTTAAATTTTAATCACGCGTTTTAAAATTTTGTTAGAAAAATAAATTAAGATAATACTCTTAAATAATTATATATATTGAGTTGTTATATTATTGATTTGAAATATTTATAAAATTTGTTGATAATTAATTAAAAATATGATTTATTTTTTTTAAAATAAAAATTATCTTTAATGAACTAGACTTATATCCCAAGACTTAGATTTAGGTATGGTTTATAATTCAACCACTTTTTATTAGACAATGAAGTATGGTTAGAAATTTAATAACTTTAAATAGACAAAAGACAGTATTATTTAAAAGAGAGTATTATTTGAAAAGTAGTCATTTTTTGTTAAAAGTCTTAGTTATAAGAAAATATTAACAAATAATCATACAGTTGTTCACTTGAAAAGGTATCAAATCCTAAGACAGATACAGTATGAGGTTCACTCTTATTGCTAAAGAACAAAACAATGTTCTATCAACAATCTAAGTTTACAAGAATAAAGAATAGTAGTTACACATTTTGTGGCATAACATTGATGTATATGTGTGTGTATTATTGTTTGTCTAAGTACAAGCTTTATCAAATGAAGATATGTGACTAAGTATTATGTGTATGTTTACATCAGACAAAACAACTGCATATATCTAGATCTGATATAAAAATACTTATGTTTATATTTTTTCTGTAAAAATTTAATCAAAATAACTTGGGTTTATTGATCTTTTCTTTGAAAATCTTTTCCTCGTTTGTAAACAATAAAGTTAAACATGATCATTTTCAAAAAAATTTTTATAGATCAAGTTTTCTTAAAGCATTTTTGTTAGAAACTCGTTCAAAACAATATAAAAAAATATTAGTACAAGTTTGATGGGATTTTAAAATTTATTACTAAATTTCCATTATAATTGATTATTTCGGGAATATATAATCTTGTTCAACATGAGTACAAATACAATAAACAAAGAATCTCAGTTTATAACTTATTCTATTTACACAAATCATATCAAAAACAAAGAAAAAGATAAAAGCTTTGTCTTCTTCTTCTACAAAATTCTTCTTCACACATTGTTTATTGAGCTCCCCCTTAACATAACATCCTCTTTAAATCTTTAACATGATCTTCTCCTTTTCAAACATTATATTCTCAAATGTTTGAGTTTATTTGTCATCATGTTTACATAATAGATTCTCTGAGGTCTTTAGGGAATCCAACAAAACCCTAGGCCTCTAAATTGAAAATATATGAAACCCTGGATTCTGGAACCCAAAGCCGAATGATATACTGTTGAATTTTAATGTGTCATTTTGTCTCATCTTTCTCAATGTAAGACCAAATGGGTTTATATTATATGTCCAACCATCAAATATACCTTATTCATGTTGGGCAACATTATGATTAATTTTCTTCCACAAATGTGCATGTTTAAGCCTTACATGTGTTTAAGTTGTCTCATTCGGAGCCATTCAGTCCAAAGATTGGCATTGATATTTTGTTAGAGCCTTAATTGATGACTTGAAAAAGTTGTGGTGTCCTAAGATATGATATTTCAAAAAATAGCACTTTATGACAAGGGTTGTTTTAGTGTGGACAAATAATGTTTTTCTTGCTTATGGTATGTTGTCTAGTTAGGAAATTCATGGTAAATTGACATTTAAATTATATCATTCAGGGATGGGCGGAGTCAGAGGGATTGTTACTTTATCATAGGTTTTTACTTAATGATCATACGTTTATGAAGAACGAAAATGTATTTAAGAATGAAAAAGTTGAGATGGATAGTCCACGATCTAAGTTGACACTAGACAAGTTTAAAATAAATTGAAGATTTTTTCCAAATTCATTGAGAGCTTTTCATAAACTATTTGACATATTTAAGAAAGCTTACAAGGCTAGAAGTTATTCATATTTTACTTTTGCTTATAATAATATGAAATTATATCAAATGGAAATAAATGGCACATGTCTTATTCATATTTTACTTTTGCTTATAATAATATGAAATTATATCAAATGGAAATAAATGGCACATGTCTTAGTAGTGTTACTATGGAAGAAGTATATGTAGAAAACCTCCTAGATATGAGAATTCTACCTCTTCCAACATTTTTTTTAAAATTAAATAAGATTTTTTTCCGGCGTAAAACAGACTCCTAAAGTTTGGCATTTATTTTTAATAGAAATTGTTTTCCAAAAAGAATACTACATACTACATTATTCTAAAAAGATATCAAGTTTAACTTTTTGATTGTTTAAATATATGTAGAAAATATCATTTTCGGTACTACTACCAGAACTTTCTTGAGGAGCTTGTTAGATTAATGTGAGATGAGTTTGAGTATATTATAATGAATAAATTGAAATTCTTTTAAGACTTCAGATGAAAAGAATGAAACATGATGCCTACATCTATTAAATAAAATATATGAAACAACTTATGAAGAACTTCATGTTAAATGATGTAAAAGAGATAAAAACATCCATGCATCTAATGACCTCAATAAATTTAAACAAAGATTCAAAGTAAGTAAATTACTATGATTGGTTAACTCTTATGCCTTATAATGTTTAGGTTGATATTATATTTATATTTATTTATGCTTGCATTTTCAATCTAAATAATTAACTCATCAAAATAAATTTATTAAAAAGTTACTTAATAACTATTAAACAAAATTTTCATTATCTCATCGAAATAATTAACTTAATTTTGCTTTGATCAAGTGTAATATTAAATATGGATGAGTATAATTTCACTTTATTGGTGGTGTCATAATTTAATATTTTTTAAGGTACTTTTTCTTATTACTACGTAGACACCCTCGATAAATGGAGACCATTTCCCATTAGGTCACATGCATTCTATCAATATTTGATTAGATGGATTACTATTAACATTTCTAATATATTTATATAACATAATTGGATTAATAAAATGTGGAACCATAGATAGATTCCCATTTCACTTGGGAGTGGATTCATTTAATTCAAAATGCACTTGATAAAATATATAGAATGGATAAACCCTTCACTGCATGATAACTTTGGTGGGTTCTTGATTACACTGTGGATGACTTCAGTGAAACCATGATGACAACACTGAAACATTGTACACAGCAAAATGATACACTTCACCGAATTATTTTCAATCTTCATGTAAAATATTTCGGACCAATTGTACGAGGTAAAGATCTAACCCTATCTTTATACTATTTGATTTAGCAACCTTATCCTCTTCAAGTTTTATGCCCTCTTAACAATGAACACAGTTACAAAATCTAACCAATAGGGTGTGCTAGTGTCTCCAACCAACACCTATTGTATAAACCACTCTGAAACTTTGATGCATAATTGGTTGACATAGCTAGTTGCTCAATCTTCTTTATCTAATTGTAGTTGTTAATCAACCATTCAATACTTTGATTATAGGTTTTCCTGCATAGTTTTAATGTTTACAATTACTTCTAATCATTGAGAATTAATATAAAAGCTTTGTACAAATAGTATAACAAAAAAGAGGATTGGTCCATTCATTTTGAGGAATAATTCAATCATATTCATAAAGCATATTAACCTTAACAAATTTATTGGAGAACATGCTTTTTTGCTTTCCCATCTCTTTAATTGTAAATTATACATAGCTTGGGATGATAATAAGGGATCTAAAAAGGACATGACAAAAAGTGGAACAACACTTTTTCTTAATTTTCTATTTCTTGTTAATGAAAAATTGTATATAGAATTGAGGATGATTTGAGGCAAATAAACCAAATGAAATCATCAAGTTGATCAATGTTACATCAACTTGAAGAAAGACAACGAATCTTCTCCTTGAAATACTTGTCTGGAAGCATCCCCTATTCTCGAATAAATCACCCAATGGCTTTATTATTAGTCTTCTTCATCAACTTCATGAAAAGGAAGTGGTACTATCTTCACTGCTCTAAACTTGCCAGCATTGTTTAGATGCTCATTCTCCAATCTGCACCAACAAAATAGTATTTGTTACATGTTTTTCTGCAAACTTCACGTGACTGATAGACAGTTTGTAATGGTAAAACGAATCTTGGGTTAAACTTGGTCTCAGAATGTTTTTGGTCATCTTATTTTGTATATGGTAATTTTTGTTCTTCTTTATGAAACTTAAAGATATCAGATTTTGGGATGAGTGAAAATAAATGCACGTTAACTCAATTACCTGAAGAAATTCCATAGCCCTCGTCTAATAACTTCAAGAGATGCTAAAAATAAGCATGTAACTCGATAATCAACATTTTCAAAACTTGAATGAAGGACAGTTTGCAACCAAGCAAGCCTCAGAATAAGATTTAAGCCCTGCATAAATTGCCAAAGTTTTTTCATGGTCAATGTCTGAAAGTGGAGGGCCCATATTTTGTAAGGAAATAATAATTTGCTCCTATAATGTGTGGTTTTAGTATCAGGCGAAATATAAGCATCTGTTGTTATTTTTTGTCCTTTTTTGATATCTAGATTTGGAATCTCACTTTAATTTGTATAATGGCCTTATCAGCATTTCTTTTGAGAATATGTTTATTCTCCACTTTTTGACTTTTTATTATCATGAACACTTAATAGTATGGTTTTTGTGTTCTTTGGTTATTAGACTATGATAATTAGTCTAATTTTGATTAGTGAAGCTAGCTTTTGGGTGCCAATTGCCCACACTACAGGCTCCTAAGTGAATAGAGAGAGAGGGGCCTGACATGTACCATTGACAAGTAGTAAATGGCTTTTCTCTGAAGCATTAATTCATTCCTTAACCATGGATTCTTGGAATCCATTTGAAGCAAACCCCAGTCTTTTACAAAGTCCCAGTACAATTGGTACATAGTTGCTGCACTTGACATGATCACCAGAACACAGAGCCATCCTACACTCCCATCTTTCTCATAAGCCACTTTGGCACCTGCTGCTAACATTGCTGATACATATTTCCCTAGATTCACAAGGTGGCTTGTCTGCCCTTCATCAAACCATCTCCTAGCACACTGCAAAAAACCAGTTAGAACACATCAGCTCTCCCCATTTCTTAATAATTTGATTGGATATCATAAGATGCTTCAAGGGAAGAAAAAGACAAATATTTTAAAGTAAATTGCAGTATCATTCCTTGAGGGCTTTTGAGATTTCCATGAGACTTGCTTTTTTAATGGTTATTACAGGATAACAATTGTTTCTTTTCTTGGATAACAGGGATATAGATGTAATGTATTTTGAACAATGAAAGGTAATGTAGGAGTAAAAGAGTGAGGAGTATCATGAGAAACTTTGCTGAATCTTAAGAAGTTTTGATATAATTTACTCAATATTTTATTTTACCTGCATAGCTCTCCAATAGTAGGGGAGAAATGACACTGCATAAGCTAGATCTCTATAGTGCTTTGTCCTCATGCAATAACCATAGTCCTGAGTTTTATAGCTACCAGTTATATAGTAACATGCCACGTACTCAAGGCTCCTGAGCATTGGCACCTACAAATAATGATACAATTCTCAAATAAATATTACATTTTCCCCTTAGAGTAAGCTATTCATTAATGGTAATAAAAAATTTTCACTACCTGACTACAAAGTTGATCAGCCATGAAAAAATCCAGCATGACAACCTAAAAAGGCAAGAGAAGCCGGTGAGGTTATCTCCACAATAATAATTGTTTTTGCTCAATTTTTCCATTGAACTTCTTTTCACTTTTTGGACAATTAGTGCTACTTTGTGTTGTGCCTGATGACATGACTCTACAATGATGATAGTGGGAAACACTACCTTGTAAAGGGGTGACAAAATTATGTTCCTGGTCACACAAAGGAAACGGTAACGGCTTGACCGGTATATAATGTTGAAGGGGCACACTAGTATTAATAAGAAGCCCTGCACGTGTAGTAACAATGTTAATTTTTCAGCTGAGCTTACACAAGTATTAGACTAGGCCAGTGCCATAAAAATGTAAAAGTGAATGTGAAAATATGTATATTTACCAGAAGAAGAAGTCCTGGAATGTTTTGTACTTTGTCATATGAATACCCTTTTGTCAGTAGAGTCAAATGAAGAAAGGTAACACCAACCACAGCACTCATTGCCATCGTGCAAATTAAGAATATATCTCTATACTTGAGTTCCTTGGTAGGGGCCAGCTCAAAAATGAAGCTGTAGTTTATACGAGTTTTTCTCCATGCAAGAATGTTGCAACCATAAAGAAAGAAATGTAGGAACACAAGGCTGAACATGCTGCAAAGACATGACATGACACAACTTATTGATGTGCTGATACTATGCAAATTTGAACTGAATCTTTTGGTGCAAGAAAATGTTTACTTACCTAAGCACAGGGTAGACAGTTTCCATGTACACTGAATTTTGATGTGGTCTATACAAACCAGTCACATGAGCCATTATAGCATATCCCGCAAGAAGTGCCAAGAAGCATCCAGTAAATAGCCCTGATTTTATTTGAAATATAATCTCTAATAAGTTATTTTTGAAGTAACTTTCTATCTAATCAGCATTCTTTAGAGTAAAAAATGTTTGACAATTTTGTATCATATTCACCCCTTAACCTAGAATCAATTATTAAGAACATGAAACCTTAAATTTGACTCTCTTTTCTTGGTTTTAGCTTGCAAGCCAGATCAAAATACTTTTAGGTTTGCACTAAAGGAAGGTATCATCTTGTTAGTAAAACCCCACATAGGGACCATTGCCAAAGAACCATTGGGATGCTTCCCTTATATGTTTAGATGGGCTTTTCAAGTTTCATTCTTCATAAGGTTATCTATGGTTTCAATATGGGACCTGTACTTCCCATCCACCAAAGAGTGGACCAGTTACTGCCATTCCTTTTGTGGACCTAGTGGCTTAAAAGGTTCCATATTGTGGTTTCTTTAGATACCAATGGTCACAAAGCAAACAAGCCTAAAGATCTCTACCAAAATGATTGATAAGCAAAAGTCACAAAAAAAAGGTGCAAATAAAATTGACCAATACTTGGCTGAGAGCAACTAACCAATGAAGAAAGTTACAGCATGTGATTCTTTGCGTTGGCTTGGTCTAAGGTATTTCATGGCCTTTCTTCGGTTTTCCTGAGCAAAATTTTTGATGAACAGTTCCTCAACTTCGTCAGCTAACTTCACCACCTGTCATTTCTCAGAGTAATAAGCAAACAAAGCAAAGCTAGCTCAAAAAGTTAAAGAAACCCTTGTGCAAGTGACAGACAGCCATATCTAGTTTTTATTTTGCATGACTCGAGGTCATCTAGTGGTGCACAAATGAAACAGGATTATTGGCCACTTGAGATTGTCGGTGACCATTCAGGTGCAAGCATAACTTGTGGCCAAACTCTTGACATGATTTGATATGGTATTACACATATTTTTATCACTCTTGATTTGATGGAACTTAGATATTTTACAAGGAAGCAGTTTTAGTTTGTGCCTGAGATTTACCTTGTCTGAGCTATTGAAATAGGAACTCTCAACCACTTTGAGATAAATGGGAAGAATTTGTTTTTCTGTGACCTGAAAAACCACAAAGAAATGTTTTGTACTTTTTGTTTATACTACTCCATTTGTAACATCAACTCTGAAGCCTCTAATTCACTTTACCTTATCAAACTTCTTCAGAATCTTTATAAATGCAAGCATGTTCAAGTTCCTGAAAATTGGACAAAACATAAGATTTTTCATGTTAAATGCTATCTATACATCAGTTATGTTTATCAAACAAACAAGTCTAAACGTGACCATAGAAATTCGTGACTATATTTTTACCTGTAAACTTTGAGATATCCTAGGCCTTTGTAGAGTTCAATGAAACCTCCTTTGATCATCTTTTCTGCATGGTGCAAATTAGTTTTGTTGAGGTGGATGTTTCCACCTTCTGGACCACATTTCCTTGAAGACTGGTTAAGCAAATCTTCCCTGAGAAGGTAGCTTATGGCTGAAAAGGTTCTCGATGGTGTGGTCAAGGGAATGTTTATCCTCAGATTCTTCCCTTGGCAGTTGATGACACGACCAGAAAGTGTTCTGAATTTACCATCTTCTCTTTTCATTTGCATAGACTTGGCAAGTTCTTCTGCACGAGGGGAATCTGAAAATGGAGCCTCAGTTTTCTCCAATTCATCTGTGCTTGTAGTGTCCTGCAATTCTTCTTGCTGTGGTCCGCTCCTAACAGAGTCGTCCTCTGTTTCCAATTAACAGAGTTTTAGTCACACATAATTTCTCATCACTTCTCATACCATGTTTCATTTAAAAAATACCAAAAAATGTTTAACCAGTCGTTGTCATGATAATCTTTTTGTTTGTATTGTATAATCATTTAGTTTGGTTACTTACAAAACTTTTTTATAGCCTACAAGTCTTTTTTTCCTTCCTTATTTGATTATAAAAAGCAGATAATGAAGAAAAATACTGATTGTTAACGAAGGGATTTCACAAAACTCACATGAACCGTGTTTTTTCAATCAATATTTGTTTCAAAAAAACCTTTCATTTTGAGCATACGTTATTAGTTCTGAATAGTAGTGCTGAAAAATAAATATGCTGTCTTATCATTCAGTGTTCCTAGTTGTTACGAATAACATAGATAAAAAGTAACATGGGTGGATGATTTTTTTTAAACAAATATTGTTTGAAAACTTAGAAAAATATGAAATGAGAGAAAACATGGTTTGTGCATTTTAACAGCAAATTGTTAAAACTTGGTTTACATGTGTGCTAACATCCTTCAAGGCAATACTATCCAATATGCAAGTTGAAAGAAAATACATGGAATGAAATAAACTTGTGAATAAATATTCATGTCAAGGACATTGGATTATGTAATATCTAAACTAAAAGGACAAGGTTAGTTGTGTACCAGTAGAGAATGTGGATGAGATAGATTGATCTTCCTTGGAGCCATGGGAAGAGCCTGCTTTGCTCTGCTGCTCCTTGAATGTGGATTTGAGCACAAGGAGGATTTCCATTTGTTTTTTCAAGGAATCTCCTCTATCCATGAACTCTTTCTCCTTGGTTCTATAGAACATGTTGACCTTGTTTAGTTGCTGGTCCAGACATGCAAAAAATTCTTTGGTAGCATCAGTGTCAGAAAATTGCTCTAGCAGTTCTGTCTCATACATGTCCCCATTAAATGATGATGAGGCAAGTTTCCTATGGACCTGAAAAAGACCAAAAGAAACACAAAAAGAACTCATGAATAAACCAAATAAACACATCAATATTGAACAAACTTGGTTTCTTATGTCTTAAGGGAAAGATAGATTACTTGAATTGGTCCATGCTCTCTATGTTGGTGGCCAAATGGAGAGTAGTTTCTTAGTGATGAAAATATGTACTTAGGTAGAGAAGTACTAGTGTTGGGGGTGTTATTAAAAAGATGGACTTTTTTGAGGTCCTTCTTGAGTTGCCAATAATCCACAAAGGCCTCTTTCCATTCTGGAATGAGTTGCCCCTCAAACTGCTTTGAGAACTTCACCATCTTCTTTGTTTGTTGTTTGAAAACTCAGGAGAAAGAAGTAGAGTCTCTAGCTCTAGGTGATGAGTGTTGTTGCCTTGTGAGTGCTTAATGGAAACCCAAAATGACATAATATATGGGGTTGGAAAAGGTATTGTGATTGATGTTGTGGTACTGATGCTCTTGAGCACATTCTATAATATACTTAGATCCTATGCTTCTCCACTTGAGGATTTGGCATGTACAATGGCATGCTTCACCGGAAAGTAACCAAACCACCACGGGTTAGGATCACTTCTCGGCCAACATGTCTTCATGAGGATTTTGAAAAGGGTGAGAATTTAAAGTGGTTCTGTCTGAGTAAGGACAAATTAGACTATTCAGAATACACATAGATAGATAGAAAGAGGATGACCATGCTTTTTCAATTCATAAAGTTTGCCACAATAATTCACTAGCAAATATCATTTTGTGCACAAAAGAGTTGTTATTAATATAGGAACAATCTAAGGGGCATTTCTGATTTTTGATATGGATTGGTTTTAGTGTGATTGTCCGGTAAGTTAAGTCAAGAATTTGTTCAATTGTTAAAAAGCGAAACATATTGGCTAAATTATTTGCTAGCACACAAAGGTGCTCTCTAATTAGCCCAACCTGATTTCCACTAATTCAGGATAACTAAAAGCTTTTCACAACTTCTCCACTTTCATTAAGCAACCCCTTTTCTTTCACTCTAAAGTTGAGTCCATTGCTCACGTCTAAACATAGAAGTTGCACTCATCACTTCAAAAGCATCACAATTTCAATTTCGTCAAGTTTTGGCAATTCAGTTCTAGGAGACCTTGATTGATGAGTGGCAATACAAGTCAATTTTGTACCACAACAAACCATGGGGTAGAACGTGACCACCTCTTGCTTCCCTATTTCCGTGCCAAAAAGAATATCTGCAAAATATATGGAAAAAGTAGTATGCTGAAATTTTATAAATCCAACACGTATTTGCACATTCCTAGTGCCAAATCTTCACTCTTTACATTATTACTGGTATAGATTAGGTAAGCTCCAACACTTCATGTTGGAATCTTTGTACAAGGGAATTAGTAGATAAGGCTCACTTTAATACGCGGTTTTGGTATGGAATAATTCCTCCATACTACATGTCCAATGTACTTAGGATAAGTAGCATATAATAGTGTGATGACATCAAACAAGGCTCCTAATATATTTGGCATAGTAGTATCTGCTAATAGCAATAGTGAATTCTGTGTTCTATTCCTTGGTTCTAAACCCACTAACTAGCCAACTTGTAAACATGGCAGAACCTTCCATCAAAAGCTACAAAAACTGTAACAAGTAACTTTTCACTCCTTGCTCTCTCTTGTGACTCACTGAATTGGATTTTACTAATTGAGAAAAAAGTTATTATTACAAGTTACATGAAAATTAGTGCAGATAAAAAACAAACACGTAATAGCTTTAGATCGTGTAATATTTTCTCATTGAAGGAACAAACAAACAAAGGTGCCATCTTTTCAGTTTTCTACCAGAACATGGATTGCAAAATCACCATTATAATTGTGGAGAACTGACAGCGCCCTAAGATGGGTGGCTCAAAGATACGCTATTTTTAGGTTTTTCTTTTTCTTTTTCCATTTGGGACCCTCTCATGCATGAAAAGATATTTGCACACAACAATACAGAGAAAAAAAAAATGAATGTTATCAATATTGTTTAACACTTTGCAGAAATAATATAAAGGATAATTAAGTAGGTTCCTAATTAAGGATGAATTAAACAATCTAACTAACATACACAGTTAAGGAAAAATCTAACAACTCAAGCATCATGCACCCCTATAATAAATATTCTTTCTCATCTTGATATGTGACAGAACTTCGTACCATCTCACTTAAATTTGTACAAACTAAAAATATCAGGGAATTGTACAATCACAGCTTCAATAGTAAAATAGTTAAAAGAAAAAAAGTGGAAGTGTCCAATGACAAAGGAGCTAGTCTAGCAAGCACACAATTTACATTGTGTAACAAAAATAGTAACCCAAATTAGAAAACTATAATAGGCTACAACTCCTGCTCACAATACTGATCCTTATATAAGACCAGTTTTGATGGACAAGTTGATTAAGAAGGAAATGTTAACCACATATATTAACTTTCTCCTATTATAGGAAAATGGCCTATTATAGGAAAATGGTGTAATGCAAATAAGAGAAACATGTATTTCCACGTGGAAAAGATAAAGACATGTGAGGGTTCAGGCGTGTGGCACCAATGACAGGCCATGAAAATGATGGTCTGATTAGGATAGCATATAACATTTGGTGCGCCCTAGAGACTCTACCCAACCCATCAGTGTGTTCATTCATATGCATCATTATTTATATTATCGTGTTACCGCATACTACGTTTTTTTTACACTCAACACCATGCATTTGACCCTACATGCCTTTTGATCTTGACCAACGTGGGCCAGTCACCAAAGCATGTCTACCAAATAGTGATATTGTTCATGTGTTCATTGCATAATTCTACACAGGCAGTTATGGAATATCTAAGTGTTAATAATGGATGAGATTATACAGCAAATGCGGAGTAAATTTTGGTTGAATATTGGGATAAGAGAAGGTAGTTTACATTATTAGAAGAGAATATTTCACAATCACAATAAATTCACAATTCACTCTATGCAAAATGAACCCCAAGAGTTACTTTTGTAGAGAAAAAAGTGCTCACATTTAATCAACAAGTACTAAGCTATTCATCTTTTCTTCTCATATGTTATAACAAGAAACTTCTCAAAGTTGTAACACTCATCCTTAAGAAATTTATTCAAAAGTATCCAAATAAGTCAAATACAAAAGAGGAAATATTGAATTGTGTATTAAAACCTTCTGCAGTTTTTCATAGAGTTGCGTTTGATGTAATCATGACACATGCAAGTTTTTAATTTGATTGACAATATGTAAAAAATGTTTACAAAAGCTTATTGTGTTGAAAACTCTCGTTTTTTTGTTAGTATAGATTTGATAACATGCAATTTAAAACAAGTTTAAGGAAAGAGAATTTATGCTTTAAATTTTTATATTAACTCGTATGTAAAAGTAGCTTTATGTTCAATTCTTTATCAATGTAAATAACGTGTGAAGATACAAGATAGTATTGTTTGGACTTCAGCCATTTCTAATTAAAACAATACAATCCTTCTTGACTAAAAACCAACTATTATTTAGAATGCAAATAAATAATACAAAGAAAATCAAGAAAGCTTACAATTAAATACAAATTTAATTAAAGAGGATCACATAATTAGAAAGTTTACTTTCAAGAGAAGAAAAAAGATAAATCAACAATACAAGACATTATAGAAGAAAAGTAAGCGCCAAGAAAGAAAAACAGATATAGAATCAATACAACAACAATAAAAAAATAATCAAGATAAAAAAAGATGAAAGGACTTAGTGGAATGGAAGAAGAGCATTATTAGAAGATGAAATTCATCCTCTTGATATGCTCAATAAAGAGTTGTTACTTGACTTCTAAGAGTTTCCAAGTTGATAATCAACCTCTTAAGACTTTTCTCTCAAATCTTAAATTTTATAAATTTTAATGTAAAAGTTCAATTACAAGTTATGACTATTTACATCAAACTAATCCGAAATGTCTACTTAAATGCAATGCTCAATGCTTAGCAAATGAAATGCAAATGTGCTTGAAAGTCTCAAATGCAAATGGAGAGAGAATTCAAAATTTAAATTTTAAAAAATAAAATCAAAGAATATCTCAATTTGGTCAGATTTGGAGGATGTGTGAACCATGTCTTGGTCATGATTTTCATGTCTTTTGTGAACATGTTTCTCTTTCTTTTGTTGACTCCTTAGTTGGTCAAATTTGACTCTTGTGTATGGATCCCAGTTGGACTTCAATTTCTTTTCACAAATGTCTGTTTTCCTTTTATTTTTGGACGAGTTCTTCTTGCACTCTAATACGTTCTTCCTGCACCCTAATAAAAAAATTTTGATACCACAATTGCCCTTATATGAGAATCGGATGACATCCCATCCGGTTGTCATTTAAAAAAAAATTGACAACCGGATAGGGGTGTCATCCGATTCTCATTTCCAAATCAAAATGATAACTGGATGAAACCCATCTAGTTCTCATAGTCCAAATCGAAAAATAATCCGTTTTTGATTTGGACTATGAGAACCGGATGGGTTTCATCCGGTTATCATTTTGATTTGGAAATGAAAACCGGATGACACCCCCATCCGGTTGTCAATTTTTTTTAATGACAACCGGATGGGGGTGCCATCCGGTTCTCATATAAGGGCAATTGTGGTATTAAATTTTTTTATTAGGGTGCAGGAAAAACTCGTCTTATTTTTGCTCCCCTTTCTCTTAACTATTGGTTAAAATTTTTTAAAGCTATTTGGGCTTGAAAAGACCCATGTAAACCTAATTACTAATTACATTTCAAAAAAGAAATAAAACCCTACAAATTATTAGTCCAAGAAATAAAAATAAATAACGAATAAAGAGAAACATTTTGTTGAGTAAGAACCATTTTTCTTAACATGCTTTTTATTACTTTTCTATGTATTATGAGTTCTTAACATAGGCACATATGCTTAAAACATAAGATAATTATGTCAAAAGAATACTCGACCATGAAAATATCAGTCTTAGAGATTTCAAAGTAAATTCTAACAAACACACAACCTACCACGAAGCCCTATATAATGATTTCATTATGGGTAATACAACATAAGATGATTGCTGAAGTAAAACATATGTTGTTATAAAATAATAAATGACTTAACTAAATCAAGAAAGGAGTGAATTGGTTTTAAAAACTTTTTCAAAGGATTTAGTCTTTCTTTAAGTTCTTTTAAAATTGTTTCAATTTGAAAAACTGAATGAAATTAATTTGGGAATCAAGATTGATGAAAGGTTGATTAACAACAATATAAAAAAGATAGGGAAAGAGAAATATTACACAAAAATTTATACTGGTTCAGATCACAATTGATCCTACATTCAATATCAGTTATTTAATCTTAGAATAACTAGATTCCACTATCTTAAAATGTTTAAAATGTTTGTACAATTCTGTATAACTCTCTTTTTTAGAGCTAACATACTTTTCAAATATGCTTTTAATGCCTACTTAAAATATAATATTTTGAGTTATAAAATAAGTTCTATATCACAAAAAAACTTAAGTAAGTATAGCTAAATATCTTAACTGCATTGTTTGTTCACTAGTTATGTTCATTTTGAGTTGTAAGTTATGAGTGCAAGTACTACGTAATAATGTAATGGATGGATGGATAAGGACCATTGCCTGAATTGTAATTGAAAGGTTAAGATTAATAATATGATATAATTAATCAATACACCAATGTATTAACTATTTCTTATTCGTAAACTTATGTTATGTAGATATATTATAGGTTTTCGACAAACACAATTGTAAAAGCTTTGGACTACATTAGAAGGAGGTAAGCAAATAATCGCGCAAATGTTTATAACACTTTAGGGTGAATGATAAAACAATATTAGTATGTACCTCACTTTTAAATATATTTTAACACTTTAATTATACATTTAGTAATTCATATATTAAATCAAAATATTTAGAACTTTAATGTTGGACCATTTTTTTATAATTATGGTTGTCATATTGTGTGAAGTAGAATTAATCCTAATTAATTAAGTTTTTGATGGTCTATTTGATGATTGGTTAAATTGAGGTTAGAGGTATCCATAAAACAAAACAGTCATTAAAGCAAAGCTATTCGTATGATGATCCGTGTGTGACTTTCAACTATGGTTTTATCAAGAAGTGTAGCATTGCTGCTCTTAAAAAAAGAAAGTAATTGGGTAAACACAAATATAAGTAAAAGAATACCGGTTAAAGTAAACTTATTTATAGAAAAATTGGATTAATTTATTTATTTCAACATCTTCTTTTAAACTTGATATTGACCCATATTCGTTTTTGAATACCTATTAAATCAAAGTTAATTTATATATGAAATTTTGGCAACAAAAAAAGTGAGGAGATTATCTAAATTTATGACTTCCACCGATTCAATGAATTGTCACAGATATTCGATGCTTCCATGACCTATATTTCGTCACCTCTGAATAAATCCCGTGTTGTATTTTAGAATATGATGCCACAACGAAGCCTTCGCTCCTTTCCTCCATTATGTATCCGTGCATTTTGATTTCTTCTCAAGACAATAATTTCTGCATTAGATGTATAAACTTACTCATACATGCATACGACCAATTATAATGTAAATTTCTTAGAATATGATTCTGCTTATTATTGTTCAATTAATATCTCAAAAAGAAAATTAATAAACCAAGAATTCTTGAGAAAAGGTTCATATGAAAGATTATCCTATTAATTAATTTACTTTTACACATATTATTAATTTTGAGTCAATTTTATATTAATTTAAAAGTTTTTTTTAATTCCCCTAAAATGTACCAATAATCTTGTAAATTAGTCAAATCAATTTAAAGGGAATATCTTTTAACATGAAAGGATAAAGCATAAATCTCTACAAAATAAAAAATAAAGAGTAACATCCAGCCAAAACATGGAAACTGAAACAAAGTATATAGAAGAATGTAGATTGAGAAAGAGAACAATATTAATTGTATCGGGCATAGTAAGTAATGAAGATTAAAACTATGAAGAACTTAACATAAACATCAGAGTAAATAGACATAGGCTCTGCAAACAAAACAAGCTTAGGTTTATTAATTCTAAGAATATTTCCTAATAAATTTTGAGAGTTTAGATTAGCAAAACCTCTAATCACTACAAAAAAAAAAAAAAACTAAAATTATTGATGGGGCAAATTCTTTCAAAATATCCAAAATTAGTTGGTAAATCGGTTGTATGTAAATTTATCGACGAATTTTTTGAGTCTGTCGGTAAGTACTACAGATTTATCTGTGATAAATCCGTCGATAAATCAGAAAATATTAATTATATTATAAAAATCAGTAAATATTAATTACAGACAAAGTTAAATTCGTCACTAAATCCATCGATGAATCTGTCGATAATTAAGAGAGATGATATCCGTCGGTAAAATCTCTCGATAATGGTACTTTACCGACAAATAAAATTCTGTCGATAATATTCTATCGATATTTTAACTTTTTCTTGTAGTAAATATTCCAAAAAAAAGTCTTGACCATCATCCCTTCCTCTTGGGTGGCCCACCAGCAATTTAGAAGCATTTTTGGGTAGCCTGGTGTACGAGTTATTTGGACTAGATCAACATGAACATTAGACTTAGAATCAGAAGCTTCCTCTTATTCCTTTTGAAACTTGCTATAACGTCTTGCATATCATCTCCACTCTTAATCTGCAAGGAATTATCTTCAGATGCAATTATCATAGTAGACAAGGCTAAAGAGGGAGCAATCAAAGGTGGATTAAGGACCATAATATTAATATATTCACCTTTTCCTGAGACAAATTATCCTCCAATTAGGCAATTTAGAAAAATAATTTGAAAGAGGCTAATCATATGGGTGAGTCATGTCACCCTTAGATTAAACACGATGTATTTGCTCAACATTCTAGACCGGAGAGGCTTGTTGAAAACCATCAACAATAGTTGACATTCCTTCTAAACTATTCTCTTTATCAGAATTATTAGGAGCAACCACAACACCTCCTGGAGAACATGGTTTCATATCATTAACACTAACAAGATCAACATTATCTGCCTCATCATGTAGATTCACATTTTCTTCTCTAGTATGCATAGTGGACTTAGCCACATAAAATTGTTTAGGCTTCAATTGTTGATAAGTCCTATCACTTTGAGGATAGTGTCTATATGCAGATAACATATGACTAATCATTTTGCACTAGTAAAAGAGAGAAAGATATTCATACTTAACATCAATAACAAAGGCATAACCTATACACTCCATCAAAAGCTACCGCAAAAGAGAAGAAAGTAAATTCACATCAACAAGCACAAGAGCATAATGTTAAGTCATTGGATGATATGACATAATCCCTTAGACAATAGTGTTCATGATAAAACATATTATGACACATGAAAAGGGTCTAACGAATTGTTAAACATACAAACGAAGCATTAAATGAAGAGTCAAGATCATCAAATGAACTGATAATTTCAATTTATATGGATTAGACATACATTCTAGGATGACTTCACTGACTAAGCTAAAATGTGAATATGATATTTGAATTCCACTCACTAAGATGTTTAAACTAGGAGCATTAAAATAGATAACATGTTGGATTAACAATCAAGATAAATACTATGATCTTTGAGCGCACAGAAGATTGACAAAACACACTCATCCAACAAGGAGAAATCAAAAGATCTAATTGACGATATTCTAGATGAACAAATTGAATGTTATCTTCAAAATATAATGATAGATGATGCAATAGTGCAAGGTTACGTTAGACTAATCTATAGCACTTGGTCGAGCTAGACAAATGCACTAGACGATGTATACAAACTTAAGAGCGTCAGATGAGTTAGGAAAATAAACCAATCTTAAGAATGTGTCATACAAAGTAGTCAAAGAATCTCAAAAATTTTCATATATCAAGTCTTTCAACATTGTTGCATAAATGAAAAGTTTTCAAAATGATTTGAAGACACTTACTATGCATTGAAGAAGACGATATTCATCAGTGTAGAACATTCCATTCATAGAAGCTTCAACAGTTTTCATCCCAAAGACTATATAAAGACTATTGAAGATGAAGAAAAGGCATGTGATTGACGAGGAACACACGAAGAAATTCGTATACTGCAAGAAAAATATTGTGACTAATTCTATTGTTTATATCATGATATTGAGTGCAAATTAAAAAGAGGATTGAATGCTTAACCATTGTAAATTATTCACTTTATGAAATATATATTGTGAGCTTTCATTGTTCTCTATATTAAGAGAGTTTTTTGCATTGTTGAGAAGTCTTGATCTCAGGTAAGATTAGGATTGGGTGTTTCCCAAAGAGGTTTAGAATACTTGTTGCCTGGAGTACTCATTGCCTACGGACGTGTGAATATTTGTTTCCTAGAGAGGTGTGGATACTCATTGCCTATAGATGTATGAATGCTCGTTACCTAGAGAGGTGTAGAATACTTGTTCCTAGAAAGGTGTTAAAACTCAGACCTGAAGAAGTGTGATAATATTGTTCCTAGAGAGGTGTCACAACTCGTTTACTGAAGTCTCTTAAGCATTTTGCTAAAGGGGACTAAGCGTAACCCTGATTATAGGGTGAACTACTATAAATCTATGTCTAATTTTATCTCTCTTACCCTTTGATTTTATATTCCTTTGAATGTTTTATATTCCACAATTTGAATTCAGGCTCCATTCAACTCCGCTTATGGGGCCAACTGCACTTTCACATAAAAGCCATTATTCTTATTCATAGTACAATCATCATAAGATGAGTACCAATTGCTCTTGTAATAGAAAATATAACCTTCAACTACCAGTATTCCATGGGTAGATCATGAGTGAGAATCCATTATTGCGCCTTAGTCAGTTTCATGGATGCCTGAACAAAATCCTTGGTTCAAACAAAAGTGTGTAGAAGACCTAAGGTAAATTCCATGAACCCATAACTAATACACGACTTATCTCTTCAAGTGAGGATAACTCAAACTCGTAAAACCCTTTATTAATAGGAATGGCCTTCCATGCAGCCAAAAATTCCCATATAGTTCCAAGTGTGTGAGAGGCTTGTCACATTTGTTAAGCAAAATTCGACCACGGAGATGAATCTTACAATTTTCCATCCCTCTAAATAAACCTCCTCTAGAATTTGAATAGAGACCAAGTCTCATTTTGTGCTTGGTGTAGGGAGTTGTGTTAAAGAGATGTTGCATGCAGTATTACAGGCTTGTGCAAAGGTTTTACGTTGACCCCAAAATGATTTCCCTTTAGAAGGTAAAGAATTATGATCTTGTAAACATCTCCATGGAATTTGAAAACCTACCGAAGCTAGACACATCCTGGAAAGAGACATAAAACCAACCACACCAAACATCACTTATCAATCGGAGGAGGAGGAAGAGGCATTGTTGAGAGGATGCACCAACTTTTTCTCTCGGTCCAATTGCCAAGACTGCATTGTGGTGTGGATGTTCTTCAGGAAGAAAGGCTAAGGTTTGTGGAGATAAACCTGGATGTTTTCAACAATAAGGATAGGAAGCAGTGAGAGAGGACGAGGACCGATTCAATCCCATAGATTTTCTTTAACGAAAGGTTTATTAGAGGGCTGGTAGCATTGAACTCGTTGTGGAACAGTGGGGAGTTTGACTAGAGAGTGGCGGAGACGCTTGCCGGGAAGGTGGCTGATGGAATCGCACAGTTCCATCGACGTACGTATTCGTTTACATAGAGGAGGATTGCGTAAAGTGATTAGGGTTCGAATACGGAAGATAATTGCACTTTTCCTTAGTGATTGTGGACACTCTCTTCAAACAAAAGTTTAAAGAATTCATGTTTCTAATTGACGATGATAAAAGTGTTAAGATGTTAATCTTATGTTTGATTTAGAATTTTAATTATGTTATATGTGTTTTATTCTTGTTTGAAGTGTTAACTTCTGCTTTAATAGATTAAAAGGTATTTTAATATATTAAAATGTTATTAGACTTATTAGGTTTGCAAGGAAGAATATTTTAATAAATTAAAAATATGAATTAATATATTAAAGCACTTAAACATTTCAAATATTGATGGTCTTAGTTTTTTAATAAATTAAAAAGATATTTTAATTGGTTAAAATTTTCAGCAGGACATCAATTCTTTTATTGAATTAAAATAAAGTTTAATTTATTAAAATACACAACTTTATATATGAGCTATCTCAATCAATGTTTTAACAATCACTTTGAAAATGATTGAAATATTTTTTAAACATTGAGATAATCTTTGTAACATATAGAAAAATACTTCTAGAGTTACTTTATTGAATAGTGGTTTGAAGATCATAAATTTAGAAAATTATATTGTGATATCTTTGTATCTCTTTTTCTCATATTGTGCTATAATTTATCCAAGTGATATCATTCTTTTTCTAATTTCATAGTTGTATTTGACCTCGACTAGGATTAAGGGTGTTGCTTGAGATAAGGTTTCACAAGTGATGATAGAAGATATTGTAGGATTCAAGATCTTGTCATATATCTTGTATTTTTGTGTTTTATTAATAGGTTACTGCAAAACTTCAAGATATAATTGATTGGTCTGATGAGGGTGATTAAGCAATTGATTGTAATTCTTTTGACAAAGTGAATCGATATAAATTTGTGTGTATTGTTAGCACCAAGGCTAAGCATGTGATTTGATGAAGTTAATAAAGACCATAGCTTGCTGAAGTTTCTGATGGATTGGATCTGGACTATGTTAGATCAATGCCTAGCATGTGAGCTGATGAAAACTACCTCATGAAGAATCTGTTGGAACCAACCCGGACCAGAATTGTTCAAGTGAAGACTTTAGGCCAACATGAAGATGGTTGAGTGATTCGGTCTTGGTCCTTAGTTGGGTTTGTGTGTTGGTGATTGGCTTAGTCCTTAATCATTAGTGGCATGGTTCATCATTCCTGAGGTGCTAAGAGATTCACAAATATTTTCATTAAAACTGGTTTTAAGAAAAATAGCCCAAACTGATTTTTGCTGGAAAAGGCTTTTCAATCAATTGAATTTCTAAAACAATCGATTGAATGTGACAGTTATTTCTGTTACTACTGGAATTTTTGACTGGGTCAACTAACGGTCAATTCAATTGATTGAATGGTTTGTTCAATTAATTGAACTGTGACAGCTAAGCTATTTTTAAAACTGATTTGAGTATTTAAAGGAATGGACACTATCATTTTCAGTAATCTAAGATTTTCGAAAAGCATTCTTTGAGATTTCCTAAGTGAGATATAGCGCCCCTTTTGTGCGATTATCCTTTCACAAAGCGTTTCAAAAACAAGAAACCTCAAAGAACGTGAATCTTTAAAGCATCCTTGAGTGAGGTTCTTGTGACTTTGGTTCTGGACCAAAGCTAAGTCTTCTACACCTGATCTTCATTCTTTGTAATCTGTTATGTGTAGAAGTACTGTGTGATCAATTTCTGATCTTGTTGTTCTGTAATCTGTTTGTTGTTTTCAATTACTGGGTTTGTAATTGAGTTGGTGTAGTGGGTTTCTACACTGGTCTCACATCTGCTGAGGGGTTCAGTAGAGGGTGAGTGTTGCGGAGAGCAGTGTTGCTTGCAGACTGCAGGTGTTGTGGTGCAGTGTGTTTCTGCACTGGTTACATACTAGCTGAAGGATTCAGTGAGGTGTGGGTTTATAGTTGGGAGCAGTTTGTAATTGTTGAGAGCAAGGGATTGTAAACTGATCTTGTGATCATTTTGGTGAAAATCTTTGCTAGTTTGCAAAGGACTGGACGTAGCCCTTGAGGAAGGGTGAACCAGGATAAAATCTTTGCGTTCTTGATTTCTTCTTCTCTCTTCTTGATCTTTTCATTATCTGCTTGCTTTCAATTAATAAACTGTTCACTGAATCTGTTTACATATAATTGAATCAACTGTGTTTCTGGGTTATTTCTAATCTACTGGATTGTGTTTAATCATCTTGAATCTGTATTAACACATTTCTATACTGTAAACTGTTTTCTGGGTTTATCTTTAATAATTTCCGTTGTGCTCAATTGATTGTTTACTGGACAGTCTAGAATTACACGAGTTGATTGATTGAATTTAGAATTTTCATTCTCTATTTCAAAAACAAATCAGATTTGCGAAAAGATTTTGAAAGTTCAATTCACACCCCTTTTGAACTCGGTCTAAACCTTATTTTACATGTATTTTTACTTTCATACCTCTTCAAATTACATATTTACATTTTGGTTTTCTTGAAATTTAAAGAATATTGAATCTCAAAAATATTTGTAAAACTTGTTTGACAAGCTTGATCAATTTGATTTTGTGAAAATTAGTCATCTTTTTGCAAAAAAAATTTGATACTTCAATCTACTCGCATGTAAAACTTTGTTTATATTTCAAACATTTTGAGAATGATTAAACAAATGACATTGTTTTTAATTTATATTATAACCTTTAAATTTAACTATTTGTAATTAATTATACATATATTTTAAATATGTTATTTTTAATTAATATTATCTTTAACCCATCTTCATTAGTTTTTATTACGACACTTCATGAAAAAAACTATTTAGAGACCAATTTTTAGCTACCAAATGAAATGATTGCTAATTGTGACAAAAATAGTTACCAAATTAAATTTTGATTGCTAAATAACTACAAAATAAAAGTAATGATTGAATTTAGTGACCAATTAAGTCAAGATAATTGGTATCTAACATTAGCTACCAAGTTTTTAGTGACCTATGCCATTAGATTCTAAATTAGTCTCTAAAAACCTTGGTAGTTAATGTCAAATATCAATTATCTTGACTTAATTGGTCACTAAATTCAATTATTACTTCTATTTTGTAGTTATTTAGCAACCAAAATTTAATTTGGTAACTATTTTGGTCACAATTAGCAACTATTTTATTTAGTAGTTAAAAATTAGTCTCTAAATAACTTTTTTCTTGTAGTGCGAATTTAAGTGTGAGTTGACAGTTTATTATCGAAAAGACCTACAAACCTATTATCTTAAGATTTTGAGATAGAGGTAACATATTGATATATTATATGAATTTGTTCATGATCTATTCACGTCAAATATTTGTGGTCTTTTTGTTCAAAGAACTTAAAATGTGATATTAGAGTTATTAATTTGTTTAGGTATCTGACTCGAAGAAGTATGGTATAAAGTGGATGATGAAATCCTAGATTTATGGATCCTTTATATTCAAGAAAGTGTAAGTAAATGACACTACAAGAATTAATAATGAAGTATCCATAGTTAAAAAATGTTTGTGTTATCGAAGAAGTCTACTTTTTATAGAAAAAAACTTGTATTTAATGGAAAATTATAAAAACTTGTGTGAATTGAAAGTTTTTTATTGAATTAAATCAACAGGATAAATATTATATAAAAAAAATTGGAATCAGTATCTCAATCTCTTTCTCCTCAAATAAACTATAAAATTTCCCATCTATATTTTATATTATTATTTTATCTAGAGACTGAAGAATCTGTACATGAGATTTATGAGATTTAGCTATACACGTTGTCGGAAAAATTAAATTAGCGGAACCAATGTTGGTATTTGATTCCCACCATATTCACAAACTCATAAAACTAGCATTGTTACAGTTTCACGAGCTGAATTATTTAGTCTTTAGCCCAATGACTGAATTGATTTGTTGCTGCAGTAGTTTAACCTGTATTAAAAATATATATTCTATTCTCTTTTCTGAAGAATATACGCTGTCTGATTTAAAAGAAAGAGTAGTAAATATATACATTATGCTAAAGTGATATTTGCTAATTAATTTATAGAAAATTTCTCACGTTGTCTCTTTTTGACGTGGATAAGATTTGAAGTGAAGTTGCTATGCTTTCATTATCTAATCCTGCATACATGAATGTTGATGCTTAAGTACCTGGGCATATACCCAATTCTTAAATGCCACAAAGGTTCTGTTCTACCATTTATGACTTACATTTGCACAACACTACATTATTTGCCACCATGAAGCTTACTAGCCCGTATATGCTGTATTCTTTGCATGTGACGCTGTATTATATTAATATCTCCATTAGGGTTCAAATAATGCCTACCATTAGGTTCTGATTCCCATATAGATGTTAGAAACCATTGAATTCTAGAGAGAATACATAAATGGCCTTGTTGATGGTGACGTTTAACATGAAATATAACTACATAAGCAACTATAAATATTGGGTTATTTAATTTAATGTGAACTCCTAGGGCCATTGATGAGTACGTTAGAGAATATAAGCCTAAGTTTCTATAAATTAAGAAAACTTGTTATTTGAGCACATGGTATAAGTTCATAATTTATTTATGCCCTTAGGGATTTTGATTCGATTGACGTGTGACGGATCAAAATAAAAATTTATCACAATTTCAAATTGAGAGATAGATAAAACAAAATGTAGAGGATTCTTAGGAGCACTACCAAATCATCTTGTACCTACCATATGTCACAACGATATCTACTCAAAAGCAATACAGAAATTAAGTGTAAAAGTTTAATCTCTATATTCCCACCAAGAAATTTGTATATAGAACATATTAGACATGTTTATAAATCATGTGATGTATTTTTTTTTCTTGAAAATATGATTACATACTTAAAACATTAATACAAATCTATTTCTCTTGTACATATATTAGGGTTTTACGAAGTTCAGTCAGTATATTTGTGCACCAAATTAAGGTAAATAACCTAGTTTGGACATCAAGTTAGGTTAAAAATCCTAACTTGCATGACATGCTAGCGTTAGACACCAGTTCGCATTGTCATTTGACACTTGCCCACTTATCATTGGAAAAAAATTTGAAGCTTGAGCTAAAAGTTATCCTTGCCACATGTCATCTTGTTAATGAAGTGGATTCTAAAGCTTGCTCCACAAGTTATTGTTGCCACATATGTCATTGTGCGAGTGGAGAGAATTTTTGAAGCTTACTTTACAAGGTTAGACATCTAAAGCACTATAAACAAGAGTGTTTGGCTTTGTAAATTTCAACTTTCAATTGAGTATTATTATGCTGCCAAATTTAGTGCTTTTACTTTCTCAAAGTTCTCTCTAGAGTAATCGTCTTGAAATACCTTTTTCTAAACTCCTCGTAGTAGTTTTTGCCTAAGCTAGCTTGAGAAATTAGTTGTGTTGACCTAATCTCACACTAGTTTTTGTTCATATCAACATTTCACAAACCAAAATGTGATTCTCAAACCAAAAATGTGATTCTACCTTACTACATGCTTTTGTCAACTTTTATTCAACATCTATTGAATAAATTAAAAGTCAAAATATGTCGAAGAATAACTACTTAGGAATATGGAAGGTCTTCTTCCATCTTGTCTCTTCTCCCATAATGTCTCTTCTCTTATGTTTGGATGCCTATCTTAGACCAAATGGAAGCCCAAACTTGACCCAAATTAAAGCCCAATTATGTCTCCTAATCCTAAAATACTTCCAAACAAATTTATATATCTATACAATTTTTACAAATTAGTAAAGTCATCTTCCTTAAGACTTAATGTTCTTATATCCTCTAGACCTTGTGTTGGATGGTTTTTTATCATACCCTTTGTCTTGAGAAGGATTTGTCCTCAAATATGAATAATTCTCAGTAACGACAGTCATTGTTGGTCTTGTATCATTTTTTTCTCTGAGGTCAAATACCAATAGTAAACATCAAACAGTAGCAAAATAAGTTGTATATTTACAAGTAAATAATGAATATAACTTCAAAGACAAAAGTAAAATAACATTGTAACTTTTATGTTCATATAAATTTTATCATAAGAACCAAGGTACATATACAAACGTATTTATTTACCAATATTGTTTTTTCTTTATTTTATGTTTTCACCACTTTTTTTTGTCATTTCTTTTTACCATACAACAACAAAAAGAAATCTTTACATTAGTAGAAAGTAAATAAAGAAGAATACCTTCAAAGGTAATGGTGAAATACAATGTACATTAATGCTCATACAAATTTTATCATAAGAACTAAGGCACATTTTATTACAAACATATTTATTTATCAATCTTGCTTTTACTATTTTAAGTTTTTCACCACTTTGTTTTTGTGATTTCTTTGTGATATGCAAAAACAAAACAAAATAATTTACATTATTAGAAATATTTAAACAAATGTTAGATTCATTATTTAAGATAGAAGTAGAGTTCAAAGTTGTGTGTTCTGAGTGGCATCAATTGTCCTGTAACGGAGGCCAGGTGGGCTGAGTCACAATCGAATCGTGATGTTTGGGCTGCTACGCTCTTTAGTAGAAAGAGTTACACCCTAACCAACGATTATAGCTTTTGGCCTAGTATTAAGCGTTCGATCCAACAATTGGTATCAGAGCCAAGTTCACATGTTTGATTCCAAGAGGCACAATTGTTTAGTGGGACAATTGCTGAGAGGGAGATTGTTGCGGGTGGCATCAATTGTCCTGTGGCGGAGGCCAGGTGGGCTGAGTCACAATCAAATCGTGGTGCTTGGACTGATATGCTCTTAAGTAGAAAGAGTTGTGTCCTGACTAATGACTATAGTTTTTGGCAATTTGTCTTTAAAGATTCTTTATTAACTAAATTATTAGAGGATTTTACAGAGTCTTCCTCTTTCTTAGTTTTTTCTAACAATTCTTTCTTTTATTTATTTTTTTCACATTTTATCTTGGTCATCTCCTCACTTGTTGATGTGTGAGAAGACATGAAATTATTTTTCTTCCTTGGTAAGTGAAACTTATTTTGTTGTTCAATCCATAATGAATAGATTTATTAGCATATTGTCATGGCTTACCAAGTTAGATATATCGTGTCTCCATTTGGAAATATGTTATATAAAATTTCATCTTGATATTTTTCTACAAAGATCAGTATACTTAGTTGTTAATTAACTATTATACCTCCATTACGTAACATCCTAGAGAAGATTTGAGCATAACATAAATAATAGCATATGTGAATGATAAAATTTACAAAAGGGAATATCTACGTAATGTAATAGTTGTTATACATTGATGTCCCCAAATCAACGATCCAAAAGCAAACTAAAAGTTAATCCATATTACTATACAAATACATTTACAAAGGAAAAACAATACAAAGATTAGAAAGGGATAACTAAGAAACTCACAAGTTGTATAAAACTCAAAAGTTGATTCATACTTCGTACTATATAATTTATTTAACTTGTTCATTTGGAATTTGCAAAACTTTGTGAGATTAACTCAATGAGTGGTAAAATAACATAAAATAAATAGGCTTATCATTGCGCATTTCATAAGTTGGTTTTAAAAGCTAAAAAAGAAATCATATCTCAAATATTTCTAAGTAACTAAATCCAACTCAAGAAATAGTAAGGTGTGTTTGTCTCTAAAAATCTCTTTAAATTTTTTTGTCTCGTTGGTATAGTATTTAGGTCAAACATTTTGAGAGACGTCCCTTTCCTCTATGCCATGGATTTCTCATATTCATGCCCCTTAGGGAATTCAAACCTAGGGGCTCTCATATCCTCTCAGAGTTATTAAGAGACTCAAATCTGAATACTTTTTGAGTGATATTTTTCCCATAAGCATACTTTATGATTTCTGTTTTAAAGAACTTGTGAAGTACAAACTATAGTTAAAGCTCTATCACACCAGGAGCTATATTTCAAGTTCAAGGTATAGATAATCTTCAATAATTATCATAAAGCATTTCATAATATATAATATCATACACAGATATCCCTATACACAAGAACTATATGTAAGCAAAATGTTTATTATAGAAATATTTCATAAGAAAGATTCACAAGACAACATTTTTCTTTAGAAAATCATTCCAGAGGTTTTGGTTTCATGACCAATAATGCTATATTTTTCATATGTCACATATCTTACCACAAAAGGAGAAAAAAAAATGAAAATAGAAGAACCACTTACCTAAGGAGAAAAGTAATCAGTACAACTTGAAGACAATTAAAAGAAGTGATGGAGAAGCACAAAAAAAGGAAAAAAGAGGAAGAATTTCTTATGTCTTAAGAGTTAAGGAAATATTTTCTCTCAGTTCACAGCTCAATTTTGTGTCAAAAATATGTCAAAATTACAACTTAAGGCTATTTATACTTAACTGACATGGGTCAATTTGTTGAGGGCATATGAAATTGTCAAAGGGATTGCTAAAATAGTTCATTGCCACTGTCTTAAATCTGTTGAGCACAATTCCCATGAATTGAGCGAATTCCCTTTCGAGACCAAGGTTGAGGAAAGGGTATTCATCACGGAAAATTTATTAGCACAACATCTATGCACTGTGTGAATTTGCTCTTGAGATATCACATGAGGGAGCATCAAAAGTTCAAGTTAAATCACATGAAGTAGAAAGAGGGGTGGGGACAGGTTTTGCATCTTGCATGTTGATAGAAATCAATAACTCACGTACATAGTGCTACTATGAAAGGAACAAACCGAGAGATGTAGGGAGGATTTACATGCCAAGGAAATGATGTGGGGACCTGAGATCCTTGAGAGAGAATTTAAGGACAGTCTTGAATGCATTCAGAAATGGATCGTTGTTGCCCGTGAGTAGTAGATCATCAACATAAATAAGAAAATATACAACAAGATCATCCCAATTGTACACAAAGAGAGAAGTGTCAGATCAATAATTAAGAAATTCATATGTAATAAGAAAACCTTTTAGAGCATTATAACAAGCACAGGGTGCTTGTTGAGACCGTACAACGCTTTGTAGAGCTTGTAAACATAATCTAGAAAGTGAGAGTTGACAAAACCTGGTGGTTTAGACATGTAAATATCCTTCGAGATTATACCATGAAGGAATGCATTATTGACATCCGTTTGACATAAAGGCCAACCATTAGAGAGAGCAATGCAGAGAATCAACTTGATAGTCCGAGACTTAATGACTGGACTGAAGGTTTCAGTATAGTCAATGCCAAGATGTTGATGAAACCCTCTGACAACAAGACGAGCTTTATATCGAGCTATAAAGCCATCGAGATTCTGCTTGAGACGAAAAACCCACTTATTACCTATAATGTTGAACGGTGGTTGCTTAGGGAAAAGGGCATGTACCATTGGCAAGTAATGCATTGTATTCTTCTAACATTGCTTGCCTCCACTTAGAATGCTTCAAAGCCTAGGAAAGATAAGAAGGTTCAGTTTGGCCGGATAAAGAAAATTTGGTGGCTAGGTGAAGGTTTTTGGGTTTAAAGATGTCATTTTTATATCTTGTAACCATTGGGTGGGAGTTGTTTTGGTGCAGGCGAGCATGAGGATGAGTTTACGTTTGTGGAAGGATATGAACCCAAAGTGTACAAGATATCATGATTGGATGGAGGAGAGGATTTAGTGGAATTTGGTGATTAGGGAAGAGGGGATGAGGTATGCAGTGATGTTGACGTGTACATAGGAGAAGATAAGTTTTGAGGTGTGGTAGGTAAAGAGGAGGCATTGGAGGTGGGATTTGAATTTTGAGATATGGATGTTGGAATGGTTATTGGCGTGGGATCAAAGATAATAGGATGATGAGTGATTTGTATGTGGTTTGAGGGTGTGGGTCCAGGTGGTTGCGTGTATGTAGGGAAGGATATTAGAGAGAGAGAGAATACATGGTTGTAAGGGTAGAATAATAAGGAAGAACATTTTCTACTAAGTGCACATACCTTGAGATATATAGTTTTTCAGTTTTAAAATTATAACAAATAAGCAATTTAAGATGAGTTGTAGCCTAAAAAGACGCATGGTTGGGATTTTTAGAGAAGCTTTTTTTAGCATACAGGACCAACCAAGGAAAATATAGACATCTGAAGGTATGCAACTTAAAGTAATTTGGTGAGAAGTGAAATAAGAACTCGAAAGGTGACTTCATGTCGAAACCAGGTGTGGGCGTGAAATTTATAAGATAGGCTGCAGTTTCAAAAGCATAAGATCAAAACGAGATGGGTAAGGAAACATAATGGAGAGAACAACGAGCAATTTCAACCAAATGGTAGTGGTTTTTTTTAGAAAGCCTATTGTGTTCTAAGGTATAAGGGAGAGTTGTTAAGTGTGTTATTCCACGAGTTTGAAAGAAAAATCTCAATTTAAGATATTCACCACCATTGTCTAAGTAAAAGGTTTTATAATTTGTATTTAGTTGATTTTCAACAAGTGATTTGAAAATTAGAAAAATGTGAGAAACATCATATTTATGTGTAATCGGATAAAGCTACACATATTTTGAAAAGTGATAAATGAAAATGACATAATAAAAATGGTCATTTATTAAAGATAAAGGTTCAAGACCCTAAACATCTGGATAAATTAATTCTAATGCTTGACTACTAAATAAAGTGGACCTAGAAAAGGAAAATTTCTGACTTTTATTCGCTAAACAATTTGAACACTAAACAGATGATGAATAAAAGGGAATGACATTGGCCTTAAGTGGATGATGAAGGATGTGAGAAATAGGATGCCCTAAGCGGTTGTGCCAAGTGGAAAGGGAGGTGTGACAGTGGATATGATAGGATTAAGGATGAGGAGGTGAGCATGAAATCTTGTATACATTATTTTCATTCTTTCCACGTAGTTATGGGAAAAATTCAATGGATACAAAGTTGTTTTGACATAATTGAGAAACAAAAAGAAAATTTTGCAGGACCATAAAGAACATTATTTAAGTGAAGCGGAGAGGAGGAACCGAGAAGAGAGGTTGAACCACTTTGAGTGACGGTGAGTCCCTTACCATTCACAACCACAAGTTTATCATTACCAGTATAATCATGGGCTAAAGTGAGATTAGCAAGATCCTCGTGACATGGTGAGATGCGCCAGAATCCACTTGACGATGAGAATGATTAAGAGGATAACCATGTAATTTGTAACAAGTCTTAGCAGTGTGACCACGATGATCGCAGTATTGACAAATAAGGTGAGACCTAGAGGAAGAGTTACGTGGATGAGAATTAAAAGGGTTGTCACGGGTAGGAGATGCTCCACTAGAAGATGACATGAATGTTTGTAGCAACCATGAGAAAAAGATGAACGAAAATATGGTTGGCAGTAACAGGAAAGGATGATTGTTGTTGTTCTTCCTGTTGAAGGAAAATTTCATAGTCAACAAGTTTATCAAACATTAGGAGAGTATCAAGAGTGCGGATTGATGCACAAAACTTACAATAAACAGGGTCAAGACCATATAAGACCCCGATGACAAGATCAAGATCATCAACAAAATGACCAATAAGCACAAGTTCATAGGCGATGGAGCAGATAGAGCGCAAATAGTCACAGACATTGAAGTCACCTTTGGTGATGGAGGAAAGTCGTTCTTTAAGAGACGTGATCCGTGTGTGTGACCGATTGGCATAAGATTTGGTCAATCTCGACATTACATCACCAGAGGAGGTAGCAAAGGTTATCACAATCTCTGCCTCAAGATCACAAGTACCTAAGAGAGCCAGAAGCAAATAATTATCCTGAAGCTTCCAAGCAAGAAAAACAAGATTTTCAACAGCTGCATCACCAATGTCAATCGTTGTTGGAGGACATGGAATGGGTGACAGAAACATAGTCGAGTACATTATTTGCAGTCAAGAATATAGGAATTTGCTTGTACCAGGCAGGGCAATTTGAGGAAGATAGTTTAATAGGTAGTTGAGTTGCTATGACGAGTTCCACAAGGAGGAAGCGATAGAAGTAGCAATGACCATTGATAGGATCAAAATTAACTACTTAAGCTTGTAGTTCAAATACCATATAGAGAAATATGATTTTTATATATTAAAATTATATATCATACACACATATATATATTATAAAAAGATTTATTTCTAAATAATTGTAATGGAAAGATATAAAAAATAATGAATAATATGGTTATAACCAAAGCTATAATTGAGGGTGAGTTTCATGCCTAAACATGATTTGTGAATGATTTTGTTTTTATGAATGGAGAGAGACTTTACAAATCTTAGATATACCAATTATTTAAAAAAAAAATACGAAATGGCTCTTGATAACCATCCTTAAAGAATTCTATTAGTAAAAAGTGTAACTGAAAAAAAGTTAATAAGAAAAAACAAATACATACGCAAAAGAATTCAGTAACTATAAATTACATATATTTAAAATTTTAGAAAGTAAAATTGAGAAAAAATATAAGAATCAAATTTTAAGATTTTATAAAATATATGGACTAAAATTATGATTCAAAAGTCCATTTATTTATATTTTAACTGTTTAACTTCTGGAAACCACTATTCATCTCCATTTTTCTTCTTCTTTCTATGTTCTTATTATTTTATATTCAAAAATATAGTAGACAAGAGTTCTTTCACTATTAATATAATAATAGTAGATACTCTTTGATGTAATAATAATAAATAGATAAACAGATTGAGATAGTGGATTTACCTTTTTGGTTTTTCTGCATTTACGTACCGAATAGGTTGTGATCATACACGATTGAGGTATGCCTTTTGCTAGTTATAGGTATTTACTAGTTTCAAATAAAGTAGGAGATCGCAAGAAAAATCAACATGTTAAAAGAGAAAGCTACATCTTTATCTTTTTGAACACGACTCTTCGTCTTTTTTTTTTTTTTTCACACCATTTGTTACTT
>Ga0209700_100781_pt1 | contig 63678 bp, 18 predicted proteins | sample SiratroredBW_FD_187528 | JGI IMG/M metagenome (GOLD analysis project Ga0209700, IMG submission 187528) | Root nodule microbial communities of legume samples collected from California, USA - Siratro red BW (SPAdes) (version 2) | ecosystem: Host-associated > Plants > Roots > Nodule | place: USA...
TAATTATTTATTTTATTTTACTTTATTTTGTAAAATCACCACCTTTTCTTTTTGAGTCTTTTTTTTTATGGAAAAGTTCAAATTTTATTTAACTTTTATCATTATTATTATTTCAAGAATACTTAAATATATTTTTATGTTATTATTGATTTTTATTTCTTTTTATTTTTATCATTATGTTTTAATTTAAAAGATTACCCGGACAAAATCGAGTGTTGACAAGAGTTAAAAATAACTTATATTAAGAAAGTTGAAGGATATTATAACTTTAAATTTATTCTCAATATATATTAAATACTATTCCTTAACACATTCAAATTTTAGAAATATTCAAACTTTATAAATATTTTTTATGAATGAGAAAACTTGATATTTTATATATATATATATATATATTTATTATATGGTTTTTAATTTTCACTATAGGTCAAATATAATATGCCACACTATGTACTATGATTTTATCTTTGTTTACTCTAACATAAATTTTTATATTACTTCTTATTTTAATTTAAAAAAAGTTGAAAGATCAGTATATCTTATTTTATCTCTAGTCCACCAATTAACCAATATAATTCATCAAAATTTTAACGAAATGACAAGTTTATCCATAAATCAAGACCTAATTTGTCAACCTTGTTTACTATTTAAGAAATATAAAATCATTATTTATCCTTATTACTTAATTAATTATTTATTTTTTTTATAAAATCTTTATTTGAAGTAGTTATCCAATTAAATAACAAAAAGAAAAAGCAAGTTAAACAAGAATAATGCAACGTGTAAAGCTGTAGATGTACACAATCATTCTAACATTTTAACATTTTAAATAAAAGTTTCCATATTAGATCCAAAAATCCAACAATCCATCAAGATTATCTCTCTATTTCCTTTTAAATGGTTTTCTTTTAGATTTAACATATTTAGGGTCCTATAGAAAAATAGATAAATTATTTAAGATGTAAAATTAACCTAAACAAATGTTTATATAATTAAAGATTACACTAAAATTAGGATTTTTTTTAACTTTTTGGGGATTAAAATTACAGAAAACAAAGAATTTACATACATATATAATTTAAAGCCGAGACTGAAACGATATAGTATTACTATTAAAGATATGCGATTATTACTTTTTGAATTATTAAAATATATAATCTATTTTTCTTAATAGGAATGATATCATATATATAATATTCTTAAAATAACATCGGCAGTTGGGTAAAATATAAAATTGGATTTATCACCAACTTTAGAAATCAAGTGATGATTATTTTAATGAAGAATGCGATTGAAAAAAAAAAAAGAAAAAGAGATGGGTAATTTGACTAGACGGGTGTTATTTGACATTTATAATTATAGTTGTATTACAGCTGTATAATTTCATCCTTTATCATTTACGTTTATATTTTATATTTCTTTTACAGTTTACTTTTTATACTAAGTCCTTTCTTATTTTTTATAATTATGAAATTTTGAAGTAATCAAAATGTTAAAATAAACTCTCTCAATCACAGTGATGTTACAACAATTAGACCTTAGACGAAAATAAAACAAAAAATGAGCAAACAGTGACGCAGTGGCGATGTCACTACCCATTCTCTATCTTTTCAGAACTAGAATACATTTTACTACTAATTTTATAAGTTTATTTAACCAATTTAATAATACTTACACCTTTAACAATTATTTCCTTATTTTATTGACATAAATTTATAATTTTAAAGCATGTAATCAATTAAAAAAAAGCTACTAGAAGAAAAAGTAAATAATTTGCTACATATATGTTTACATGTTAGTTTATACATTAAATACATTATTAGTCAATAAAACCTAAAAAATAAAAAATTAATATAGGACAATAAAAAATATAATTATATTTATTTGATTTAAAAATAATAATTCAAGATCGTTGACTAAATAAAATTATATTATATTACGAGATAATTTTGTGTTCGTCCAAAACATATGCTTTTAATAAAAAAAAAAAAGAAAAAAAAGAAAATGGAAGGTCATAACATGCGGCAGGCGAGAGTGATGGTCCTGTGACCACCACTATCCCTTTCAAGACTATATTTTTTAAATATGTTTTATGATACATATGACAAGGATCGATACTACAAAATATTCTTTTACTGTGACTCAATATATATTATATATGCATATGGAGAATAGTATGATAGGAAAATATATTGGTCGATAAAATTTACAATAGATATTATATAAATATTCTTAATATATAAATAAATAAGTATAAATATTTTAATATGAAATGAATATAATTATTATGTTATTCAATTTATAAAAAATATTTATTTGTTAATTATTTATGTTAAATTTTATTTGAGTAGTTTAAAAAATCAAATGATAAAAAAAGTTATTAGTGAAAAATAAGATTAATCATGTAATAATTGTTTAGTTTGATTTTATATATTTATATTTTTTTAGACATATGAAATTGAAATTATTTTTAAAAGGGTTAAATTTTTAAAATTTATACCTTATTACAACTTCTTTAAATTTTTTTTCTAAAAGGCCCAAATTTATTTGTATTAATATTTCATTGTGTAATTTTATTAAAATTATATTTTAAAATAATTATTTTTATATGAGTTTATATTTTAAATACTTGTTTCTAAGTAATTTTATCTAAAATTAAAAAAAATGAAAATGAAAAATATATGTGAAATATCCATGGATACGAGCAAGTATAAAAAAGTTTGAGGTAATGAGACAAATTCTTTTAAACAAGACCCATTGTCATCCATATAAAAAAGAGAGACAGGTTAAGAAACTTAATAATAACTATTTTAAAATTTATATTATGATTTTTATTTAGTTGAAAATGAAATCAAAAAAATCAATTATGAATATTCAATTATTTGTTTATATTTTCTCTTTTATCTTTTCTGCGTCTCCAAGAATTTCTATGCCCTAACACTAAAAAAATAGTCTTCAAAACTAGGAAACTTATTATTGAATCCAATGGTTTGGTTGATCTAAAGGGTTAAAGCGTTAAAATAGTGTAATTTCTTTTACATATTTATGAAAATGGATGTTTTTTATATTTACGAAAATGAGTAAATTATATCTACTTAACACAATTTTGTCTAAATAAATAATATGATGCGATTTTATAACAAAAATAAAATAAAGATTAATCTCGTATAATTTCAGTGAATATTAACTTTTTCTAATTACACAAAATAAAATTGTATTAAATAATGATCTAACCCAAATCAACAAAAATAATAAATTTATGGAGCAGCAACAAAGTTTAACTTAACTACCATTTAATTATTTATTATTTAATTAGACTCTGTGAATACCTTTTCATAGATTACATATAACTCATGATATTATCTCACTAATATAAATATATACATCTTTTATAACTATTTATAATATATTACAAATAAGTTTACATCAAATTGAATTTTACAACAGAATATAAAACTTTCTATTTTAAGATATTAAAACTAGGTTCATCATTAGTCAATTATCATCAATTATCAGAAAATCTTTTAAATATTTTTTTTTGACAACTCTTAGTGCGACAACTCTCTCTTACTGAGCAAGTTCTGCATTTACTTGTACCATAGGCACACATGGAATAAGTGAGGTCTTTATAATAAACTTAACAAATAATGGGAGCTTATAATCACAACCACAAACAATGAAACATATAATTTGACTCAAAACCACAAGAATTACTCTCACATCATTAGACATATAGATCCATATACCACTTTTGATGATCCACCCCTCGATATCACCAAGTCTTTTGGGAAGTGATTAGGTAGTTGGAGTATATCTCATCACAACATCGGTATAATCATAATTACTTTTTCGAGAATTCTGGTCATTTGCCAACAAAAGAGATATATACCCACTACCTAACCTTGACGACCCAAAGCAGGTATTGGACAATATCAAGCTCGACCTGTGAACTATCCTAGTCCAGGGCGCTACCCTGACTATTCAGATATTTACCTACTTGAAATACTTCCTTAGACCTTAACTGGTCTCTACCGTTCATTCCTTAGTTATACTAAACTGTGACTTTCCGAAAACAAACACTCATACATTATCGTTCATCTCTCAGTTGTACTAAATTGTGACTTTCCAAAAACAAACACTCATACATTACCACACTCATACATTACCCTGGTTTCAACTCTAAAACCCAGAACTCTTTCATCACAAATATATTCACGACCTTTCCATCAATCACATAACACAATGACCATCAAGGTATGTCATATATATCTCAATTCACAAATTATACATAACAGTCAAACAAATACAACCAATAAATAATAATATAGCATATAAATAACTTCCTTTTATCAAATTCATCAAAAGTACATATGTTTACTGCATATGTATTTATATAAAAATGATATTTAAATTATAAATAGAATTAAATAAGGATTAAAGCAAAAACTTAAAAAAAAATAGAAATCTTATAAAACTAGATATGACTTTCATAAAATAAACAGGAACAACACATAACTCGAGATAAAATAAAATAAATAAACAGGACAAGCGCATAGCTGGAGTTGAAGTATATCAAATAAATAGGACCAGTACAAGACTAGAGATAAAATAAATAAAATAAGTAGGACCTGAAGATAATTTAAATAAAGTGCAAAACTTGAGATAAAATAAAATAATTAGAAATAGTACAAAATTGGGAATAAAATAAATGAAATAAATGGAAGCAATGAGTAACTAGACTTAAAAGAAATAAAGAAACAAAAGAGTAAGAAAATATATAGTTAAAGATGCTTAAAATAAAAGATGAATAAAACACGTATAAGTTTAATAAGATTAATAATAGATAAAGCTTAACTTCACTTCCTCCTTACTTTAAACTAAGAATAATAATACTTTAAAAAAGGTTGTTCCAAAATTTCTCTCTTTCTCCTTTCTCTCTCTTCCGCCCTTCCTGAAGCTTTTTCTGTGTTTTAACTTGTGATCAGGGATCACCTATTTATAGTACATTTTGTAATCATTAGTAAAATTCTATCTAGTTGGAATCTGGCAAACATTGTTAATGTTATGGTAAAACTGACATGGCATGGTGATGTGGTAAGATAAAATGATGAGAAATGACCCAAGCTTAGGTGATACTGAACCGAGAGGTAATACAAAACGGAGATGTGATATGGATCCGAGAGGTGATACAGATCCGAGAGTGATACAAAAGAAGCAAGTCAAAGTTGAAAGGCTTAGTGATGCGGCACCCGAGAGTGATACGAAAAATGCATGTCAAAGCCTTACTAATGCGACACCCGAGAGAGATAAGGAAGAAATATTCAATAGCCGAAAGGCTTGCAGATGCGGTAACCGAGAGACGATACGGAAAAAGCATGTCAAAGCCGAAAGGCTTACTGATGCGGCACTCGAAAGAGTTACAAAGGAAGTAAGTCTATCAACACCCAATTTCGTCCAGACAAATAAAGTCTTTTCAAAATAAATTAATTAAAAAAATTAAAAGTTAAAAAAATATGTGTTATCATATTATTTTTTTAAATAAGCAAATAAAAAAAAGGTTTTATTTCATTCTATTTTATAGATAAAGTTTTAAAGTAAAATCCTAAAAATAATTTTTGAAGGAAGCCCAGTCAATTAATAAATTCAATCAGAAAATAATTGTCTTGGAATAAAGACTCTAATTAATGGGCATGTGAAAAATGAAGTGGATCCCTTAAAAGTGTCTAAAAAGAAAAATTCTTATCTCTCTCCATTAAAGTGTTAGACATGTTTCTTTTTGCTGTCTACTCAAAAAGATTACAGTACTTGAAAGATTATTGTGTGTTTAGAGGCACTGAGAGCATAAGGAAAGGGAAAAGGTCCGGATTAGTGCTTCAATAAGTATGTTTCATAGTTACAAAAACAAGTATGTTTCATAGTTACAAATTATCTAGTTTTTATGTTTAGATGTACATACATGCCTTATGGTACCATGTTCTCTTTACCCTGCATTGATAAAAATGTAATATTTTAGTTGTTGTCATATATGGATGAAAATATTCTTTTTTAATTACTGCACTTTGCATGTCGTTTTTAATGTGAAATTATCAAACCACCTTAGAACTTGAAACCAAAGTCCCAAGCAAACTATGGCCGCACCACAATCAAACCCTGAAAAAACCTAACCATACATAACTCAAATAAAAAATAAAAAAAAAACATATTCTTACTAGTTTACCATTCCAGCAATCCAACACGACAAACCTTTACGCCGTCGATGAACTGACACGGCGCCTCCCAAATACCTCGTCACCACTACCATACCGCCGGTGCACTGCCGCGACACATCCTAAATAACCCCGTCGCCACTGTTGTTTTTCTTTACCGTTGTTTTTTTTACCTTAAGTGCCATCTAGGTAAATACATGGACCCCACCAATAGTGTAAGCCCTTGATTTCAATAAATCACTGGTGCCACATTGAAACAATATGGCTAATATAAAAAAAAATTTAAAAGAAGCATTCAGCACGTTGGTTTCAAAACCCATGGCCCCAAATCTAACATTTTATTTATTTATTCATAGCTATTATGAAAAGAAAACTTTACTTATTGATAGTCATTTTAGTTTTCTTTTTATTGGTACTGGACTTTATCCATATTACGTAGATAAAAAAAAGTAATAGTTTCATTAAGTTTTTAGTTACATTTCTTTTAATATTTTACTTAACGCCAATAATCACTATGGGTAAATTTATTATTATTTTCCTCTTTATTTTATTATTTTGGTTGCAATTTATTTTCAATCAAATTTATAAATAATCACTCTTGTCAATTTTACGAAATAATAATGTAAAACAGTTTTGAAATATAAATATATAAATATATATATATATATATATATGAAAATAAACAGTTTCAATAATTAAAAAAGAAAGAACAGTTTTAAAAAATAAAAAAAAAGTTTTAAAAAGTTAAAAAATATAAAACAGTTTTAAAAATCAAAAAATACAAAACAGTTTTAAATAATAATGTAAAACAGTTTCAATATATATATATATATATATATGAAAATAAACAGTTTTAAACAATAAAAAATAAAAGCAGTTCTAAAAAATAAAATATAAAATAAGGTCCGAGGAAGGCTATCAGGATTGAAGCGCTTTGACCACTACTCATGGTCCAAGGGAACTGGAATGGCTTGGTATGTGAATCTTAAGACAGGCGTTCTGGGATACTAGTATCTTCTCCCACACGTAACCAACTCTTGAATATGATTCGTAGACATTTTTATTTTTGATTTTTCTATAGTTTTCCATAATAAACTATAGCGTCAACTCCAATTCTCAATCTAAATATTTTTAAAATAATTTTTGATCACCCCATCGTGATCCCGATTGCAACAAAGTCCACGATCGAGAGACTTACTGATACGGTAATCGAGAGACGTAAGTCAAAGCCGAAAGACTTACTAATGGTACGAAGAGGTGATACAAATACAGTACTAAGAGTCGAATGACCGAAAGGTGAAAATCTGATTGATTTGAATATTCACCTTATTCATTATTTTTATATAATTTATTTTAATAACAAAATTTGTGATAATAACATATAAAAATTTGTAACTAAATAGGGACAGAAATAATAATATTTTAATTAGTTTTTCCAGAATGTTACATTCCTCCCCTCTTTTTAGGAATTTCGTCCCCAAAATTCATTAGGTTGTAAAGAGATGGGGATACATTTCTACCTATCTTGAGAAAATTTCATCTTTTCCCTTATCATTTTAATTTTATCAGTTGCTTGTTTAATTACCTCTGGACCCAAAATTAAAGAATTTCCATTTTCATACCAACATAACGGGGTTTTACATTTTCTCCCATATAGAGCCTCGTATAGAGTCATTCCTATGCTTGAGTGGAAGTTATTATTATAAGTAAACTCCATCAATGGTAAAAATTGATCCCAACTTCTAATTTGTTCTAGGACGCAGGCTTTTAACAAGTCCTCTAAGGATTGGATGGTCCTTTCAGACTGCCCATCAGTCTGAGGATGATAAGCTGAGTTAAGTCTAACTTTTGTTCCTAAAACTCTTAGTAAACTTTTTCAAAACCTAGAAGTGAAACGAGGATTCCTATATAAAATTATACTAGAATATACACCGTGAAGCCTAATAATTTCTTTTTATTTATAGATGAACTAATTTTTCTAAAGAAAACCTAATATTATTTGAAAAGGTATGTATATCTCACTTTTCCTTCTCTTGTTGTTAAATATGGAATGAAACAAATGATAAATCGTAGAAAATAGATGCTCCAAACATTCATATTTCCTTTACAATAAATATTACTGCATTCTTTCTAGTGAACGACTGGGGTACCGACGCATTAGAAAACACAATAATCTTCAGGGGCTGCTTATACTATTTTTACGTTCACTTAGCTTGAGGACATTCCCCTAACATTGAATGGTCCTATTGTTGTGACGTTCTCCATGCTGCCTAATAATCCTCTGATTAATTTGTTTGCACCAGTAGTATAAAAAGAACAATATTATAAATACGTAATTCTTATATATAAATTATGTAACTTTTATGTATAAATTGTACAAAGGAATGAGATGTAAATATGGAAAATGTAAAATTTAGTTCATTTTGTTGTAAATTAGTTATCTTGTAAAAATCTATGTAATATAATGGAAAAGCTCGTTTCACTTATTCAGACCAGTCCATCCTTAGTTATTTTCTTCTCTAATTAAAATTATTATAATAAAGGTTCATCGAATCATATCTTTGACTTAACTCCATTTAATTATTTTTGCTTAAAATTTTACGTATAGCAAATTAAAAATTCCCAATATTTGAACTTCTCTTCAAATGTCATATTTTAATTCTATATCACCTTGCACTAAAATTTTTAATAAGTTGCAAATTAAGGAAAAATTAAATCTTTATATTATTATATTGTACTCGAAATTTATTATATTATATTATATTATATTATATTATATTATATTATTAAATTTAGATGTCATGACATAACCGGTGCATCTAAATGGTGCTTTAATTGTATCAATGAAGCTTTAACCCAAACCAACAAAGAAAGAATTGTTCTTACCCTTGAGGCTAATAACAATTCTCTCTAGATATCAACTCCAATATCTCCTTTGTCGGTCTCTCGGTCTCCGATTTTCGATGACTGCCGTAAATAGGGTGAGGTACCAAAAGGCACTTCGATGCTAAAGTCAGTTTCAGATATCAAATGTTAGGATTTACTAGACTAGATGAAAGTATCTTTAATTCCAACATGTAATGATTACCTTTTTAGGGGGAAGATGTGAAGTACACTCAACTTACCTTTTTTTCAGAGAGAGGGAATTGTAAAGCACACGAAAAGTTACCCTAATGTCAGAAGGATGACACATAACTCTGAGACATATAATAATAATTATGGTATTTAACATGTCAACTTGGGTTATGGACAACCTGCTAAGGTTGAGTACTGCCTTGGCCAACTAGTACAAAAACTTTTGGGGAAAAAAACACAAATATTAACTCTTCATAATTACACAAAAAAAAGTTGCACCTAAATGGTGCTCTAACTCAACGTAATAAAAATAAATAAATTTATGGGAAAGCAACAAATTCCAACCTAGTGCACCTAAATGATGTTTTAATTGCACCAATGATGTTTTAACCCAAACCAATGGAGAAGCAACACAATTTTTTTTTAACTGGATTACTACTGAAATGGCACGACCCACCATTATACAATTTTCATCCCTTTTTTTTCACTAAAATTATGTCAGGTAGGCACAATTTTAATTGAAATTAAAAAAATTCTAAAATCCTTCTCTCGTCATACGATTTCTTTAGATAAAATTGTGTCACATAAGCATGACTTATCCATTTTCATAAAAAAATCATCTTTTTTTTGTAAATATGTAAAGAAATTGCATCATTTTTGTGCCTTAACTGACTATAGAGGTAGTAAAACAAGTTAGATTTTCTCATTTTGATTTGGTTTATCGTTCGCCTGCAATGAATAGTACTAAGTGAGTTGGTCTACCATAACAAAACCAGTTAAAAATCTTTACCAATCTCGCCAAAGGGTGGAGTCAACCTCCCATTTGTTTTTAATTTTTGTTTTGTTTTGTATTTTTAATATTTGTTATATATATAAGCACATTTAATTCACAAATATTTTTTAAGTTCTTAATTTATTAATTAATGTCTCTAATTAAATAAATAAAAATAATTATTACATCTACATGTTAAATTACTCTATTATAATAAAAAATTAATTTGTAAGTGTAAATGATTTAAGCTACATATATATTTGAATTCTTAAATAATATAATATAAAAAAAGTTAATTTGTGAAAAAAAAGTTAATTTGTGAAAAACAAGAAACACAAAGAAGGGAGAGTTGACACCAATCACTCACAGCCAATTAAGTATTTCTAACACAAGTCATTTGTGACTGAATATTCTTGACACCAATCAATACGAACTAAATGATTATTCTTGACATAAAGATACTTAATTAAGTATTCTTAACACAATTCACTCCTGACTTAATTATAATTATTAAGTATTCTTTCACAAGTCACTCTTGGTTCAAGATACAAGATAGTTACAAAAACCGAGAGATTAACAAATTATTGTTTTCGCTCACTAAAAAGAATAATATCTTTTGTTTTGAGGTATACAAAATTTAAACTCTATCTACTAATATGTAAAAATGAACAAATACAATGCTCTTACAAAGTTTTAGGTCACAACATATCTTAACAAAGTTTCAACACTTACAAATTATACTCACTTTTCTTTTCTTACAGGCTTGGAAAAAGTAGTTAGTTGTTATATTTCTTTTTCTAAATTGAGAAGGCACTGCATGTCTATTCTTTTTTGTCCTATTGTCTTATGAACTTTTACCTTAAAAAGTATTAAATACATTGCATGTAACATAAGCTTCTATTCTCTCCTTCTCACAATTTTAAGTGATAAAAATATTTATTTTTCTTAATAACAAAATCTTTTACACCAAATAATGATTACAACAAATGCACACGGTTAAAACAAATAGCATGATCAGAGTTGAAAATAAATATGTCAAACCAGTTGGAGGATATAAAAATTTTAACTTTACTCTTAAGATATATTTGAAAGTTTTTTAAATACTCAAACATGAGGAATATCTTCCTAAATGAATCAGCTTGATATTTTGTATTTATTGCTTGATCGTCAATTTTGAACTGATCTTTTCCTTATACATAAAGGGATTATACATTTATATGATTTGATCTCATTTATTTTGACATAAATTTTAAAATTACCTTTTATTTTAATTTATAAAAAATTTGGTGGATCAGTATGTCTCATCTCATCATGTGTAGTCGACCCATTAACATTAAGAATATCAATATGATTCGAAAAATTTTAACAAGATGACGAGATAAACCACAAGTTACTTTGCCAACCTCATTCACTATTCAGGAAGTATAAAATCATTACCTATCTCTATTACTTTATTAATTAATTAACTTTTTTATAAGATCCAGAATCTTCATTTGAATATACTTTATTGTAGTTATCCAATTAAATAATAAAAAGAAAAGGCAAGTTAAAACAAGTATAATGCAACGTGTAAAGCTTTAGATGTAGACAATCATTTTAACATTTCCACGACTTGTATTGAGATTGAGATTGTCTAGAGTGGTAGGTCAAGTTTGAAAAGAGATTTGTAAATGATGTTAAAATATGGGAAGACTGAAGAGAAAGAAAAGGTGTTTTTGTCAAATACTTATAGAAAATTCATCTCGGTACATGCATGGACTTATTTCCAACTAAGTTGAAACTCATGAGAATGATGAGGCCCGTCCATCATCATGCATGATGCATTATGCAGCTCATGGCATGGCATGGCATGGGAATCTCATAAAACAAAGTTATGATTAAAGGGAAAGCAACAAAAGCATGAATAACGAAAGCGAAAGCATTGGTTGAGATTGTGGCGATTGTGGGGATAAGGGTGCTATGAACATTGCTGTCCGGGAGGGACCATAACTTTAGGGTAACTATACAAATCAAATTCAAATAAAGTATGGTTTGGTAGATAACGTTAAGCAAAAGTTTAACGTTAAACAAAAGTGCCATTTCTTTTTTCAATTAACAAATAAAAGGTTCCCTCAAAATCTTGCTTAAGCCAATCAGGTCTTTCCACCTTCAAAATTTCCGACAATCCAAAGAAACTTGTCAAGAACTAGTTGAGAATTTGTTGTTGAATTGTGGTCTTTTCACTCATATTGCATGCTTTAACGTGATAAAGTATGTGAAATTATTGCAAACAATTTGCCTGATTAGTGTAATTAGCTTCATGAGTGATGTGATGCATGGTGCAAGTCAAAAATCACTATCATAGAAGTATCAGGGAAGGAATGAAAGTAACAGTAAAAACAAAAACAAAACAACTCAAAATAAAGGTAAAATGGAAAACAAAATCAAAGATTGAAAACCATGCTCCACATTCAATACATAATCATTTAGATTTGAATAGTTGCCTTTTCAATTTGCTGTACAATATTTTCAATTGTTACACCAACCACACGCTGAATATATCCATTTTAAGAATCTTTTATTCCGATTATAAGCTATAAGCAGCATACATGTGGCCTAGCTTGGTTTGCGAATGTAACTGGATAATGAAATTCAGCACACTTGAGTTCCTTTTTATCGTCTAGTGTCTATCAAACAATACTTTGCGTATTGACATGGGAACTAGCTAAAATGAAAAATCTATACTTTATAAGCAAGCATTATACAAAGATATGTAATAAATAGAAAAAAAAAAAGTAAAAGATGAGAAAAGGGAAGTAGAATGGAAGAACAGTTTCAGTGAAAGGAAGAATCACATAATCACATAATGAAGAATATGGTCCAAATTTGTTGGCTTGATTATAAGTGGTGTATCCATAATAATAAGTTTAAGGAAACTTGTTAGACTTTTTCTTCAACACAACAATCCATGTGATGACTTCGAAGAATAAGGCAACTACCCCCAGGGCAATAAGCAGTCCACTGTAAGTAGTTTTCCATTTCTCATCAGGATGCAAGATGCTGAAGCCCCTGTATATGTTGATGATTCCCAATATAACCACACTGTACCCAATGCTGTGGTGATAGATGTTCCATATATACCTGTATTTGTGAGTCTTCACTGGCCTCAGGAACAATGCAAAAATCTGTAAATTCCACACACCTAACACTGTCAAACTTTCTCTACCTCAAAATCAAAGAATAATTTGTGTAGAATAACAGTGTAAAACTGAGTGTATAAACTATTTTATTTACCTGTAGAGTGGCCAAGCAAAAGAGGGCAATTCCAATACTGCGATGCACACTGTACTGAATCCCCTCTGATTCGGCTCCAAGTTTCATACCAGTTCCCCATCCAGCAACACCAATGGCATAAGCAGAGACCTGACAACCAACATGAAGATAGAACCAAGCTGGATCTGCAGATGGAAAAGTCCTCATATACCTTGCTATGATCACTCCAAGGGGAAACAGCACACCCCAACTCACAGCATTTAGAATTCCATGAATCTGTCATTCAAGAACATCACATGAACATTCAAAAATTAAACCAACTCACTAAAACCACATGAATTATATCTAATAGAACAAGTCTTTCTTTCTAGATTTCACATGCAATTTCACTTAAAATTGAACCCTTCTTCAAACTCCTCCTGTCAGACAAATCAAATGTTTATTTTTTTTTTCTAAAAAGATATCAATCCTTCCAAACACCCAAAAAAGTCAACAAGCAAACACCCTTTTGAATTGAAGTTGAAAACAAGTCAAACAAAATCACAACCAAAACAATAACTAGCTTTTCCCGAAAATCACAAAAACAAAAAAAAACAAAACAAAACAAAACTCATACTCGCGTTCAACCAAACAAGAATTAACAAAAGAAAAACAACCCTTTCCGAAATCACAAAAAAGAACCCTTTTTATCCTTGAAATCTCAAAAACCAATAAAAAAACAACAAAAACCCTTTTTTTAATTTCTGAAATCTGACAAACCAATAAAAATCCAAAACCAGTACTGTTCTTCAACAAATCCAGAAAACCAACCCCTCCCTCCAAAAAAACAAAAACACCCACACACCCATTTCCCGATATCCCAGAAACTCTTGATTAAAACAAAAAACCCACATTCTTAAACCAAAAGAAAAACAACCATTTCACAACTAGAATTTTGCCAGGAATGATAACCAACCCCTTAGTAAAAATTAAAACTGCCAACCAGGACCCAACAGATGACACCCAACTTTTTTCCTTTCCCAAAAAGATTTTCTTTTCAAAGAAAAACAGAAAAACTCACATTTTTCTTCTTGGTGACAGGGTCGACAGCAGGAGCAACATTACTCTGTTCCCCACTGAAGCTAAGAACCCCCTTCGAATTCAAATTGGCGGCTTTGAAGTCATGGCTGTCGATTCTCCCGGCGGTGACAGATGGCCCCACCTGCCACACGTGGTTCACACTCTCCACCTTCTCCGGAACCTTAACCTTCGCGAAGATTCTAATCACCCCTCCAACCTCTTCGCCCCTCACGTCCCACACCTCGAACGACAGCTTCCGGGGAACAATGACGCTGTATGACTGCAAGTCAAGCGTCTTCACGGTCACCGCGCCGCCGCTGCTGCCCTTGAACGCAGCCAGCACCTGCGCCCCCTGCATGCCAACACCCTTAGGATTAATCCCCCAGGAGACCCACCCGCCGGGGCTCGGCGGCGCCGCGTGGAAGGCCACCGAGAGGGAGGCGTTGGCGGCGTCGTGGGTCCAGTGGAGGAAGGAGTCGAGCACGGGGAGGTCTAGGCAGTTGGCGTAGAGGTTGTTGGCAGAGTCGGTGAGCCTCTGCGTGGTGCAGGTGAGGGCAGAGGAGGTGGCGGCGGTGACGGCGAGGAGGAAGAGGAGGAGGAGGAGTTGAGGGGCCGTGGTAGAAGACGGTGACGCCATTGAGGTTGTGGTTGGGAGTGTAGGAGGGAGGGAGAGTGGGTTTTAGAGGAAAGAGAAGTAGGTTTAAGGTTGTTTGTTGAGTGAGATGAGTTGGTGAAGTTAAGAGTGTAAGGTAGGGAATTAAGGGGAAACGAAGAACACGGAACACACTGAAACTGTTATGTTAGGTTATGTTCAAAAACAGTATGCATTAATAGGAAGAAGAAGAAGAAGGAGACAGACAATCATGTGTATCACCTCCAACAAATATTTTCATCCTTATCATGTGTAAGTTGTCCATTTTTTTATTGTCCATACTTTTAGGAGTTTTATAGAATTAAACTAAATTTTGAAATGTTTTAAGAGAATTAATTAAATTAAATAATGGGGAATTATATTATGGTTTCACAACTAAATTCAATTGTTTAAACAGTTTGCATTATTTAAAATATTATTAATAAATATCATACTTTTTAATTTCATAAATTGTAATCGAGTTTAGTTTAATTAGTTTCTCTTCTAGTATTTTTAAAAAAAATTAATATAACTTCTTTAATAATTTAATTTAGTTCAATTTTTTTGGCCATCCTAATTTCACCTTGATTATAAATAATATTGACTACAAAAAAGTTAATTTTTTTTAGAGCAAAACGATTTCTGAAGAATCTACTAGGGGTCTATTTTCATAAAATATCTTTTTTTTTTAATTTCTACAAATACGGTATTTTTCCCTATAGTATAAAAGTATTAACAATTGGAGACATTAATCGATATGATTTTTTAAATTTATGTTTCCATCATGGAGTAAAGAAAGTTGCAATATTTTACCATTAAACATGATTGTTATAAATCTTCTTGATATAGAATAATTTAAGTATTATTGTACTATTTAATGAAATGTGTTTTCAAGAACATTCTTCTGTCTTCAAGATCCCTATATGAGTTTTCCAGTGATTGGTATGAATGTTTTTCTTTACACCGAACTCAACTTGTTTAAACTGCACATTTGATTCTTCTTATTATTTCAAATTGCATGAATTTATTAATTTTATATTCATATTTTGTGACAACTATTTCGTAAAAAGATTATGATACCATTTTTCTATGCAAAATTTTAACACAGGTCTAAATCTTATTAATGTTAAATCCTCGGTATTATGATTATATATAGAAAGGCACATTAGAAGTTGCAACTAAATATGTTTATTACATGGTATTTATAACTTCATTGCACTAGGTTCATTTCCAAATATAGTAAAAATCTTTAATCATTTTTCAGAAGAGATAATGTTTACTTTTTTTTAAACAAATCAGTACCTAAGGAATTTAAAGGGACAACTTGAAAAAGCACAAAAAAATAAATAAATTTATGCTAAACATAAAACACTGGCATTACACTTCAACCTAAATTTTAATATCCTTAAGTCAATAATTAGATATCCTTATATTTGTAGCCATAAAGTAGAAATTGTGGTTAATTTGAATAATGTTTAAACACCATGAATGCTCTTATTTCCTTATTTTCCAAATATACTTGATGCTGTAGCCACTACTGATGGTGTGGAATGAACATGTGGAAATAATGATAGTGTATATGTTAAGCTTCTTCATGTGTGGAGTTTATCACAAGGGATCAATAGTGTTGTTGGTTATGCATGACTCAAAGGGACCATATTTACCCTACTAGCCACTTAGTGCATTCTAACCATCATACAAAAATTTTAAAATTTACATTTTTCTAATCTATCTTAAATTAAACACGTATAGAAACCATTATAAAAAGGAAAATATTCATCCTATTTTTCTATCTTACTTCTATCTCATTTGGTACTTTTTTAAACACTTTTGTTCTTTCCTTTTGTTTATTTCTTCCCCTCCACCTAGAATGTTGTAGATGAATATCATTACTCTAATAAAAAAAATTGTTTTCAAAAGTTTTGATTGGAATTACAAAAATGATAACTTTGTTACACTTTATTGAAAAAAAAAATGGTTGCATATTTTTTATTTTATTTTCTTTCACGTTCTTTCATTACTTTCTTATCCTTTTTCTCGCTCCTTCTATCATCACTCAATTTGTTTAGGGCTTCGTTCTGAAGAGGGAAAGAGAAGCATGGAAAGTACAAAATACGAGATATTAAATTAAAAAAAAAAAAAACGAATTTTGTACTAGTGTTTTTTTTTTTCAAACTATAACGAATATTTACAAGTAAAGTTTTTATATACTCGATTAAACCTTTTTTTTTTTCATAATTGATTAGGTACTAAATAATAAGAAAATATTAATAGCATAATCAATTAAATAAAAAGCATAACAGAGTGTGTAAATAACTTTTACTCATACTTATATTATTAACATTTTATTAATGTATATTCTATATTATAATAAAATAGAAATGTTAAAATAATAAATAAATTAATTTAATATTTTACTAATTTACATTATAAAAGTAAATAAAATAACAAATAAAATAATAAATAAACTAATTAATATACTATTTTATTAATAATTATATTTTATATTATAGTAAGAATATGATTAAAATAATGAATGAAATAAAATTAATTAATTTAAATATTGATTTTTTAAATTAATTATTTTAATATACTCTTAATTTAAAATGTAAATTTATTATTTATTAAAAATTATCATAAATTTTTATTTTTATTTAAAAATTATTTTAATTCTAAATTACATTTTTTAAATTATTTTTTCATATCAAATAATTTAAAAAAAATATTTCCTAAATATATATAAAAAAACTTTCATCTCACTCTTTACTCTTAATCTAAAAAATTCAACTTTTCACTATCTTTTTCTTCATTTTCTTTTTCATTTTCCATGCCTCTCCTATCCAAATAAATCCAAATAAAACATGTTACAGTACATCTCTTTTAGGACGATATCTCGCTTTTAATAATGGTCATGTTTCTACATATTTTATATTTTAATATATCCTTTAATTTATTTAGTATACTATTTTCTTTTAAATAACTATAAAAAGTTTATGTTTCTTAGTATTTATGTTCTATTTATTTTTTTCATAACTCTCAACTTCTTTACACATCATATTTATTGTCTCTCCAAATAAAAATTAAATTTATTTAATTTGCATTTATATATCTTAGATAATATATTCAATTTAAATAAAACAACATAAAGATAAATAACATATAAAAGAATATTATACACGCATTCTTTCGTGTTATCCGTAATTTATGTATTAATTTCTTTTTTTTTTACTAATACTTTTTGTGCTTATCATGAGGAACGATATAAGGACTTCAACTAAGATTAAACTTAAAATAAGTGTACGTGAAACAACCTATTTTAAAAGAAAACTTATTTAAGAAGTTGATGAGATTTGCTTAAAAAATAAACGCAAATAAACTCCCTATATAGAAATTAACATCCAATAAGCTTATCACTCACATCAGAGTCTAACAATATAATTATATATAATTTTTTTAGGTAAGTAAATTATGTTTTTAAACATTTGCTTATATCAAATGATAACGTCAAATTATAAGTGATTAAAAATATAATTTACCAAAATAAATTATAAATATTGTTCATACATTCAATAAAGAAAAAAAAAGTTATTGTTAATAATTGTTATAGATGGTATGAATTGTCCCAAAGATTTGAAAATTTAAACTTTTTCAAGATTATAAAAAGTAATTTGGAATTAGAGGTTCCTATTTTAAGGAAATTTTTTTCAGAAAAGATCCTATTTTTTTCCAATAAAGGTTTATAGAGAAGATATTAGGAGAATACTCTCATTTTTTAAATTTTAATAAAGGTTCTAAGATATTGGGAAAATATTCTCATTTTTTAAATTTTAAAAGAACTAGAAGATTGCATATAAAAACGTAAATCTAATTTAATTTCAAAGTGATTTTGCAAAAGGCAAATGATTCTATAGAGAGATGTCTAGTGACTTTTTTACCTGATTAACACATTTTTATTTTTTATTTTTTTTAATAACATTCTTTACTTTCATTTCTTCCAATAGCATTCTTATTTTTTAATTCCTGAAATGGTATGTTTTTATTCTTAAATTAATGTACAGTCAGTATATTAATTATAATTATTTTTTATTTCTTTTTTATGATTTGTGAATGTATTTTATTATAATAATTTAATAGTTGTATTTTTATATTAAAAATTGATATTGGAAAAAACTTTTTTAATAAATTATAAAATTGTTATTTGAATTAAAATTTGTATTTTTCATTTGTTAAAAATATATCTAAATATTTAATAGAAAAGATAAAATAAAATTGTTGAAGTATTTTTATAAATAAATATTAATTAAATGATTTAAAAATTTTAGATAAAATTTAATTTATTTATGAATTAATTTTAAATGTTATTTTTATTACTTAAAAATTATTAATTATTGAAATGATGCAATATAGGTTGAACATAAAGAAAAAGTAAATGACAATCATATATTCATTAAATATCTTAGTTATGGTACACAAAATATTTTGTGTGAAATGAAACATAAATTTTATGTTTATCAAAACTCAAATTTTATCTTTATCAGAAATCAATTACATCTTTATCGAAAATCAAATTTTATCTTTATAAAAAACCAAATGATATCTTTAATAAAATATCAAATTTTATCTCTATCAAAAACCAAATTCTATCTTTATCAAAAATCAAAATTTATCTTTATCAAAAATCAAAATTTATCTTTATCAAAATTTTATTCAATTTTTGCCATTAATTATTTGGATTTTTTTTAACAAACTAAAAATACAAATTTTAATTCAAATAAAAATTTTATAATTTATTATAATTTTTTCTTGCAATATCAATTTAATATAAAAATACAATCACAAAATTATTATAATTTATTTTAATATAATTTATTATGCCAAATTTAAATTTATTATAAAATATAAAATAAAATAATTTATCACTTTTTCCTATTATAATTAATTAGTTAAAAAACTTATAAAATATTTAATTTTATTTTCTTTGTATTGTTTTTTTTAATTTGAATTTAATTATTTTTACATTATTTTTTATCTTAATTTTAATAAACTAATAATCACAATTTTTAATAACTATCACAAAAAAAATGTGCTATTACAAAAAACAAAAAAATGTTATTTCAGAAATTAAAGAATAAAGAGTGTTATTGAGAAAAATAAAAAATAAAAAGTGTTATTGAGGAAAATAAAAAATAAAAATATGTTAATCAGGTAAAAAAGTCAATACCTAGCTCCCTTGAACTCTTTGCTATGAAATAAGTGGGATTAAAAAAAGTAAACAAAGGCTACACAAGAAAAAAAAATTGATTACCAGAGTGCTCTGCATGTACCTAACACCTCATTTGGCCTAATTTAGCCTTGTTTCATTGTTCTTTTTTTTAAACAAATATGTCTTTTAATGAAACTTATTCAAACTTTGTTTGCTGCTTATTGTAGATGGATCTTTGATTCAGGAGAAAAATAGAAATAGATGTAGATGGATCTTTGATTCAGGAGACAAATAAAAATAGAGGATAAATAAAGGTTGCTAATGTTGAGCATCATTCATCTTATGATAGATACTTTTTAAAAGAAGGGTATGATGGAAGATTATCTAGCCACCACGCCTTTAGTTAAGAGGAAAAATAAGATGAAGTCTCGTGAAGGAAGACTCTACACTTGGAGAAGAATATTAGAAATCTCTTCCTTTTTCTTAGTCTTGTAGACATTATATAGTAGTGGACTTTTTCTGTATAGGTGTAGGTATTTTTCCTGTATTTTTGTAGTTTTATAGAGAAACACTTGGGTTCAATTGGCCCCTATTTTGGGCCCTGAATGCATGTAAACCCTAGTCAAACTAGGTCAATGGTCGTTCAACACACATAAGAGCATGTAGAAGTCTCACTTCGTGGAAAACATGGCAAAAATAAGCTAAATTGGTGCACTAGCCTCTTGAAAGATTTGGAGTACTAAAAATTAGCTTTTTGCAGCCTTGTGGATGTCCAGAAGGAGTCAAATTAGGTCAAGGACAAACTATACAAAGAAAAACACTTAGGTATATTTTTTTAGTTCCCCACTATATAATCAAAACCTAACCTTGAAGTGTAAACCTGGGTACCAAAGTTTACGTTATCCCTAACTCCTTCTTTCCCCAAACCATCGGAGGTCGTCCACCTAAACCACAATAAATATTTTTTCCACCACAAACATTTTTCTTTAACGCGTGCATAAGAGACCTCTGCAAGTGTTGTTCCTTTGGGACTTCTCAGCTTCCCTTCATCGCTTACTTTAGAGCTTTGTAGCTCACACACTTTGCTTTGAAGCATACCGCGTGAACCAAACATTTTGACATTCAAATGTTTTTAGTTTGTGGGAAATACCAATTGTGCCCTTATCCACGTCAACATTGGGTGCCAAGTCACGATTGGCATATGGTTGTATCATAAACACGATTGTCAAAGTAAAATTTTCCATATATATATATTTAAGTTTGATATTTTTTTTCAAAAGTGCTTGAGAAAATTTATATATTAACTTGTTTATGAAAACTTTTGTATTTAAACTTTATTATTTTAAGCACCATAAAAAATGTGATATTGTTAAAGTAAAGTCTAATATGTCCTTATTGATTTTAATTAAGCGTTGTTAAACAACAAAATACAAATACAAACATGCTTCATCTATAAAATGATAGTTTTTAAATGAATTCTATGTAAGATGGAGTGTGCTTTGTCTGATAGACTATAACACATGTGTTTTCTTGTTTTGTTTGATAAGCAGAACTTTTGCTAAACAACATGCAGACAGTTTCTAAGCTAATGTTGAACCCATGAAAAACAAAAAAATCACTAAAAAGGAGGGTTTAATTGTGATATATTTAAATTTAAATTTTTTTCACAAGTATCGTCTGAATAACAACACTATTCAAAGATTATTTAAATTATCGAGTATTCATAATGTAACTAATTTGCCTGAAATGTCATATTAGATGCCTTTCGCTAACTCCACTGAATTACTTATATGTAATATTGACTTATTGATGAATATATTTTTAATTTTAACATCTAATAGATTGTACTTGATGAGTGTCTGGCTTAAGCCGATTTGTTGAAAAGATAAATATTTTTCAACAATTTTTATCTGATAAAACATCATAACAATGATGGTAAACAAATATATTCGAAAGGTTGTTATATCTGCAGTTATTTTAGTCTAACCAAACAAATATTTTGCAACTCAATTGAATCACTTGATTAGCATATTTACCTGTTTGTTTTACCAAGTGATTAGATCATAATTTTTGCATCTAACCAATCAATCAAGATGTTGATGAAATACTTGGTTTAAAACACACTTTGCAAAAAACTCGTAGATTCGTATTCTTATAATAACTCTCCTTAAGGTAAGTGGAGATGATAGTAACATGCAAAATAAAGAAGATTAGGAAGAGAGAAAATACTCACAAAAATATATACTGATTTATATGTCTCAAACAAACTACATTTAGTTTTTTACCAACAAGTCAACTTCAACTAGGCTAACTAATTCTATACAGTACACTAAAGTATTTTTTTTTTTTGACTCCTAGTTACTCTTGGTTAATTCCTTGAGTATTCTTTTTCAAGTTACTCTTGACTAAATGAGTATTCTTTTCTAACCACTCCTGACTCAGTGAGTATTTTTTTTTCAAGTTATTTTTGGCTTAAAGAATATTATTTTCCATTTCAGTTCTAACTTAACTTAGTATTCATTTCCAAGTCACTTTTAATTTATTGAGGATTCTTTACTTTTTTATCATCAAATATTTTCTATTTCTTTATTTATCTACTTAATATTTCATACTTTTATCTTTATTTCTAAATTTAATTTATTTATTTCTAAATTTTATTTCAATATTTTTTAAATTAATTATAAAAAAATAACTAAAATTTACTATAATTTCATTTTTTCATTGTAAATATAAAATGTAAGTATTAAAATATATTTATTTATTATTGATTTCAATTATAGTTTAATTTTTATATATTTAAAAAATAATAGAAATTTTGGTGATGTGATGATCCTCGGTTATGTAGATGATCATGACCCAAAAAGGTTAGTTTAATTCTTACATTTAAAAAAAAAAAAGGACATTTTTTACTTATGCTTATTTTTCCTATTTTTTAAACGAGTCCCAATCTAGTCTAAGAGAGAAGAATAGTTCTTGCCATTGAAGAGTGCCTTCATATGATTTTTCTTTTTTAAATTAAGTGTCTTCAAAATTTGATACTTTTAATTGAGCTTTTTATCTTTCAGAGATTTTTCAGATAACGGATTAATAATATACTTGTCTTTTAGGGTTTATTTATTTATTTATTTTGACTTTGACTATATGATTTTTCATTTCATCTTTTTATTATTTCATTCTCTATTAGTTAAGCTCTTCAATAGAATTTTTGTTTGAGTAGCTTAATTAAACTACTTCTGAGAGTTTATATATTAGTGTAAAGTTTTTTACATAGTACATTTCTTTTAATGCTTTCCAATACACAATTTTTTTAGAGAAAATATGCATTAGTCAATTATTATTGTCGGTAAAGCATGCTTTGTTTTAAAAATAAATTATACAAAATAAAATGCCTTATCCATTGAACAAAAATGCATTTTCATTTTGTTTATTGCTCAACAGAAATCCATTTTCGTGAAGAATACTTTTGTCAACATAAAAAACAAAAAAAGGTAGGAAACTAACAAAGGCCTGTATCCAAAAGGCCCGTAAGCCCGGCCCAATTCATAATCATAAGATGCACTATGTTTATGGTGGGTCCAATACCACGGAATCAATACCCGTTCGTATATATTGCACTTTAAAACCCTAATTGCCAGTGCCTCCACTGTGTTCATCGTCTCCCAGCCTAGTTCTCAGAGGAGCACCAGAAAACAGGTATGCCACAATCTTTTAGCTTTACAATTGTCACTGTGTTGTTTGATTCTAAATTTCATTGTCGCTTAATTAGCATTCTGTTTTAGAGAAATACTGACATGGGTTGAAGCAAAGGTAACTATTGGCGTAATATTCAGCATGGGTTTTTGGAATCGTAGCTTGTTTGATGTTGTGTTTTTCTACCACTCGATTTGTATGAGAACTGAGTAGTTTATCTAAATTTGGAATCAGATTTGAGCTATTTTAGTTTAATTGCTGATTTTGGACTTTATTCTAGCTTTTCTGATATTGTTATGCCTTGTGTTGCCTAAAGTTATAGCTCTTGTTTGTATTGCTATCATTTTTCTTTAAATGTTAATGTCCCTGATAACTTTTCTGTAAGTTTTGAATGACTCTTTGTTCTGCAAAGTTAGTGTGGATGGTAAATAACCTTGATTTGAATTTATTAAAGGTAAGATGGCTGTTCCCTTGCTAAGTAAGAAAGCTGTGAAGAAGCGTGTCAAGAAGTTTAAGAGGCCCCAAAGTGACCGCAAAATTTCCGTGAAGGTAAGTTAGCTGGATTAGTTTGCTTGTGAATTAATTTCCTGGAGATTTTCAATGTTATTCATGCTTTTGATAATTGCAAAGGATATGCTTTTAAATCTTGAAATGTTAGAGGAGTGAACTTTCAGAGGAAGCTTTAGATGTTTCCAATTTGTTATCCGTATTACCTTTTTCCACTAACATCATATAATTGCCAGATTCCAGAGTGTGATTTTTTTCATCTTTTTGATATGCTATGTTGTATATGTTGGTTGATAATCTTGAGCATCATTGGTTCCAAGGTGTAACACATAGACCATATATGCTATTTTTGTATGCAGCCCAGCTGGCGCAGACCAAAGGGTATTGATTCACGTGTGAGGAGAAAGTTCAAAGGATGTGTTTTGATGCCAAACATTGGTTATGGATCAGACAAGAAGACCCGTCACTATCTGCCTAATGGATTCAAGAAGTTTGTTGTCCACAATGTCAAGGATCTTGAACTTCTGATGATGCACAACAGGTAGTAACTGGTTGTAGTTTTCATGTAAAAATTTCAATTACCCTTTTGTTGGTACATTATGTTTCTGACTTAGTTATTATGGTTGATGAAACATCAGGACATACTGTGCTGAGATAGCACACAATGTGTCGACCAGGAAGAGAAAGGAGATTGTGGAACGTGCTGCACAGTTGGATGTTGTTGTTACCAACAAACTGGCCAGGTTGCGCAGCCAAGAAGATGAGTGATTGCTGTTGCTAAATCAAATAATTTTGCTTTTATCCTATAACGTGTGGACTTTTTAAAATTTATTATTGTGTTGTGTTATCTTTGTTATGGATCCAGAGCTTTTTAGTATTTGACTAGTTGAGTTATAGCTTGTTTGACTCCTTCATATTAGTAGTCATTTTATGCTATATTCCTTTGCTTCTTTTATGAAACGCATTTTGCATTTTATGAAGCTGCATTAGTTGGATGCATCGTTCTCTGGACTTATTTTGAATGATGTTTCAAATGAGTTAGCACCTTGATGATTTGGTGTTGGCAAAAATTTTTGTATACTAATTGTAATTTTAAGAAATTTTAGTTTGGAAACTTCTTTTCGAGCTAGGAATAATGAAGAATAATCTTGAATTGACCCTAAGTAACCTTGAGTAAATTTATGGAAGTGGCTCAAATATAAAATATATCACATATTTGATATTTAAAGGAAGGAAAAGTATTTTTGAATGATTAAAATTGTGGAAGTATGAAATGTAAAGATGTTAATTGTTTTGAATGATTAAAATAAAGGTTAAATATAGAAACACTAAAGGTTAAATAAATTAAATTGCGATTGAATCCGCTTATCTTTCTTCCACGTTAAAATTGCTATTTAAATATTGGGTATGATCTGTGTTTTTCAACGTATCGTTTTTATTAATTTTCTTTCTTCTTCTAGTTTAGCTTCCTTTAAATTTCTCTTTGTATTTTTAAATTGATGATTTTAGTATTTTAATTTTTTAAAATATGGGAACTTAGTTCTAACTTATAAGATTAGTAAACGGTTATAAGTTTTAATAAAAGTAATTTTTTATATTTATTTTTCTTTACTAATCTTGTTATCAATTTGAGTCTCAAAGATAAATATTTTGGGTCAAATGTCAAAGCCAACAATAAGAAAAATGCCTAAAAAATTCTGCATTTTTTTAGAATTCTAAAAATTGTTTAACTTAAAACTTATTACTGTGATACAAGAAGTTTAACATGAAAAATGAAAATTCGACAACAAAATTGTGTAACGAAAGTATAACTTATTTCATTTTTAAGCTCATGGGAAAGTACTATTCAAAATAGCTGGAAGAAAAGTCCAGCATTACCATTCCTTAAAACAAGAAAACGGAATTTACTCTCCTTCTCTTCGAATAATTTTCTGAATGAATACTTATTATCCTGAATTAAAATTAACTTATACATGATAATTTATTAAAATTAACTTATCCTAAATTAATTCTTTTTTAGCATTGAAAATATAATAAGGTAAAATGTCAAAGTAAAACATATTTTAGAATTCTAAAAAATAGTAAAAAAATTTAGGCATTTTTCTAGAAGTTCTTACTTATTTCTTACAAACACTCTTCAGTTTTATTCTTCTTAGAAAATTAGTTCTTCCTAAAAAGCCTTTCCTTCCACGCCATTTACACTTTTTTCATGTCTCATCTATACTCATAAGATTAGATGAGGGGAAATGAAGATTGATCTTTTTATCTTTTATAAATGCTTAACATATGTTAATCTTCGGATTTCTTGGTGTTTGTGGCTATTTTAAATACTATATTTGCAAATCTTCTTTTAGAAATTGCCCTGGACTAAGGTACACTCTTTCAAACTTCTTACCTAATTTTCTGGATTGAATTTAGCAAGAATTAGCAACATAAACCCAAAAATTAGCATACTCAAATTCTGAATAAACATAAATTTTACTTATCTAAATAATTTGAAACCAGTTTTTGTTAGAAACTGATTCAAAACTATTAAAAATATACTCTGGAATCATTACAAAATATTTTAAAATAAAGAAAATATGAATCTTATAAGTTAGTATTCTAGTGCTAAAAAATTCAAACTTATTGAAAAGAATTTCAAAATATAATAACAAATTCTAAACTAGATTCAACTAGCTGTAAAAAAGTATATAATCCAGCATTTTTGGATTTTATTTGATATTTTAAATAAATTTTTATAGTCTATAAGCTTAAAAAAGTATATATTAAATCAACCTTTGTTTCATTTGGGTAGCTCTTTTTCATGTTTTATTCATTTAAATTATTTAAAATTAATTTTATTGAAAATTAATAGTATCTAATTAGACTTTTAAATCACTTGAAATTGTATTGAAATAGAGATATGATTTTTAGAAATTGATACTTGAGTTCTCAAAAGTTTGGATAAAGTCACTTAATTTTTTGGAATTGTATATTTTAATTGGTAAACAATTTTAAAAGTGTTATCACGTCTAATAAAACTAGGCTTCTTAAGCTTTCTACCTATATAAACTTTATTAATTTTGGAAATCATAAACTATTTTAAATTGAATTTTCCTTTAAAGTCAAAATCTAAAAACATTAAGATGGAAGAAGGTGACTTGCGTCTAATGTATGTTTTGTCTTATTATGTTTGTATAGTATGATGTCTTCTGGCATTGACTTATCGAATGTTAAAAACATTTGAAATTAATTTTAATGTAGTTTTAATTTACTTAAAAAGTCATCAATTTTTTTTAGCTTTCATCAAAAGTAAGTTTTTTATCTTACAAGTTTTGTCATTTTAAGAGATTTTTATAAGTTTTTTCTTGTTTAACTCATCTGTGAGTTAAAAATATGTATTCTTAAATTGAAAGTTGAAATAATTTGTTAATTTTTTGAAACATTTGACTTAATAAGAAAATTTTAATAAATTTTATGTTCTAATTTAAAAACAACTGAAAAGTTGTTTGATAAATTCTTGAGAAATTGATAAATGAACTTATTAGATTATAATGTCTAATAGAGTTATTTGATAAAGCGGTTAATAAATATAAAAATAATATATAAAAACATAAATAAAATTTATATTTTCTAGGCCAAAATATATTAATTGTTATGAAATTATAATTTTAAATCTAGAAAAAAAAATTAAAATATTTTTTATGTTGATCGAACATAATTATAAGTGAGTTAAAGAAGTGAATGGTTAACTTGTTAATTTTAATAAAAACACTTGAAGTAAACTTAAGTCGTTTGTATGAATTATAATTTTCCGAATTTTATGATTCTTATAAGTCATATTAATTTATATAAGAAAATTTTGTCGTACACAATTTGTGTTAAATGGTTTATAAATAATTTTAAAATATATTTTATTTTGTTGACATTGTTGTCAGTTTCTCAAGTGATTTGATAATTTGGTTATGCTACAAGTCCTTCCATCCAAAACTAACATATACAAATGAAAGGAGAGAGAAAAAAAAAGATAAAATTAAGTATTTTAAAATACCTCTTTCTTTATTATAATTAGTATTTTAATCCCTATACTGAATAAAATAGGTATGTATTGGTACATAATTAAAATGTTTAATAAATTAGATTTGATCAAAGCACAAGTTATATTTAATCATTAAAAACTTATATTAAAGTGAGAGATAATTATAAAAAGAGATAACAGATAGTTAAGGAGAGGAAATAGATAAAGGAATTCATTTAATATAGGACTGTGTAAATTTCCATAAAATTAAACAGATAAAACATTTAATTCTGGAAGTAATGTAGGTGTTTTGAAAGGAGATAAAAAGGGGTGTTTACAATCTTTAGCCTTAAGGTATGCGTTCTTTGTTTATATTAAGATGAGTTGCATGTTGGATTTTAGGACTCAAGAATAGAGGTTGGGAAGATTTTTAGGGGGTTATGGTCAAATGTTTCCTTATGTCTAGTAGTTGCTTTTATATTCAATAAAAAATATAATTTTTATTCATAAATTAAATATAGTTGTAATGTAACCATCATTGAACACTAAATCAAAATTATTGGGATAAAGTTACTCTTCTTCCATGGTGTGGGAGTGTTGAATATTGAGCAGAATATAGCTCTGAATCTATTTGCTGATTCATTAAGAGAGTATTTTTCCAACTATAGTTTAACTATATAATCTTGTTTTGAATAGAAGAAAGAACAAAGTTTACATAGGTTTTACATAGAAATACTGGACACAAGATATACATCAGGATGAACAAAATCAGCTGAAGAAAAACATGAAATCAAAAAATTAAAAAATTTTCATCCTTAGCAGAATCTTGATTTAACTTGTCAACCCACACATTTTTATTAGTTTCCTCTTTTATATCAGGGTCCTCCTTTGGGGTTTGGTTTTCATTGTTTTTTGGCTCCTCTCTATCCTTAATCTTAGGAAAAAATATTCCATGAACAAATGATTCTACCTCCCTTTGTGAAAACCCTACTGAATCCTTCAGGTCATTTTGAGGAATATACGGAGGGCGTGAAATTTCCAAGACAGTGTCCCACTTGACGCCTTTGAAGAATCGATGGTTCTTGATCTCATTCACCTGGATCCTACGGTTAGGATCCTTGTGAAGCAAGCTTCGAATCAGGTCCCTCAAAGGCGTTGTTGCACCTGATAAATCAGGGTCCTTGGTTATGATACGATGAAACGTTTCTTTCCTGTTGGCACCCTTGAACGGCGTCGTTCCGTAAACCATCTCGTATAAAACAATGCCCAACGACCACCAATCGACGGCGAAGTCGTGTCCTTCTCCGGAGATGACCTCCGGCGCCACGTAATCTTCCGTTCCCACGAAGGAGTTGGACTTCTGCACTGAGTCTGACATGCTACGAGGAGATGGGAAGGTGTTCAGTTGGCTGGATATATCTGAGTCGTACAAGGATATCCCTGAATGACAGTAACAGTTGAATCGTGATAATCGTCGCTTTCTCCGATCCTTCTCCGGCGACGATTCAGAACCCGGTGATGAGTTGCAACTCGACTCAGTTGACCTAAGATTTAACTTCTTGGAGAGGTCGAAATCCACTAACATTAAGTGACCTGATTCTTGGATCAAGATGTTCTCTGGCTTTAAATCCCTATACACTACTCCAAACTTGTGCAAATATTCCAATACTAGAACCAATTCTACTGCATAAAACCTTTTACACAAGCACATGTGTTATAATCATAATTAAGATAATATAATCCTTATAAAAACATTTCATGATTTTTATATGATATGTAACACTGTTTATATTTTATATACCGTTATAATTAATTGCATTCATTATTTAGCCCAACAATTTCGATTAAAATACAATTATGTCTGCAACCCAGATTTTATTTTCTTACAATCTCCTCTTGAAAAAATTAGAAATTGTTAAAACGAGAAATGATTAAAATAATTGGATTTTGTTGAACGTGTGAAGATGAAAAGTAAAAATGGGAAAAGAGGTGGCTTGTACCTTACGGTTTCTTCGGAGAAGGTCTTCTCCGATTGCTTTTTCCGGAGAGAATGGAGGTTTCCGCCGTGGCAATAATCGATTGCGAAGCCAGTGAGTTGTTCGGTTTCGAAAGCGCCGCGGAACCTAGGCAATAGCGGGTGATCCAAACGACGTAGTATGTGTCTCTCGAACGAGACTCTCTTGCACCTTCCCTCGTTCCTGTTCTTCTTCCTCAGCAACTCCTTGGACACCACCTTCAGCGCCAACCACTCCCCGCCCCCCTCTCCCACCGTCCGCGCCAGGAACACCACGCCCTTCGCGCCGCGTCCCACCGCCGACACCACCTTCAGGTTCCGGAAGTCCAGCGTCTCCCGGCGCCACCCGCGCTCTCCGCCGTCGCTGCTGCTGTCGCTGTCGCCGCCGTACATGGCTGACCGGGCACCGCGAGAGAACCCACCCGCCACGGTGCCCCTCCGGTGACTTTGGCTCTGGTTTCTGGTTTCGGGAGGCTTTTATAGGGTGCGCTTCTGTCTTCCCTTTGTGTGCTGACGTGGCGGATTTTTATTGGGTGGTAAACGGGTTTGTTTGCCAGGGTGGACCCAACGTGACAGCTCTAGAAGAGTAAATGAGGATTACGCGTGAATAAATCTAAAAGCGACCTTCAAAGTTCAACACAAGAGGAGGCTATTTTAAGAAAATGGTTTACCCAAACAAGGAAAATGCAAAAAGGAACATTCTCAACAACGTCACATTTCTTAAAATACATTTTTCGAGAAAGTACTTTTTTCAAAAGCATTTTTTCTTTTATTCTGATTAAATATCATTCGTTCATTTCTACTATGATTCTTTAGAAAAATACAATAAATTATCAAAAATTAATTACTGATAAATATCCTATGTTTGGCACAAATTTCTAATTTTATTAACTTAATTTACTATAAACATCATTAATATTTTTTTAAAAGCTATTGTTTAAACTCCTCCGCATATAAAAGTTGGCTTTTAGCCACCAATATTTGCATCTGATTTTACACCATCAACTTTTTCATTTAGATACCAAGATGTATGATACTTTAATTTATGCCTTTGTCGATCCATTGTTGGATGAAAGAAATGGTTCACGGGGAACTGGCTTTAGTGCAATCAAATTTACATGCATTCACAAAGTCATTATATTTGTAATCTTCTAAAAAATATATATTTGTAATTTACACTATATTGTTTAACTTTTTTAGTAAGAAAAACAAAAATTAATTATTTGACTTCCTAAAATGGTTGAATGTAAACTATCCAGATTTATCATTAGAAAAATAACTCTTTTAAAATTAATTTTTTATATTACATATGTTAATATTACAATCAATTTTATATGTCTTTTAAAATTGCACAAAATGATTGAATATTATATTCATAATTTTTTTCTAAAGAAATTAAAACTTGAAAAGACATATTTATAAAGAAATCGATGTTCCTCAAGTTTTTACTAATGTAGATGTCATACCTTTTACAGAATTTGTTTCCATTGTATGTGTTTTCCAACAGGTAATTAAAATCAATTTGAACCAGTTATAACAATTATATTTTAAAAACAAAATCAAATTTTAATATTCAAGTAAAAAAAATAGTAAACACCAAAATTTACTAAATAATATTTAATAATGACAACTAAATAATAACATTTATAATTGAAATAGGATTTAATATTTATCTAATCTATTAATATTCATTAGTAGAAGAATGAGTTTTACATCAATTCTAAAATACTTTTTATATTAATCCTGCAATTAATGTTGATGTAGATAACTATTTACATCGGTTCTTCAACTAACCGTAGTATATCCAAATATTATATACGTTATAAAAAAACAATCAACGTAACAGAGTATCTTTAATAGACAAAAAAATTAAAAAAATTAAGATCTATTATATCGGTTGTGACTCGCAACCAATGTCATATCCCATCTAATGTAGTTAAAGTTTGACATGTGGGGTAACATATTACATCGGTTCTTAGTGAAACTAATGTAATATCTCATTCCAATACATCAAATTTTTTTTTTGTGGAGACATATTAGACCGGTTTCATTAAGAAATATGTAATATGGGACATACTACAAGTAGTGCCATAATCGATGTAATATTCCTTTTTTAAATAATTTTGAATATTATCTGTGACATATATTACATTGGTTATATGTCTTAATCAATGTACTATATGACTTTTTACATCGATTAATATCTTAACTAATGTAACATGTGACATATTTTTTTTTAAGTTTTGCTAGTTTTAATATTTTTCCAACTTACAACATTTCTGTCAATCAAAATATACCCAAACCAATTAAATATATCAAAACCAATTACAAGCAACACATTTTACATAACCTAAACTAAAACATAGAAAAATTAAATCAACATAATATATATGAAAACCAATTACAATAAAATTTCTATGTACATCTAACACACTAAATTTTCATGATTTCTGATTTCTAATGTTCTTGATTTCTAATCGTAATAAAATATCTTGTTTATTTTTTATGAATTTTTCTATGAATGTGTGTAATGACTTGTATTTGAAACAAAAACTGAAATACGAAATAATATTAATTTTCATGAAGAAACCTCTAATTAATTTTCATTTTAAAATGTTTCTCCAAAATCATTTTTCGAGAAAGTACCTTTTTTCAAAAGCATTTTCACTTATATTCTGCTTAAATATCATTTGTTCGATTCTACTATGATTCTTTAGATAATACAATAAATTAATATTCTTTTTTACAAATATTAATTACTGATAAATATGTTATGTTTCCCACAAATCTCCTAATTTTATTAACTTATTTTACTACAAAAATAATTCATTATTTTCGTAAAAGCTATTTTTTAAACGCCTCCGTGTATAAAAGATGCACCAATATTTTGCATCTGATTTTACACCATCAACTTTTTAATTTAGCCACCAAGATGTATGATACATTAATTTATGCATTTGAAAATCCATTATTGGATGAAAGAAGTGGCTCACGGGGAACTGGCTTTAGTGCAACCAAATTTACATACATTCTCATAGTCATTATATTTGTAATTTCCTAAAGAAAATTATATTTGTAATTTACACCATATTGTTTAACTTTTCTTTAGTAAAAAAAAATGAATTATTTGACTCTGCATTTGAAATTTTTTAATTATTGAATGTAAACTATCTAGAGTTATTATTAGAAAAAGAACTTTTTAAAATGAATTATTTTTTATACTTCACATTGATTAAAGAGTAGATGACTAACCTTTTATGTCCTGTCTTAACTGGTATAGAAAGTTTGTTTATATAACATAAGTTAATATTACCACCAATTTTATATGTCTCCTAAAGTTGTGAAAAATGATTCGATATTATTTTTTGAAAGATTTTTCCAAATAAGTTAAACAAAAATATTTTGTCAACAAAATAGTAAACGCCAAAATTTATTAATTAATATACTAGTATGACAACTAAATGATAAAATTTATAATTGAAATGGTATTTAACATTTATCTAATTTATAAAATAAAAAATAAAAAATAAATATTATAATTACTTGAAAGTGCTAATAAGAGAATAGTGATGACAAAAATTCCTTCTTAGATGTGATAATCATGACGTCCTTTTCTTAATATATATATTTTTGTAAGTATTATATCATTTTTCATAATTCTACTAGTAAAGAAATATCATGAATCTAATAAATAAAGTAAATCACAGTGAAAATATAGAAAAATAAAGGAACTTCATCTACTGAACTCATAAAACATTAGCATAACCTCGACAACAACAAAATCAAGGAAAATAATGTAATAATTCAACTATTATATAAATATTTGTTATTTAATTAGAATTTATAGGTAAATTTTGTTTAAAATAAATTTTTCTTAAAGAGAATATAACTTATAATATCATTTCATATATATAAATGCATGTCTACATTTTACATCCTTTGTAAATATTCATAATATAAGTTTTGTACAATAAGAGTTCTAAATCATAATGTGTATATATATATATATATATATATATATTGTATTTTACTATAATTTAGAAAATCTTTCAAAGATTCTTTCTTAACAATTCTTATTGAGCTGATTCTTCTTCTACTCTTACAACATGTACATATGAAAAACAAAAACATAAAAGGAGTAAAATATAAAAGGAGTGAGGTCTTTCTAAGCCTTAAATATTAATCTTAATAAACCTTCCAAACAATGAGGGCCTATAATCACAACCACAAATAATAAGACGACTTGACCTAAAACCACAAGAAGTATCAAACATATGGATTCATATACCACTTTTGATGATTGAACCTAAACATCAATAGTTATTTGGGAAGTGATTAGGTAGTTGAGTATATTTCATCAAAACATTGATACAATCATAATTATTTTTATCTAGCAGTGCATCAAAACTGTGACTTCCCAAAAATAGGTAACATAATAACTATCAATTTACGTCATATGTATCTCAATTCATAAATTGTACACTACATTCAAACATATACAATCAACAAATAATAACATAGAATACATGTAACTTTCTTTTATCCAAATTCATCAATAATATATATTTTTACTTTATATGTATTTATACATAAAAAAATATTATATCTAGATTATTACAAAATAGAATAAAATAAGCATAGTAGTTAAAATCGATAGTTTACTCGTAAAATCGTAAGATTTTACGATTTTACATGCTTAGTACGATACAAATTCCACTTAAGATCATTAAATAGCAAGATCGTATGGATCGTCGAACAAATTCACAAAAATCGTGTGATCTCGATTTTTTTCTGTATCAGACTTTCACCTTCCGAGTTAATGTCTGATGTGAACCCGATTAGGAATAATCCTCAGAACCCACAACAAAGAGTAGTATGCCCCCAAGATCCCTAAGTATTCAGATTTAGGATGATCTACTCAGAACCTTTGGTCTTGCGGAGAAGAAACGCAACAAAGACCCTAAAGTATGAAAAACACCACAAGGATGATCAGCCCTTGATAAGTTGCAAGTCCAATGAAGAACTCAAGAGAGAAACCCTCACTTCTGAAATTTTCTCAAATTCAAAGTTGTTGTTTACATGTGTTTTCTTACTTAAAGTAGACCTTTCAGCTTCTAAAAAACTAACCTAACTCTTCAATAGCCTAGAAGCCTCCAAATTTAATGCAGCAACTTTTTGGCATACTTATAGATGACTAATTAATTACATCAAATGGGAAAACGAAAAACTCAATTTACTAAGCATGCCTACTCTAAGCCCTATAGAAAATTAATCAACATACATCAAAATAAAAAATTTAAAATTCGTCCACAAAATAATGGGTGACTCTTCATATTCTAACCTAAGCCTAAAATAGCCCATTTACACTTAAATTAAATCTGGTGATGCATTTTCTATGGCCCTTCTCTTCAAATGATTTGCTTTTAGCCCAAATCTCCTTCATTTAATTCCTTCATCAGTCCATATCAAATTAAGAAGCTTCAATTCAATCTTAGACTTTGTTTGCACAGTGAAAATGTCTTGAATCAGCCCAATCAATGCCTCTTTCAGTTTTTGGGCCCTTGACCTGGTGATTGGTCCACTTGGAATTTGCAAAGCATCCTTTGAATTATTTATTTGTGCAGGTGCTTGAGGTTGGTTAAACTTCAGCTCTTGGTTCTCATCAATGTCCAAACGTAATTTTATTCAAAATTAATGTAATTAAATTCTGACTTTGTTACATGTGTCATCCCACCCAATTCACCCAATTAAAATTAATGTAATTAAAATAAAATTAAAAAAATGAAGAGTCTCACTGCACATTTACTCCTCTCCATTCAATTGAAGAGCTTTTTACTTTGCCTGCATACTCACCCCTCCTTCCTGATTGGGTTTATTTCAAATTCAAATAAAATAAATTAATTTAATTAAGGCAAATGAAGAGTTTGGTATGTCTCCATCTTACAAAATTCTAAAACCTTAGTCACAGACATGTATCTTCTTGTTTGCAGGACACCACTTCACTCTCCCACTCACAAAACTGATAGTTTGTGTTTATGAGATTCTTGACAGTTTTATTAAGTAAAATGAAAAAAATGAGACTATATGGACTTAAACAATTTTGTATCAAGATTGAATCATTCTTCGGATATTTTTTTTAATTTCTTTTATTTATTTTTTGACAAAAATATTATTATATATATATATATATATATTTATATATTTTAAAAAGAGTAAGATCTACGATTCGTGTTACGATTTCACGATTTACGATCTTATGAACTCTTTACCATCTTACTCAAAATCTCGATTTTAACTACTTTAATCTCGATTTAATAACATGAATTAAAATTTAAGGTTTTCTAATTCTTATTTTAAGGTAAAGATAAAATAATTATTATATTTATTTAAAATCAGGGATGTTATAGATAACACAATGACAAGGTATGAGAAGTATGATGTATGCTCAAAATATCCATTAGACGATGTTTAACAGATCAAGCATGGTATTTGGTGAAGGAAAAAATAAGGTACACAATATTCAACAAAAATTGAACAAATAAGTGGTTCACAACAATAATGAAGGAGCTAATAAACAATTAGACTAATATGTATAGTATTGGACTAGATATTATCATATAGAATAAAGAGATACTACTTCAACTTCAGATATTGGTTAGATGGAAGAACTTATACAATAATTATGGGACGAGATGTTATGTCATCACATAAACAAAAATTTAAGGAATAATCAATCCAAGATTATTAGACAAATGATATTAGAACAAACCAAATAAGTTAATCAATCAAGAACTAGAAATATATCAATCTAAGAGTTTAATGAATGAAATAATATTGGAAGATAGGACAAACTAGATTAATGAAATAATACGCAAGTTTAACCAATAATAAGATTCATCTAACTCAATTTATTTATATCATTCTGGAATATTTTACATTATACTTACAACTTCTTTGTATTATCTGTTTACATCAGAGTTACAAAACTAAGATGAATAAACTCTTGATATAAAGAAAACTTCTACATAATATTTAGTCTATCTTACTCCTTGTTGTTTTATCTTGTGTTATTTCTTCATCTCCTCGATCGAGACCTTTATTTGCGGCTTTTCCTTTCCAGAAGAAAGAAGACTAGGGTTTGACAGTCCGTTCCCCACATCTTCTTCCCTTTAGTTCCTTTGATGGAGTTCTATCAAAGTAGAACCCGCAACCAGAGTCTTATACTCCTCTAGCTTTGCTAGATCCTTTTGGAGGCTAGGTTGGGACGCCATCCATTAGCATGAATCCTTCCTATGTCTCCAAAAGACGAGGTTGAGTCATCATCCCGTTAAAGGATTAGTGAAAACTTCATCTTACGTTCATGTGTGATTCACGAATCATAGTTTAAAAACAAGGGAAAAGTGAGATATACGCACATAAAACCACAATATTGCATTCATTATTTTTCATGAAAACAATTTTGAATGAAAAATCAAACTTTCAAATTTACAGCACAACATTTTAAATCTTATTAATGTTTTTCATCCCATAACTCATCTGATATCTTAATCAGGAATGTTACTTGGGAAATGATAATCACTAATAAAATTATTTGTAAAACACAATATTCATTATTACTACTATAGAGAAATATTGAGAATAATACTGATAATAAATAAAGATGACATCGACTTAAGACTAGTCAAGATAGACGAACATGTGCACATATAAATCATCATCAACACTTCCACTCATCTCAATCCCCAAGGAATTCAATCCTTCATTAACCTGATGTCAAAATGGAAACATTTATGATCATGACACAAGGGAATAAAATAATCATCAGTAAAGATTATCATTTATTTTCTGAAGTAAAGCTTCAGAATCTCTAAATAAACTTTTCATTAAAACATTAAAAGAGAACTTGCAGAGTTGTGAGGCTTAGGGGTACCTCATGAAAAATACAAAATAAAATGTAATACATGAGCATATATCCTTTCCCTATCTTGGAAGTTTTGAAGCAATGCTTCCTCCATCATTATTCTCTATAAGTGTTTCGTATATTTTCTCCCGTCACGTTTTCATATATGTAATGAGTGCTCAGACTTCCTTTAGAGAGTAGAGAAGTCATGAGTTATTACTATGTAACCATCTAGTTGTAATTTGATGGATTCTATGTAATGAGTGCTCAGACTTCCTTTAGAGAGTAGAGAAGTCATGAGTTATTACTATGTAACCATCTAGTTGTAATTTGATGGATTCTTTCGAATCTAGTTTGATTTTAGTTACAAAGAGATAAATAATAAGATGTGAAATATCTTCAACCCATGATATAAAATGGGGTCCACATATTCGTGGTTATCTATAACAATGTTTCTGTAATGATATTTATCTAGATGTATCTAGCTTTCTTGGAAAGAAAATCTTATCCTCTAGATTTTCCATTTTTATAGTCAATTTCCAATAATTCATTGGAAAATGGAGAGACTTACTTTCTAAGCATTGCACAAGCATTAGTCATAATATGTCTATTTGTTCTATTTGTTTTGTCTATAGCGTATGAAGAGTACAAAGTACAAATTTATCAAGTGATTGTTCGTCTATATTTTCCTAGTGGATGGTTTCTTCATCTTTTACATTTCAAGTCTTTTCATTTTGTTTTCTTTTGCATTTCAACTCCTTCTTTAGACTTATGCGTCGTCTAATGACTTCAAAACATCTATCAAATGAAACTTTTTATTTCGTCGAATGTATTCACTATAGACACATCTTCTTTTCATCCAAGATAGCTTTATGAGATATTCTATTCCCGACCCTCTTTCAACTTGATCTGTATAAACCATGTAGTTTAGTGCATCAGAAGATATATGATATACATTTTTATAAATTTATAAATGTTGTAAAAATTCTAAGACGTTACACATCCATCTCATTAACATTAATAGCATAAACAACATGTGGATTGATCTGATATCTCATCCATCTCATTAACATTAATAACATAAACAACATGTGGATTGATCTGATATCTCATCCATCTCATTAACATTAGTAACATAAACAACATGTAGATTGATTTGATATCTCTATGCACCTTGAAAGGCACAGGTTCTAACCATAACTCTGCATATTAAAATAATTCATATATTGTACAAATAAATTATTTCAAAAATCCCACAAGAAAAATTTAAAACATATTTTTAAATAACATTATGGATTGCATAATGTAGGATGTATTTTTTAAGAATTGAATATATTTCAGATTGTTCAATTCACAATATAATTTCAGATATAAAAATGACTTTCAAATTACATAAACATTTCTTATAAAATACATTTTAGATTGTACAATTCAAGATGTATTTTTAAAAAATTAAATATATCTTGAATTGTATAGTCTGAAAAATACTTTTAGATCTAAAATCGCATTCTAAATTTTACAATGTAAAATATATTAAATTTTTAAAATTTATATTTTAAATTGTACAGTTCAGTATGCAATTTGAAATGGAGAAATATCTTTTTAAGATCTAACAATACATAATGTATTCAGTTTTGTACAAAATAAATTTTGAAATATACAATTCATAAACTTCCCAAAACAGCCAATCCTGCATGAAATTAAACATCAGTTTTGGGGTTTTCATAAATGGACCTAATAACATTGACGTTGCAGGACAATAGGTGGCCAACGAAAATGGATTCCAAGAGTAGGTTTGAAACACCACAAGCAAAAGAAAGAGTAGCATGGTGACAGTGTTGAACATCTACAACAACGAGGATGAAGGTGTGGAAAAGAAAATAAACATACAAGGTAAAAGAATATATATCATTAAAGACATTTTGGTCTTTTCACCATTCCATCAGGGTGGATATAGAAACTATAGGGCAAAAAAAGAAATGTTCCCCTCTCTGCCGATACCATAAGCGCTCACATTCACACCAACAAGATATAAATAATATTTAGAAAAGCAAAAGAAAAAAAAAATTAGGACCTTTTCCAAATTAACCATTAATGATAAGAGAGAGAAAGAAACAAATTGTTCAAATTAAATGTTTTCTTAAGAAATAATAAGATTTTATTTTTAAAAAGAAAAAAAAAAGGTATCTTTGATCGTCCAATCTCTCCAGAGCTTGGTGATAATTTGAAAGTGTGAAACCATGACATTATCCAAATGAGAAGATAACTTTGAGGAAATGTTATTTCTACGTTGTCCTGTGTTATATTTTGTGAAGCAAAATATGTTACTCCAACAGAAACACATTATGTCAGATTTTCAGTGTGAAGAAAATATCATAGAAATAGAAGTGAATATAATAGCAAGTGACATAAAGTATAAGAATGAATGTTGACTAGTCTGGAGTCAAAGATGATGTTGTTAGTATAAAAATGATTACCTAATCATGAAATGGACAATGGAGGTTCAAATGTATATATCCTTACTTTTAGGTGAGAAATAATTAAGATTCTCATAAACAAAAAATATAATATTTTATATTTAAATACTAATTCTAGAAAAAATAAGTAAAATATTAAAATATTGTTATATAATTTAAATATAATTTTGATACCTTATATTATTTTTTTAGGAAAAATGAAAAAATAAATAAAGTAGGTCTATCAACAAAAGGAAATAAATAAAATATTAGAATATTATTATATAATTTAGGTACGTATCAAAATCATTGTATTGTTTTGAAAAATAAAAAAATAAATAAAACAGACCTATCAAAATTAGGAGGAAGATTAAAAAATTCTGTTTAGATTAATCAGCTTTAGGGATAAAAACCTTGGACGTTTATATTCACTAATCTATATTACACAATTTTTTTCGTTATTATTCACATATACTTTTCTTTTAAGATACTATATGAGAAAAAATACTAAAAAATTAATAATAGTTTTTTTTTTTTTTTTGTGAAGAAATATAAGAAAGCACATTGACATTGGAGATAGGAGCAGCGAGAATGGTTTGACCAGTGAGCATTGAGGCACCACAACCCATCTATCGTCCCCGCGTGTGGATAAGCCACACCAACTCAAACAAAATTTCAAAACTCAAACCCTATTATGTTCCTTTCTTTTCATTTTCCTCTCTCCAATTTCAAACACCACTCATAGAACACGCTTAGCCTTTTTTTTTTCATTTACAAAGCCACCATACGATGTCCGTCCAGGCAAGACGGCTTGCGGTTTTCTGCGGCCATCTTAACCCGACCCGGTTACCTCCGGATCCTCCCGCTCCACTTCTTTCGCCTTCCGTTTGCGCCGCTGATTCCGACACCGAAAACCGCACTCCGCTAAACGACTGCGTTTTCTGCAAGATTATTCGTGGCCAATCACCAGCTTTGAAGGTACGCGCTGTTTTTAGTTTTGGAAACTGCGGTCAACGATTAGTGTGTGGGAATAAACCCTCGGGTTGAATGGTTCATGCAAAATGAGTTTTCCAACTTCGTTAGTGTGGTGATTTTGTAAATGATTCTGCATTTTCTAAAGCTGCTAAGCCAATTGTCTCGGTGAATCACTCTTTATTGGTTAAACATGCATGAACAGCACTCATTGTGTTTACTGGCTCATTTTGTTGTCAAAACATGGATAAATAGAGTTTGATAAGGTCTGTGTTGCTTTAAAAGAATGGAAAGTAATAGCTAAGCCTTGAAATCATAAATGCCTTAATTGATGGAGTGAAATATTGTGTTTATAAATTGGAAAGATGGAACATTTTGTGTTTATCTAGTAGGAGTTATGTTATCTTTCGTATTTTGTTGATTGGAGTTTGATACTGTACCTGTGATAATCAGAGACAGAGAGATAGGGAGGGGAGAGTGTTATTGAATTGGAATAATTGAAACCTTGCTGGAAATTTTACCACTATTCAAAAGTATTATGGAATATTTTAGTTTAAATCTATAAACAATAGAAATACAAATATTTATTATAGCAAAAGTTTTGTGAACACTTCACCCAATCGACTAGAGTTTTCCATTGTTGGTTTTGATGCTTTGAGCTTAGACAAATAGGAGCCTCATCACCATGTGAACTTGAGGTTAGGACTTAATCTCTAGGTTAACCTCTTGCAAACCTAATCGAGGTTCAAGTTCTGGAACTGACCTCTTGCAAATGAAAGGTAAGGTTGTAAACTGCAGACGTGGACAATGGTTTAACCCTTCCTTGGATCTTGTGCATAGTGGTAGCATTATTGGACAAGGCTACCTTAGCTTTACTGCTTTAATGCTTAGACATCAGGAACTATTTGAAATTGTGAATTTTCTCTTGGTAGTTGTTCCAAACATCTTTACTTTTATATTTTCAATCCAGGTGCTCATTTGTTGCTGTTACACTTTTCTTATAATCAATATACTCTTCAAACATGTTCTCTCTTAACTCTGACTTTTCTTTATATTTTATCAAACCAACAGCTTTATGAAGATGACATGTGCCTATGCATACTGGATACGAGTCCGCTGAGTCATGGGTAAGGTGTCATATGTCTCAAGGTGCAATTCCATATAGGTATATCATAAGGCATTGTATTTTTGTTATTTCACTATTTTATGGGCATATATATACACAAATCACAACTTGAGTAAATAAGAAGCATGTCTTTTCAGTTTTATATTCGAGTTGTGACATTGAATATCAATATTGCTTCTATTAGTCAATATTTGATGTCTTCAATCCTATTGACTATCAATATTGCTTCTATTAGTCAATATTTGATGTCTTCAATCCTTTTGCATTGCATTTCCTTTATGTTACAATGCAATTTTGAAGTCATTCTGGCGCACAATCTAAGTTAACACGAAAACTACTTAGCCTGGTAAGCCAATCCACCATGATACATTAAACAAAATAATATCCCAAAACAAATTGTGTTTTAGATTTGCTGAAAATTTCAATAGTTTCCCCTCTTGTATTAGCATCCCAAAAATGATAGCACATGGTAAAATACACACACATACTCACTCACAACATGTCAACAACCACCAACGAACAAAAACAAGAAACAACAAAATATAGCGCTTGTAGTACTAAAAGATCTAGTACAACCCAGGGTAATTTCCAAAAAGTAATCTCCTACAGATGTAGTGTCAGATTCCTAAGAAAACAGGAGACCTACCCAAAGTTAATGGGGAGAACTACAAGTCCTCCTAACATTGTACTCAACTATCTTGTAATCTGATTAAAAAAAAAAAAAAAAAAAGAGGTCAGTCATTCAGTCTCACGGAGGGAATCATAATAACCAAAGTTAAGTTATTTGGAAAAGGAAACAACAAGGTACTAGTGGTTCCTTTTAGGGAATGAGTAAAAAACATCTAGTGAAATGAAGGTGAATGATATAAACAAAACAAATAAAATATGGACATGTATAAGAAGTTCGGAATTTATAACTTAATAATTGTACAGATGATTTTCTTTATTTAGCAAGCGTAAAATAATATGTAAAGCTGATGATGAAATATAACCATTTCAGAAAAGGTAAAGTTGTAGGTTTTTTTAATATTACACTATTTACAGTTGTGACACCAAACCTGGAAGTTTTCATCTCATTGATGGCCATATCCTCCGATGACGATGCCTCCCTAGGGCGATATCATCTAATGGATAATTCTTTACTCAATCACGTTATATGATCCCATGCTGTGGGGCAGGGCTTCATCTCATTGATAACCCTTTCTGTATACAGTATGATCCATCAAATCACGTTATATGAAACTGGAATAAAATATCTTTATGCATGACTAGATGTTCTTAGGACGTTATCTGTAGTAATGGCTATGGGATTCTAACATGGACTCCCCGTAAATATGCAAATATTAATATCTACTTGTTTTATACCAAATGAGTAGTAACATGAGATCAAGTTAGGCACTAATAGATACATCTAGTTTGCAATTCCCTCTGTTTCCAACCTCAAGTCTACCAAAAAAACACTGGGGTTGCAATGGCTACTTCTTGGGTTGTTTCTAAGAGGATAAAATGAGAGAATGAAGAATTAGAGGAAGAGAAACAAAAATTTAAAGCATTAGGTTAAAGGGGTATGTGATACAAGTATAGAATCTGTGAACAAAAGTTTGAGGAACAGATTAGGGATAGAGTATTTGGCTGAGGGGAAAGGAAGAATAGAAAATATGGGTAATTGCATGGCAGGGATCGTAGGAAGAAAAAAGGGAAGGAAAGTAAAAAAGTGGAAGGTTTTTTTTTTTTTCAAGTTAATGACAAAATTGCCATGCAGCCTTTTTCTTCTTCTGGTGATATATTTCTGAACCAAAATATTCTTAACGATGCAATTCAATTTGGAAGAAAAGTTATATAAACTTTTGTTTTTTAGAGGACTTCTGAAACAATATTTGAATGCCATGGTTAAATATGATGATTGTTGGATAATTTCTTAGTTTGTCAGTGTTTGATTTGGTAATCATCTTTGCCTAAAAGTTTACCATTCAATTCCATTTACTTTTTTCAACTATATTGCAAGGTGTTTTTTGTTTATCTACTTCTCACTTCTGCGTTGTGTTTTCTAGGCACTCCCTCATTATCCCAAAATCTCATTTTCCTTCACTGGATGCTACTCCTCCATCAGTAAGTAATTTTCAATAGGTACAAAGAAGATTTACTTTATTATTTTGTAACTTCGTTATTGTCTTTACTCTATAATTTTATGTTGATAATAAATTCTTTCTCCAAGAGGAAAGTCCTTCTGCGAAGTGCAATAGAGACAAAATGCTCCTGTTTATTTACCCAAAATGTTCCTCGTTACAAATATGAATTTGTACCATACTGTCTTGAAACCTTATTGGTTACGTTTTGATAGGTTATCTCTCTCTAGTTACTAAGTGAAAGGTGTCGGTCCTTATTGATTTATTTCATTTTTGTCAAAAGTGTAGCAAAGCTCTTATTTACCTAGCTTGATTGTTGATGATACAGGTGGTAGGTGCAATGTTTTCAAAAGTTCCCTTCATTAGCAATGCAATCATGAAGGCTACTGGCTGCAGTATGTACTTCAATACTTGTACATTTATCTGAACTCTACAATGTTTTGTTCTCTTTTATGGCATAGATTTAAAAAATTCAATTGAAAATCCTGCTGGTAGATATTGATTGAGTTTGTTTAAGCTTACAAATAAAATGCTTTTAAAAAAAGTGATTCTTACAAAAACAGAAATTACTTATGTTTGGATATAATTACAAAAAGCTTTTTTCTTTCATTAAACATGTCTCCGCGATTTTAAAAACAGATTCTGCACTACCTTATTCTTGACTTCTGCTTCTTTAACAAAGTTTAAACAAACATCTAAAAAATAATAATAAATGCTTTTTCTATTAAAAATTATTTTTTCTGAAAAAAAAAAACTCAAACAAACTCACCCTTTGTACGGATACCTCACAATGCTATGAATCTCTAGAAGTTTACCCATTTTCAATGAAGGATACAAACTTTTATTATTGTTGTTTATTTGGGGAAAATTATAATTGCCTTGCATGTTGTTGTTTTCATATCAGCTCTGTTGTTCATCTACTCCTTTGATGGTTCTATATAATATTATATAATCTCACGCCAGTTAGTTTCATAGGATGTTTTGAATTCCTGCAGGTTCATTCAACCTGTTGGTCAACAATGGGGCAGCTGCTGGCCAAGTAATATATCATGTAAGATTTTAGATCTTCTATAATGTGACTTGCACTTTGATGGAATCATACATTTACTTGGGTCTCGAAACTTTGCAAGTTTTGAAATGTGGCTAATTTTGCTATAAAACGTGCTTTTCAGACACATATTCACATAATTCCTCGTAAAGCATGCGATTGTTTATGGGCTTCTGAGGTAAAATTTCATTTACTTTCGAAGTTTGATGCGAGATGGATATATGATATTATAACGATGTTATGGAGTACTAATCAATAACATCATTCCTTGATTTTAGAGTTTGCTAAGGCGACGCGTTAATTTAGATGATGAGAAAGTTTGTCAGCTTGCAGCACGTATTCGGACGCAGTTATTGCCATCTGACATGAGCCAGGAAAGTAAGAATGAAAATTTTTGTGCAAGTAAAAGTTAGTTGGATTATTCATCTGTTGTAACTTGCAAGTTTCTATTTTCATTCAGAAGAATGATGCATGCGCATAAAAATTATTTAATGTAACACTCAAGTTCAAACATTGGGTAGTTGGGATTTTTAACCATTGTTTTAAATCCAACCCAAAAATTCCCAACTACTCAACTGTGGAGTGTAAGGGTTATGTGAGATATTTTTTTGTACATGCATTATTTTTCTTTTATGTACGTGGCTATATGTACAGTCAAATTTTTAATTTATCGGTTACATATTTTTAATGATTTACTAGAAGAAGACATTTCTACAATTTTTATGCTAATATTCTTAAGCTCAAAATTGTGATATCAAACAAACGCAAGTATCAATCCACTTCAGTCCCTTGAAGAATCTCTAATTGAAGTTAATTTGGCGATGAGTATTTTATTAATAAAAGTAATATTTTAATACGAGTCTTTACATATAAGTTTCTTAAAATTAAAGAGTTCTTTATATAAACAATTTTTTTAGTTTTAAGAAATTATTGTTTATAACAGTGATACGTGACAGAATTTTGCACATGCAAGTAATTATTGTATGATCGAAACATGTTTGACACATACCACAAGCTATGAGTGAAGATGGTGATATTGATAAAGGGAAGAAAGAAGAATATATAAACCACAAAGTCAGTGTTTGAATTAACACTTGATCTCTCGTTGAATAATATTTAAACTGATAAAATTATGTAAGTGTCTAAATTATTGAATATCCATCAATTTACTTTCTGAATTTATATATTTGAAGAATTTTCAATACTTGAGGAATTATGTAGTATTATTTTTAATGTTTTTTAAATTATATGTATAAGTTCATTGGTTTAAGGACTATTTAAAGAAAATGATATCAATTCCATGGTTTTTTTTTCCCCTACTTTTTGGAAAAGCCATGTGAGTTAACTCATGTTACAGCTACGAGAAATAAAGAAAAAAAAAATCTTGAAAACAGTTTACAGTCGAGGGAGCGTTAAAAAATGCCTTAATTACCTTTTTTTCATTTAATTTGGTCTTTTATTAATAAATTTTTTAATCAAATATCTCAATTTTTAAAAATACTACAATGTGATAATTTCCTATACAATTAGTAGTAAAATCGTTAACAAATACATGTTGACGATTTTAATTTGGATATTATACGATTTACAGTAAGCATATGGTTAAAATTTATAAAATTATTTTGTCAATTTCAACATATAAAAGCATTACATTGTTACATCTTTAAAAGGTGAAAGACTCGATCTAACCTTAAAATAGTCACATTGCTACAGATTGAAAATTGGGAAGCTTAATTGCATATTTTATCAAGAGAGTTAATTAAACATTTCAGTAATATTGAATTAAACAAAATAAATAAATAAATAAATAACAGTATAAAAAGGTAAATAAACCTTAAAAAGCAACATTGTAACCACTTTCCATTCACGTTAACAAACACATATTGACAGTCTTAATTTGCATATAATATAATTTATAATCAATTTATAATAAAATTAATAAAAGTAACCATGCCAATTTCAACTGAGAAAAAAAAATTATATTATTGGATTTTCAAAAATTGAGAGACTTCATTAACCCTTGAAATGACCACATTTTACACTTTTGAGATTGAGAAACTTAATAAAAACATTTTATTAATAGAAAAAACCAAATTGAACAAGATAAATAAATAATAAAATAAAAGGATAATTAAACGCTGAAAAACCATAACATTGAGTTACAGTATTAAGCACTATAAAGGTGAGCTAAGAAACAGAATATTACATTACATTAAATCACGAGCTTTTATTCAAACATGAAAAATCACGTCAAACACGTTATGCCTTCCCTTTATATATTTTTATTCAAAATTCAAAAAGTATTTTCTCAATTGTAAAATTTCAATCCATTATTAAAATGCTTTGCCAAAGCTAATTTTTGGAAGAAGAAAAAACGACATAGATCAATGGTCTTTAAGGAGAAAACTTTTGAATTCTTTGGGATAAGTTCACCACAATAACATTGTAGTCACTTAGAACTTGAACACTTGGTTACGCTTCTTCCTATTTTTGAAAATTTTATTTCTCAACTAAATAAGCGACTTCACTGTGGAACAAGACAAGAAGACTTTGGTGATTACTTCGCAACTAAATCATTGAATGTTTTGTCTATCAAGTGTATTTCCTATACATGCATTCTAACATGCAAACATTCAACCATGCTTCTTCTATACACAAGGAAACAACCAAAGATCCTTTGGATACATTTGGACATCCCAACAAATCACTACAAATTTGATGCATCCTATGGGTGAAAAATTGTTAGATTTTTTTCAGGGTAAGAACTCTCCAAAGACTGTGTTCCTCTTACAGTTGCTAGACTTGCACCCACACTACAACAACTGTCTCTTCATTAGAAGTTGCAATATTTCAGGCATAATGTATCAGGAGATTCCTGGGTTGCAGCAGAACAGCCACCAGCATATAGGAATCAAGGCTTTTAGGCCTGCTAGGGTGACAAATAGTTGCAAGTAGGCCTGCAAAATATCCAGGGACTAGTTAGTTATGAGCTAAGTAAAAGGTACACAAAAGATCTTTTCTACAGTTTTTACATTTCATAAGTTTGATAACAATAAACAATCTGATAAGGTTTTCCTATAGTAGTTAAGGTTCCTAGCTCTTCAGAGGAACAGCTGAAAAATTTACCAAATCTAGATCAATTCCCGAGATTGTATTAAGATCGAAGTCTTTATATGAACTTAATGGAAGTGGTAATTTTGGTACCTTGATAGTGTTTCTCATGCTCCTTAGTGCCATTAGCATCATGCCCAATAATCACCAATCACTTAATGATTGTCACATTAACAACCACAAAAAATCATGGGATAATTTTAAACCCAAAAGCCAATCAGTGAAGCTATCTGACCTTGCAATTCCACCTGCAAGTTATACAAGCAACAAAACCATTATACCTCGTAGGCCCACAGTAATAATCATTGAAAACTTAATGTGTGTATGTTCATGGAAATTGACTACTGCAGATAATAATAGCAATCCTAAAAGAGTTAGATAAGAATCCTAATACTCTAGCCGTATGTTTAATATCACTTCACCTGCATTATGCACCATAGAAACTCTCCAGGCAATATTACAACATAGCAGTTTTGCACAACAATTTGATCATTTTTTATATGATGTCGCCCAAGTGCAAAAGTCAGTTCAATGTAGAAATTGGACATAAAATGGGATATAAATGCCAAGTCATGTTTCCTTGCATATTTATGCATCTGGATTGTGAAAGTACTTGCAATTGAATATAACATTGTGGCTGTATCGGTATATTTTGACATTTCTTAAGATGATAACTGTGCATCTAGCATCATCCAGAATGGTCATTGTCCTGATACATATGAATCTAGTCTTCAGATGTCAAACTCACCATTCTTTTACCACATGTTTATGTAAGGGATTGAACAGACCAGATTAGTAACAATTAAGAGTCACCAATCATGACATCATATTCAGAGCTCTTCACAAAAGGCTCCAACCTGGCTCTTTCTTCATCCCTGTTCCCTTCAATGAGTTTCTAATCTTTGTGACTTCTTCCCACTGTCCTACATCAGCACAGATATTTGAAAATGATACATACACTCCAGCATCATTTGGCCCCAATTCCATTATCTTTTTGGCTGCTAACTTGCCAAGCTCAAAATCACCATGGACCTTGCAAGCAGCAAGCAAAGTTCCCCATATTAAAGCATCGGGCTCAACAAGCATCTTGTTAATGAAACTTTCAGCCTCCCTCAGTCTACCTGATCGACCAAGAAGATCAACAAGACAAGCATAATGACGATAACCCGGCTTAATATGGTAGTCTTGACACATTGAACTGAAATAAAAGAAGGCTTCTTCAACCAGCCCACTATGACTACATGCCAACAGAATCCCAACAAAAGTTACTGCATCAGGTTGGACGCCTTCTTTTCTCATAAGTTCATAAGCAGCCAAAGCGTCTGCACCCTTACCATGTTGAGCATAGCTCACTATGATGGATGTCCAACCTATCAGATCAGGCTTCTCAGCGTCATCAAATGCTTTCTGACAATCCTCGATACTTCCACATTTTGAGTACATTGTCACTAGTGAACTACCAATAGATACGTCTGCTTGTAAGCCCAATTTTTCAATGTAGGCATGAAGTTGTGCTCCAATGTCTGACCGATACAAAACTGCAGCAGCCCCAAGAATGGATGAAATTGTGAAGGCATCAACTGTTATATCAGTTCGGCGCATATCACAGAATAAGGAAAGTGACTCTTCAATTAGACCCTTTTGAGCATAACCTGAAACCAAGGAAGAAAGTGCAAACGCATCCTTTTGTGGCAGCATATCAAACACTGTCCTTGCTAAGTTCAAGCTTCCACATTTTGAATACATGTTTACAAGTGCTCCACCAAGAACTATGTTTGTTGCTATTCCTAAACGGAAAGCATAACCATGAATTTCTTTACCTGTCTTTAAAAAACAAAGATCAGAACATGCAGCTAGAGTGGAGATTAAGGTAATGTTATCAGGTTCAATTTCTTGATATAGCATTTCTTTAAATAGCTGAAGAGATCTATATGCACACCCATGCTCTGCAAAACCAGAAATCATGGAGGACCATGAAACATTGTCTTTAACAGGAATTTGCTGAAAAACTTTATAAGATTCTTCTAAGCAACCACACTTTGAGTACATTGTTAAAAGTGAACAGCCAACGGAAACATCAGCAACTAACCCAGACTTCAAAGCGTAACCATTTATCTGTGACCCTAGAGATAAGCAATTCATAATACTTAACACACTACTAATGCAATACTCATCAGGTTTCACGCCTTCTCCTAACATTAAAAGGAATAACTCAACTGCCCTTCTAGAATTTTGGTTCTGTGCAAAAGAAGACAACATGGCTGCCCATGTGCACTGATCCTTTATATTCTTAATCTCACTAAAGGCTAACTCGGAAAGTCCATGTTCTCCTACTTTTGCATACATATGGATCAAAGCAGCTCCAACCTTAGGATCCAAATTCAACCCTAATTTTAATACCAATGAATGAATTTCGCCTGCCTCCTTAATCATCCCGGGTTTAGCACATGCAGAAAGTACACTAGTAACAGTGTAGTTATTTATTTCCTGCCCTATTGCTCTCATATTTTTGAAAAGCTTTAGAGCAAAAATAATATCATCCTCTTGCACAAATCCAGAAATGATTGCAGTCCAGGAGACGACATTGTGAACTTGCATTTGGGAAAATTGTCTAAAAGCTTCACTCATACATCCAAATTTTGCATAGAAATCAACAATAGAAGTCTCCACAAAGACATCTGTTGCACCACATTTGATTGCCTGCCCATGAACTCCTCTCCCAATATGCAACTCTTTGAGAGCACCACATGCTGTTAAGAGGCTTGGAAATGTATAACTATTTGGCATAACAGATGCATGGTGCATTTGGCGAAACAGGTTCAAAGCAACCCAGCTTTCTCCACTTTTAATTGCCGCGGAAATAATAGCATTCCAACATGCCACATTATCATGGGAAGCATCATAGAAAAACCTTAAAGTCTCCTTAAAGTTGAAATTTTTTGAAAACAAATCCACCATTCGAGTCTGAACGTAACCACTGGAAAGAAAACCATTCTTCGTTACAAGTGAATAAACTTGCTTGCCAAACATTGGAGCTCGCAGAGCACTACAGGCTGAAAGAAGACTTCCATAACTAAACTCATCAGGCTTAACACCACGAAAATGCATTGTACGAAACATCTCCAATGACTTCTCAAACATTGAATTATGGTCACAACCAGATATCATGATGTTCCAAGAAACAAGATTTGGAAGAGCAATTGTATCAAACAGCTTGTAGGCAATAACCATGTCATTAGATTTGCAGTACCAATCGAGCAAAGAGTTCATCAAGAAGATATCAGATTGTAAATCACAAGTTTTAAGCAAATGGGCATGGAAGATTTCCGTGTTCCTAACACTGTGTTTCCCTGAAAACTTGTAATCACGTAAGAACCCAAGTGGGTTGGAAAATTTGGACTTTTCTTCATGTTTTACATATGAACCAAATGGGTTTTGTACAAAAGCGAGGGAAGAAGAGAATCTGTAAGAAAATTGTGAACTTTTCCAGTTGAACTTTTTATGGATTAGATAATTCATACGGATCATTCGTAAGAGGCAGAACATCATCACCATATCCACTATAATGGCAGAGTCTCTTCCAGAAACTCTAGTTAAATGATAGAAATTTACATTGTCAGTAATTATCAAGCAAATACTGAATCAACAATTCAAATCCAAATCTCAAAAGCATGAGACAGTTAAACATTCCATTGGCAAACCATAAAAGCTAGAAATAGGATTGGAACAAATCTTTATTTGCAATCTATCCAATTCATGAAAGCTTTCAAAGGTGCATTTCCCGTTCACATTTTAGCTTCCAGACAATTTTCTAGGTTTGGTTTAGCGTCTAGGACTTTAATAATTGTATACTTCTAAGTTATAATTTGGAAATGTATTCACATTTTCACTGCATTAAACTATATATAATTTTATGATTTTTACAAGAAAAATAATATAATTATATATATATATATATATATAATTTTATAAATTTTAAAAATTATATAATCGTTATTTTTAAAAAGTGAAATTACTTAGTCATCTTGAAATAAAAAAAAATCATTCACCTATTTATCTTATTAAATAAATAAATAAATAATTTTTTATTTATAAAAATAAAATCATTTAATTAAAAATTGATATTAGTGGGCGTGAGAATCATTGTCATATCAAGTAAACCTTTGTAAACACGTTTTTATTGTTATACTTTGTACAAGAGTTAATTCTTATATTACCTTTGTTTGTTTGTAGCTTGAGGTGAGAATAAAGAATAATTGAAGTTTGAATCTTAGAGGAAAATGAAGAAGAAATAGTCAATAATGATTTGTGTAGACATGTGTTATAATAAATGGTGTCATTTACTTAATTGTAATCAATGTTTGATTATAATTCAACACTTTAATGGTTTTTTTTAAGAAAATTAGATGTAGTCCAAGAGTTTGTGAGAACTAATATACTTATTAGTGTATATATGCTTTGTTGTATAAATAATATAGTGTTATTTAAAGAAAAAGACTTTTATTATATTCAATCACCTTCTAGAATTTGTATGTTACTTTCGTTGGTATCAAAGCTAACCTTTTAAGATTAGTTCTTGATAAAACAAGAAAGAAAGATTCTAAGAGAGACTGGTAGAGAATGAAGGACAAGCCATAAAGAGACTCACTTCATTTTTAAGGATGAAACATCATTAAACAAATGACTTTAGCATTTTATGAATTATGTCAAGTTGACATGTTTGATGTTGTAGAGAATGACAATTATATTTTTTGTGATGTTGATCAAAAGTCCATACCTAGAGGCATTTGAATAGAAAAACAAAAACACTAAGTTTTAGATGAATACAAGGGCAAAAAATGTTTGCAGAGGGATCCTTAGTGTTCAAGAGAAATATATTTATTATCTTTTCACGACAGTACAAGATCTTCAACATGGAAGAGTATGAAGTCATTCCATCCATGTTAGTCAAAGGATCTTTTGAACTCTTCAATTGAATCCCTTGAAACATACTCAAAGGCATAAGAATTAGCTTAACTAAGTACCTAGTGGTACAAAAAACTCAAGATGGAGGAAAAGTTATCCTTTCGTTTCCCTTTAAGGATGCTCAATCTTGCTTAACCTATACCCTTTTGGTTGAAAACATATTTTTTTTAGCCCTTTAGGCCTAAATCACAATGGTGAGGGTTCAACAACCACTACTAAAAGAGTCATCATAACAATTATATTGCTGGAAGGAGGAGGGGCCAAAACTTTCATAAAATCTCTATATAAGGAAAAAGTGTTAGTATAACTCTCTTAGAAAGAATCTTCAATGATGTCAACAATCTTCTAATAAATAAGAGGGCTATCACCATAAGAATAAATTGAAAATGAAGAAAAAGATGAAGACATTGTGCAAAGAAGCATGCCTAGATTAAACATAAAGGAAGCATGATGCTCGAAAAGTACAAAAAAGAAAAAAACTCGTGAGAATACTTGAGTAAAAAATTTCAAACAAAAAAGTGCAAGTTTGGGAAGCAAAAAATAAAGACATTCAATGTGCTTCTCATGAAAAAAAAAACATGTTTTCCCTAACCTGATTGTCCATTAGCTCAAATAAAATTTTAATGGTTTTTTAATCTTGGCTTGTGTATCTACGCACTCCCAAACTTCTCAATATAGAAGTTCAGTTTAATTATTTGTAACATCAAAATTTAATCTAGAATTAAAACAACTCAATGGCCTAATAGTTGAGTAGGGTTGTTTCTATACTAGATATTCATGATAATCAAATCGAACTTTTATTATGAAAAGCTTAAGAATGGGTAACTACAAACAATTATCGAACTATCCCAAATGAGATAGACTCATTAGCTACTATGAAAGATATGACCATATAAAAAGATCTGTAAAAGCTTTCCCAGACCATGGAGACCTCAATTGGTGTCTTTTTGCTTGACAAAGAATTTAGACAACATTAATTTGAAGGAACTTGTAGGTATCCTCAAAGTTTATAGAGTTGATCTACAACAAGATATCCACAAGAAAAAGAATAAGCATCTAACGCTAAGAACCAAAAAAAAAAAAAAGGAAACCTTTATTTGTAAAAGCCTTCAATTAAAAGAAAAATTAGACAAATGTCATATGTGATGTCCCTTTTCTAATATATGTATATAAGTATATTAAAATCTTTAAATAAATTAATAAGGTATATTAGAAAAAAAACATCATGAATGCAATAGACGAAGTGTATTGTAACAAAATAAATTAAAAAGAAAACTTCATCTACTAAATCATGAATCTTAGACAAAACTTTCACTGTGTATTATTGATATGAATAAAAGAATATGACTAAGCTGTACCAAGGTATAAGAAGTGTAGTCTAAGCCCAAATAAAAATCTATCAGACGATGTTAATAGACTAAATGAGGTAATCAGATGAAAAGAAATGAGTAATAAAACTCAGGAATTTGATATAGAATAAATGAATAAGCTAGTATATGGTATTAGAGAAAATATCATTCTTATGGAAAATATGCTCAATATATAATTTATATTTACAGTTCTTCGTTTATTAATATTTGCTATATATGTTTATACATATACTTTATTTGGCAAGAGTATAGTGAATTCGTTTTGTCTAATGAAGCAAAAGTGGGTGAGAAATACTTTGATAGAGTTATATAAATTTTATTGAGTTAAATCAATGATTCTACCATGTACAAGTGATGTAAGAGCTTTTACATAATAATTTCATCTTTTACACTAAGATAGAAGTTAAAGTCCTAGATGTTTCTTTGTCTCCTCCATCCTTTAAAGGATTAGCAAGTCTCTCTTTAATTGTTTAGTTGTAGTTCATGGATCAAAACAAGAAACACAGGAAAGTGAGATACACACACACATGAAAAACAATATTGCATCAACATTTAAATAAAATCGTTTATAAAATCTCAGGTTATAATACCATCATCACAAATCATTTGTAATATTCATTTCCTGCTTTATCTGAACAACTTTGAGAATAATACTTGGGAACTAATATTCACTAAACATTTGGATGAAAGAATCTGCTCATTATTACTATTGTTTTGAAGATATTCAGCTATGATATATAAATTCATAATGTTTTTTCATTATATTGCTCTCCATTGCACTGCAAATCAACATTGAGAATGATATTGATAATAATAAAGATGACATCTGCAATGACTAGCTAGTATAAATGAGCATGTGCACATATATCAAATCACATCGTTAACACTTCAATTCATCTCAATCCTCAAGGAATCAAATCCTCCATTAACAAATAAGTCACAATAGTACAACATGATCATAAGACGTTTCCTCCCATAATGGAAATAAACATAATCATCAATAAATATTATCGATGGTATTCTACAATGAGATTTCAAAGACTCAAATATACATTTCATATTGAAAGTTCGTAATACGAGTTATAAAATCAAGTCATCTCAAGTAATGAAATCTTTAATAAAAAAACTTGAATGAAATTAAAAAATTAGTTTCCATAGAAAATTATAAGCTTTATGGTTTGACTATTTAGGTACCTTACAAAAATTCAAACACAAATGTAATATATATATATATCCTTTTCATATTTTAGGAGTTTGAAGCAGAGTTTCCTTCTGATACATTTTCTCACAAATTTCCTTCTAATATACTCCTAAGGTAGGAAAAATGCGAAAATTAACAATAAATCTCTCTCAAGTACATATAATTTATTATAAAAGTTATACTCATTAGCTTAATTTTGTTAATTTCATTTTCATCTTACTATTTTTAAAATTTTTAATTAAATATAATTTACTTCTTCTAATAAAAATAACACTATTAAAAAAATAACATGACATGAAAAATATTTTGATGACGTATCATAATATATCAATAACATATTTATCCCATTTTTCACTTTTTTAACGTGAATTTAATAGAAAAATACTAAATTACTAAGTTTTTTAAAAAGTGGACCGTAAATTGAAAATAATAGAAGGGTATTAAAATCAACTTAAAAATATTGGAATAAAAAGACTCTTAACACTAAAAATTATAAACAATATATATAAATTACTTAAAGACAGTGTTTGTCTTGACAGATACAATTTTAATTTTTTTTTCTTTTTCCAAAAGCTGTGTTGAGAGACCTAGTCCAAGCCATGCATCCTTTCCAAAGTAGTAAAGGTTAGAACATTGAAGGAGGTGGATTTATTAGCCAAACAAATTAAACAAACACTGTCTCGTAATTAGGTTAACTTCACGCAATGCACTGTGTTACACTCACAGAACGCACTTAAACGCCGTGTTTCGGAGAGGGAAAGAACAATGCCTACAAATGTGGCAAAGCTAGCGGAGCAACTTCGAATGGAGGGCAACGACTACTTCAAGAAGGGGCGTTTTGGAGCTGCCGTTGACGCTTACACTGAGGTCTGATTTTGTTTTTTAAGGGCTTTGGGGTTGGTGCGTGTTTTCATGTTTGTAATTTTTGCTGCTTTTCTTGCTTATTCATTTATCTCTTTTCTTTTCAAGGCAATTGCACTGTGCCCAGATGTTCCGGTGTATTGGACCAACCGTGCTCTCTGCCATCTCAAGCGCAAGTATGACTTTCGAACCCTACCTTGTTTTGTTTTCGCACTTCACTTTTTCATTATTATTATTATTGGAGAAAGCCCCACTTCAACAAGACAGTGTTAAAATTCAGTGTATACATGCAATGCAAACTTTACTTTAGAAGTACTTTATGAGATTTCGTTAGGTCGAAATGTAGTTTTTTTTTTTTTTTTTTTTTTTTTTTTTTTTTTTTTTTTTTTTTTTTTTTTTTTTTTTTTTTTTTTTTTTTTTTTTTTTTTTTTTTTAATTTGTGCAATTTTTGTACAATTATTCCTGAAATTGGTATATCTTTTTATTAGATAAATGAATAAATTGTATCTGATAGACATGACTTCACATTAGAGAAGTAGTTTCACCTTGGTACAGTTTAGTTTAATTGAAGTCATAGTGAAATCATCTTAAGTTGACATGATTTTGATTAAGATTAATCAAATGACAAATTTTTTATTTTGTTTTTTCAAATAAAGTCGGTCAAGTTTCAATACACCAAAATCCGATAATAGAAGTCCATTTGATTTGAGATAAATCGATGGGAAGAGCAGATTAAATTCTAACTAACATAAATCAATTAGATTCAAAAGAAATAAGTGGGTGAATCCGACTCATCAAACTCAATAGAGACAAATAAGATATATTCCAAGGGTACCAATCGGATAAATAAAAAAATTAATAAATTTCGAGAAGACTAGTTGGCAAATGATATGTTTAATAGAAAAACACGAAAATTATAGTAATTAATCTGACATTTGATTAATCTTAATCAAAATTGTGTTAACCTGCACAATCTCAATGTAATTGTGCACAATCTCAATGTAATTATGTCTGCGTGATACGATTTACTTATTTACTTAATAAAAAAAATCTGTCTATTTTGGAAATGACCGTGCAAAATTGCAGTATTTTGGATAAAAATTCCAAAACCTACGTTCTAAAATGACATTATCACTATAGTTCGAGTTTGAGAATAGTACATTAATGGATAGTAGTTTCACCTCATAAACTGTTCTTATGGGATAAAGTTAAACCCAAATCTTTTTTTCATTATTGATATTTTGTTTGACTAAGTGATAGTTTGTTCGACTGAATTCGTGAATTATTTCATTGGAACTCTTCTCGGGTTAGTCCCTACTAAAAAAACAAACGAAGTGAAATTAATTTGTATATTTAAAGGTAGAATTTTGATCTGGTATTTAAATTGAGAACGAGGTTCATTTGGAGGAACTTAAATATTTGTTTACTTTGGGATTTTTCTTTTTGTTCACCATGTTTAATTTGGTCCTTGCAGTGATTGGACCAGAGTAGAGGAAGACTCTCGCCAAGCTATCATGCTTGACAGTAATTGGGTTAAGGTATTTGTCATCTACTTGTTATTTTTATGTAATTGTTTGATGGAACATGTAAGATGCATTGGGTTTGAGATGTATGTACAAGTGTATGTAAATCTCATTTTACATATTTGTTTTTAAGTTTGAATTAGATTTCATCTCACTTTCTAATTTGGTACAACGTTTATTATGTTTTATATTTTACGTTAACAAAATATATACTCAAATTATAGTATACAAGTGAACAAATTTCACCTAATAATTTGATTTTATAGAGTTGAGGTAGTTTTAATTCCACTTTCTAAGATCTTGCCATGTTGTAGAGCTTTTATATTGACTAAGAGAGATGGATATTGATTGCAGTTATTTTTGCTCTTTCTTTACATCAATGATACAACCTGTGGATGATTGCATTTATTATATAATTTGTTGGATAACCAAGCTAGACATAGTTTTTAAACTGAAAGTTGATTGAGGTAGTTTTCTACTTCCATATGTTTTGTAGTTGAAATACTTCGATAGAATCCAATCTCTCCAGAAAGAGAGACTTATGACAACCTTGTACAGATGAGATGGCACATACTACATTTTTTTTTGTCTTATTATTGTCTAAGCTTTAATTGTATTTTGCAGTGTTGATCTTGGTTTCATTTCTTTTTTCCATCTCTTTTCCTTCTACATTGTCCTGTTTTCATATCATAGTTTTTGCATTGCATTGCATTACACGTTATTGTTTTCAATAACACTTTTTCAGAATTAACTGCTGCTTATATTTCTTTTGCTAATTCAGGCCCATTATATGTTAGGTCTTGCATTGGTACAGAGACAAGAGTTTGCTGATGGAATCTTAGAATTGAAGAAGGTTTGCATTCATTCTCCATTGATGCCACTTGTTTCCTATATTCTTAAGGAATTTTTACATGCTTTAAGATATATAACTATTATTTTTGCATATAACTGGAAGGGAAGGGAAATGAGGGCAAGGTAAATATTATATTTTTAAATTTAAATTAATGCTTATAAAGATGAACATAATATTTGCATTTTGAAATATAACTTTGAAAAAAAAACCACAGATATTAATTTTTGGTTCACATGGATTTTTTCCCTCTTTTTTGTGCATGACTAGTTTGTCATTGGTTATGGTCATTAACAGGCTTTGGATCTTTATAGAGATTCTCATCCTAAGGGCCAAATGGTAGAGGAAATATGGCAGGAGTTTGCAAAAGCAAAATACCTAGAGTGGGAACATTCATATAGTAAGCGATCATGGGAACTACTGTGCTTGAAGTATGTTTTCCTGGTGATTATTGGACCTATATAACTATGGCTCATTCCTTGATACTTGGTTTTCTTTGTACTATGGTTAGAGAATGATGATTATCATGTTGAGTTATTGTCATAAATGTGTCTGTCTCAGAGAAGCTTGTGAATATGCACTAAAGGAAAAACATTTTCTCGAAACCCCCCACATGGAAGGATTTGTAGAAGATGATACTACCCATTTAGAACAACTAGAGGCTTTAGGAAGAGTGTTTGATGAAGTTGCGGAAAATGACATGCCTACAGAGGTGCATACAACTCTCATCTTTTGTCTTATCGTCCTTGTAACTTCATAGGTCCTTTGCAAATGTCTATGTTATTTATCCTGGGAATACATTTGTCAGGTGCCAGATTATCTGTGCTGTAGAATCACACTTGATATTTTTTGTGATCCTGTCATTACCCCAAGTGGCCTTACATACGAGAAGACAGTAATTATTGACCATCTTGAGAAGGTAAATTGATTTGTATGTGATATCCTTGAGATTAAATATTTTGTTATTCAAGGTATTACAACCTTTTAATTTGTGTAAAATTAGGTGGGTGAGTTTGATCCAGTCACTAGAGATCCTCTTGATCAATCTCAGCTAATACCAAACATAGCCATAAAGCAAGCAGTTCAGGCATTCTTGGATAAACATAGGTGGGCATACAAATATATGTTAACAAAAACCTTTTAGGAGTTTGTTTTGGGTTGTTTGTTCTTGTCCTTCACTTCTTTATGTAGAATAGCCATTGTAATTTGGTCTTTATCTTCCGTGCAACAGCTATGCTATCTTTGGATGTTGGTAAAGAAATTGGTGGAAAAGGAAAATAGTGAAATGAATTATAGTAGAAAGTAAATCTGTTTGGATAACTTGAAAGCAAAGAAAAATGAGTATATTTGTTATTAATAATTTTTAATTTTATTCATTTTTTAATTAATAAAAATGCGAAAAAATAAAAGTAAACCAAACACCTAAATCGATTATGATTGGTCATAATTTATTATACAAATAATAAAAAAATAACGTAGATGATATGTATTTGTGTATTTATTATATACATGTAATTTAGAGAGATTTGTGTATTTGTTTATAATCATTATTTTATTACTAGAATCTTTTAAAAAGTTTTTATTAAGATAAGTTGATGTAATATATATGTTTGGAAGAACCACTATAAATTGATTCTATAGTGTCTAATTTATTGTTTGAGAGAAAGAATATAAGACTTTATTTAGTTCTTTTTCTAAAACCAGTTTTTCTACAATTATGTCCTTTAATTATATTTGAAATTAACATGTATATATAAAAATTTGATAATATTATATTCTTGAGCTTTAAACGGTTTTTGAAGTTTTTGGTTTGCAATTTGATGTTCATGTTATTTATTTCTTAAGTGCTGAGTATATCTTATTGAAGCATGAATACATCTAAACTTAGATTTATTTGTTATAAGTCAAACAACGAGTATTTGATCGTTTAGTACATTTGAATTATTGAAATTGAATCGTTCAGGTCTAACAAATTTAACCTCTCATATTGTGTTATCCATTTCACTTCATATCTATATAATATCCATTTCACTTCATAGCTATATAATTATGTTATCATATTAAGTACTTTGCAATATTTTCATAAGGTAGGAGTTGATGCATAGTATTTGGAATAATTGACAAATGTTTGTCTTAAATCATTACTTAGAACATTCTTAACCGTAAACATCCACATGGTTCTCCTTTTCCACTTCACCGCTGGTGCACCTAACTCACCATCCCTCTCCACCATCCACGTACATCCACACCCAAACCTTTGTCTTCCTTCTTCATCATTTTTTCATCCATTCAATTCCCTTTCTTCCCTTATCTTCTTTGTCTTCCTTCTTCATCATTTTTTCATCCATTCAATTCCCTTTCTTCCCTTATCTTCTTCTATTGAAACTAAATTTTAAACTTTTGCTTTGGATATAGAACCCTATCCTGAAATATCACCCGAACTTAACCCCTTTTGCATTGAAGATGTAACATTTTTTATATAACCTAAATATGAATTTCAATATATATATATATATATATATATATATATATATATATATATATATATATATATATATATATATATAAGATATAATAAATTATTGACACAAATGAAATTCAACCAGAGAGGAAACTTGACATCTCTCCATAAGTTGTCTTATAATGATCTAGTTGATGTATCAAACAATTGGATCATAAAAATTATACAAACACATTAATACAAAAATTGGTCATATTTGAACCAATGAAGATTTTGATCAAGTTTTTAAGAATAAAAAGATATAAACACAGAATATTACACCAAGCAACTATCATTTTCTCGAAACTTTTCAAAGAACTTATTACTGAAAATCTATGGAAAAAACCATATAAGAGAAATAAAGTTTTAAGCTCGAGTGTGAATAATTATTGGTGAAAAGTTTGAAACCTATGTATTCTTCGTGAAATTATCAATCTTGCAAGAATTTTTGTTAGATTCTCTTTGAGAGTTATCTTTGTTATCCTCTATTATATGTTATTATAAGTTAAGAGTGACTTGTGAAAGAATATTCGAATTTTCACTTTTAAAGAAAAAGTGAGAAGGAATAATCATGAGTAATTTGTGTACTTGCGTTGTAATCAAATTTTTTTATTAGTAGAATCCTTTAAGAAGTTTATCAAATGACAACTAGATATAAGCCAAGAGTTAAGGGTAAACCAATATAAATTATTTTGTTGCTATCATATGTTAAATGAATTGTATGTTCTTGAAGAAAAGTTTTAGACTATATTCAACTTTCCCTTCTAGAATCAACTATTTTCATAATGTTTGAATGGATAAAAACAGATCACTATATGTTCTACTAGTACTTAATTGATTTCTATTAATTTATTCAACTCTTTTCGAATAGTGTGTGAAAGTGTTAGATATTGAATCATTAAAACGTAAACTTTGTAATTGAGTTTTATGTGATATGAGTAAGCTCAACTTCTCACAAAACTTCTAATGATTTTCAAATCTCTTATGAATGGTATGCAAGTTGTATCATACAATTGATGAAGTTACCTATATAAATGTCAAATGGAACTATTTGTAAGAGATATTAATAACATTTCTAGAGCGGTAATGAATTTTAAACATTTGAATCTTTTGATACCACAACTAAGATAGTTAAAATGAGATATAGATAAGATTATGAAGAACTCACAAAATCGTAAATTGTGAAATCGAAAAATGAATCGTAGATTCTATTTTTTTTTAATATATATATATATATATTTTTTTTTTTTTTTGAGGGAT